>MDSZ01222705.1_pt1 | contig 13298 bp, 9 predicted proteins | sample 811201 | NCBI WGS metagenome assembly MDSZ01 (sample SAMN05326647, study PRJNA326480) | marine metagenome | isolation source: seawater | place: Indian Ocean: North | collected 2010
CGAAGTTATGGACGAGGTGATGCAGAAGGCCATGGCTATGCGGCATGATGCTCCAGTTTCAATTCAATGACCGTGTTGCACTCAGCTCCTGCAACCGCCCCTTTTGTTTGGGGATCAAACGTAATTGAATTTTCAGCTACCGGCCGATTTTGTTGAAAAAAACCGTCATGATTCTGCCCCATGAAAGAGCATGAGCGACGTTGAAATCTGGTTCGCTCAAAACTTATTTTTTCGTAGAGGCACCGAAATCTAATGTATTTTTTAACCGTCCAAAGCTGCCATCTCAAAAACCAACTTTTCCAACAGAATCGGCGGAAGAGGTTCTTCGCAAACAACTGCATCCATGCCAAACAAAATCTCTAACAGCTGCTTACGAAGGAGCACTTCATTATGATTTTGACTAGGGAATTTTGATGCTAGAACTCTGGCATAACCGGACTAAGCCACTGCCATAGCTCGCCCTGAAATAGTCACACTCAACCTCTGGACTTCAACGCTTTGACATTTTTTGAGTCGACAATAGCTCGAAGCATCCTCAGTTCTGCTTCGAGACTTTCGTTGATAGACACGAGTTTAACCTTCATAGCTTTCAATCCATTAATTTCTATACGGAGCGCCTTGATTATATCGCGCATCTCTCGCTGAGCCTCCAGTCCTTTGACAATCTTTTCTCGATGCCCCTGACCGAGAGCAGTACGAATTTCTTCGGCAACACGGGGATAGCGATTATGGATTGTTGCACGACTCATACCTGCCTCTTCGGCAACCGAGGCAATAGACAACTTTCTACTAGATTCTACTATCCTCGTACGTCCGTGCTGGATTCGCTTTAAAGCATCTAGCAACTTTTTTTCGGTTCCCGATATTCGATCTTCTTTATGCATGACGAAGCCCCCCTTCAAGTAAAACACCGAGCTTAAGCTCCTCAATATCAGCTCCAAGCTCTTGAAGGACGACTTCACACCGTCGAATATCGCTGTCAATTCGTGCACCCGCACCTGGACCACAGTCATTAGCGATAGCTTTAAGCTCCAACATTTGAGCATATATGCCTACCCAATGTGGCAGCCGCGATTCATCGATAAGACTTTTCGAGCAATCACCGCATCGAGTTTTATCCAATACACTGCCACCGGAGCAGCCCGTACTATCTGCAGTACACCATGCAATACCAGTACTTCTCAGATGCACAACCTCCGATACAAACTGAACCATTTCACGGCGGCTTTTGTACGTCCGAATCGCCTCATCAGAGGATCGAAAAATACGAATGGTCTCTGCCAAACCACCAGAAACCAATGCATCTTCTTCAAAAACACTTTCAAGCACCAGCATCTTTTCGTGACGCATTGCAACATAGATTTCATCAAACAGCTCTTTATCTCTAACTTGATCCTCTGCATATATCGCAGTCATATCCAGCGTCCAATGTTTGAAATGATCACGAAGATAACGAACATCACCGAGTTGACTGCGAGCCACATATCGAGCGAACGTCCTTCTAAATTGGTGTGGTGCGACCTCCCAGTCAATATTATGAGCCAGCATAAACCGCTTTAATCTTGCCCTAATGGTTTGTGCAGCAAAAACTTGGAGTTTATGTGCATGCCCTCCCCACCCAAGGAACAAAGAATCGAGATGCGCTTCATAATCATGCATCTCTATCAGATTACTTGCCGACTTAGCCAAACTGTATCTATCATTTAGCTCGGCACGAATCTCTGCGGTGACCTTCCCCGCAACGTCTAGCGCTTCATGGGTAAGCTTTGTGACTAGCCAATCTACCTTACCCTCTTTGGTCTTTGTGGATACTCCAGACATCCAGTAAAACTTAGTACCATCTTCCCCATCACGTACGTAGTGAGCGCCTACTTTTAAGCTCATGAGCTCTGAAACTCTTATACCGCTCGTTAGAAGAATGACGATACTGCAGGCATCTAGCAGGAGATTTTTCTCAAGTCTCAACCCTAAAATGCCACCCCGGTATCCCGTAGCCGCAAGTTTTGCGTTTACAGTGCCAGAATAGGAATATTGGGCTTGCCATTCGGAAACCATTTCCGCAAGCGCTAATGTCTCGTCTGCGCGCTCTAGACGTGATACAGCCGCACGAAAAATTTCCGCGAGCTTGTTATCTGGAATTGGCAAGGTCTTTGATTGGGCCCAGTGAGCACGATTTGCGCCTGACAACTCAGTCGCGCTACTTTCAGGCCAAGGGTGCACCATGGGAGTAGTAGTAACTTTACTGAGCAGATGCAGTGTGTGCACCGAGCTCAATCGCGTACAAAGATAGGACTTAGAAAACTTATTACCAGATCTACTGCTACTATTTTTTAAATAATTAACATACTGCATACACAGAAATTCTGAAATTTCAGACAAGCACTCGACATAAGCACCAGCAAACTTCAAAAATAATGATACGTTTTTGAAAAAAGAAATTAACGAAGATCCGACTGGTCGCACCCGGCCCTCTATGCCGTTTAAATAGTATTCAAGCATAACTATTTTCAGAACTGAGCGCCAACGCTCTGGAATCTTACCGAACCGAATGCATTTATCGTGGTCAGCAGTCCCAGGTGGAAAAATCGCGTTTGGGAATCGCCAAACGTCATCCGCGAGGTAACTTAAGACTTTGTATGTCCCGTCCCCTAGCCGTGTAGCGGTGACTGCTATAGGCAGGTGCGTGTGACCTTCACGAGCCTTTCTCAGTGCTTCTTGTTGATAATAGCTAACACCCTTAGCCAAAATCATTATGCCAACCCCAAAATTTCAGGATCTTTCCAAAATGGATGAGGATTCTGCCTAGCTTTTTCCCTAGCAGCCACGACAGTGGACTTATCAAATTTAGGCAAGATTTTTTCGTCAATAATTTTAATTATATGCCTATATAACCTCACCCAATTTTTTGCACCGATTCGCCCGCGCTCACGAACCAACAACCAATAGAAGCTTAATAATCTATGCAGGTCATCCGCAGTCACTACGAAAGAGCTGCAGCGAAAGCAGTTTAAGAACTCCACACAATGACTCCCATTCTTGGGAGCCCTGTGCCCGTTAACGGTATCCTTGCAACGGGCCACAGCAGTATTTACCTCTTTTACCGGAATAATACCAAGATCGGCATGATCATTTTCGAGAAGTTCTTTATTACGAACCTCCCCCATCAACGCCCAATTTTTCTCAGCATCAGCCGGCGCTTCCAAATAACTATCCAAGAGGACTTTTGGAGTATTTCCAGCCAACATTGCAGTTAAAAAAGGATCATTACCTGAGAGCTCCCATATTTTATTGGCAAAGGTCTTCCTTAATCTAGACACATTAACAACCAGTCTATCACCATTATCAGAAATCAACTCATGACGAACTACCAGCGCCTCCAAAGCTCGATTAATAGTATTAATAGTTATAGGTGCAGGAGTTCTTTCATCAGGATTCTTTAAGGGGCGCTCACGAACGAATAGCCTATCTTTCCACTCCCCCCTACTCCTTATAGAGTCATTCCTTTCTGCGACCATTTTTATAATAGCGGAAATATCGGGCAGCACCACACTCAGGGTATCTACTTCATCATCCAGCGTTGACACAGCGCCACTACTAACTGACTGATAGTTCACTTTATGAGCGCGGCGCTTATAAGTAATCAAAATACTACGATCACGCCTAAGCGGATGAGGAAGCAAACACCCCATGGAAAGTTCGATTAAAGGCGTAAGATTCAATCCAGTACGAGCTACTATTGCAACCGCACAAAAGGCCAAGCCCTCCGCCAAAATAGGACCAGACGCCTCCTTTACTGCAATCACCTCTCTTTTCAAAGCATTAATAACTTGTGTAAACTCTTTCTTTGAAAAAGCTTTTTCACTACTTTTCCTCCTATTGGAGTGCGGGTAAGGATTAGGAGGAAATATATCACTTGAAAGTAACCCACACCTTACCAACTCGCCAAGCACTGACTTACAACAGGTGTAAATATTTTTCTGAGTTGTATATCCAGCACCAGAGGCCTCGAGATATCTAATAAAAGATGCAACAAACCCCCTATCAATATGTCGCAAACCTATCTCACCCTTCATAGCCATTGACATAAATGAGCAATAGCATAAAAAGCTTCTCGAAACGCGCTTTGCATAAGTAATAATACTCGCCACGGACTTAGTCTTACCTTGCGAAGCTATAGCAGACCCGAGCAGCACTTCGATGACTTTATGGCAATAATAGGTAACCTCATCACACCCTACACCATAATATCGTCCGAAATCCAATTTCCGCACTGTCAACGGACTTTCCGGAAAATTAATAACATAACTCTCCGGAACAAAATTAATGGTCTTTGACAGATGATCCGCGATGATGTGGTTAGATGAGCCTTTATCTATCACCAGAGCAGCAGAAGAAAAATCTTTGCGCGCCATATTCATATTCTTCCAACGCAGACAGAATCAATAAATTCTTGATAATCTCCCATAACATCATCTTCGATCATAGAAATTAAGTGCAAGTACCTCTGCGTAGTAGCCACACTGGAGTGGCCGAGCCTATCCCGCACATATAGCAACGGATCTATAACACTCTTACGCCTGCGCATGTCATGGAGTGTATGCGTCGCATAGGTATGGCGGAGCATATGAGGAGTGACTGTGAAAGGAAGCCCCAGATCTTTCCACATATGGTTTAGACTCTGGCCTTTAGGACTGTAAGGCACACCATACCTAGATAGAAACAACGGAATTGACTCTACACATGAGGTCTGCATACTCCGATTACGCTCATGAATTTTGTACTGCCAGAGCGCGGCCATAAGCGAGCGAGGGATGTCAATCTCCCGCGCCTTATTCCCCTTGAGCTCCATATCCTTTGGACTACAGAAAACTCTAAAGTGAGAACTGCCTTTAGATATTTGAGCGGGATCAAATATATAGGAGCTTGGAAATGTAAGGAGCTCTTCCTTCCTCAACCCACTGCTTAGGGCTAGTCGTGCAATAAGCTTTTGAGTAGAACAACTTATGGAATTTAAAAAAATTCTAACCTGCTCTTTAGTTAAAACTTTTATTGCTGTTCTCTTCCCCTTCACTAGTATATCGGGAGAAGCGACATATCCTCCAGTTACATCCACATGAGCCAAAAATACAGAATGGACTGCGACCCTTACTGTTTCAACATCATATGGAACCCTCTCTATCCAACCTTGGCGCCTTGCATAGTTATAGAAAGAGCAAACAACTCGCAGTCTAAGATTTATGGTGTTTTCGCTAAGCCCGCAACTACGCATCGACCAGTCACGGTATGCAGCCAGTGGGCTCGAGCCCAGCTCAAAAAAACCAACATTTCTCCAGTCTCGATTGGCAGCATTTAGAAAACCTAAATAGTCGTAAAGGGCTTGCCCGTATGAGGCCCATGTATGTTTACTTTCAACTCGCCCCCTGTGAAGGCAGCGGTAAATCAAGAAGGCGCTTACCTCGGGAATTGACCGTAGTTCTGCTGTTAGGATGATAGGAAATCCAGGGTAGCTAACCCCGTTTATTTTGAACCCCTCATCTGCGAAGACCAACTCCATCTCACCCGCCCCATAAAGCTTGCAATATGAGTCACGGTAGACGCCCCAGACTCCTACGACAAGGAAATTTGTAACTATTTAAAGGGCACATTTCACATCGTCCCGGCCTGGGTAATCGGCCATCAGCGCCAATGCTGGCAGAAAGGTGGGCGCAAGAACTGCGTCGCCAACGATACCCAGTTCCGCAAGGCCGAGGCCGACCTGCACAACCTGGTGCCGAGCATCGGCGAAGTGAACGGCGACCGCAGCAACTACAGCTTCGCCTGGCTACCGCAGAAACCGCACCAGTATGGCCGCTGCCAGACGGTGGTGGACTTCAAGGCGCGCAAGGTGATGCCACGCCCGGCGATTCGCGGAATGATCGCGCGCACCTACTTCTACATGGCCGACCGCTACAAGCTGCGCCTGTCAAAGCAGGATCGACAGCTCTACCAGGCGTGGAACAAGGCCTACCCGGTAGAACCCTGGGAGCGCCAGCGCAATCAGCGGGTGGCGTGTGTCATGGGTTGGGGCAATTCCCATGTGAGCCAAGTGGACATGAGCCGCTGCGCGCGCAAGCGTATCTAGTTCCTGGGGTAAGCGCCTCCTGGAGGTCGCGGCTGAAGCACTCCCACGCATCTACGCCTCGGTAGCCCAGGTGCACCCCAGGGGCACCGCCTGGCGTCGCTTCCCGGATTACATCCGGGCCAGGGTCTACTCCGCCAAGCGCTGCAACTCGCGCCGCACCATGCTGGCGAACTCCGGGGGACTGAGCTGGTACAGCTCCTGCGCCACCCAGGACAGCCAGTGCCCCTGCAGTTCGGCCTTGCGCGCCAGCAGGCGCCGAGCCTCGGCTTCGGCGCGGGCCTGATGCTCACGGTGGTAGTCAGCGCGGCCTGGTTTTTCTGTCATCACTCTGTTGTCCTTTTCCTCAGCACGGGTGGAGCAGGCATAATCGCCGCCTGTTCGCCCATTTCGACCTTCATCAATGCGCATCCACGTCAGCTTCATCGACCGCGTCGGCATCACCCAGGAAGTCCTGGCGCTGCTTGGCGGGCGCAATCTGAACCTCGATGCGGTGGAAATGGTACCGCCGAACGTCTATATCGACGCGCCGACACTGAGCGCCGAGGTGCTGCAGGAGCTGCAGGGCGCCCTGTTGCAGGTGCATGGCGTGCGCAGCGTGGAAGTGGTGGACATCCTTCCGGGACAGCGCCGCCGCCTGCAGCTGGACGCCCTGCTCGCCGCCATGCCCGACCCGGTGCTGGCAGTGGACGATCGCGCCACCGTGCTGCTGGCCAACCCGGCGCTGGTCGACCTGTGCGGTCGCGCCCCCGAGGGGCAGAGCATCGCCGCGTTGTTCAGTGACGAGACGCTGCAGCAATCGCTGCTCGGCGCCGGCTTCCACCAGCCGCTGCGCGAAGTGCACTTCGCCGGCCAGCCCCTGCTGCTCGATGCCCAACCGATCACCGAGGATGGCCGTCTCACCGGTGGCCTGCTCACCCTCTATGCTCCCAGCCGCATGGGTGAACGCCTGGCAGCCCTGCATCACGACCACGCGGAAGGGTTCGATTCGCTGCTCGGTGAGTCGGCGCCGATCCGTGCGCTCAAGGCCCGCGCCCTGCGTGTCGCTTCGCTCGACGCGCCACTGCTGATCCACGGCGAAACCGGCACCGGCAAGGAGCTGGTGGCGCGTGCCTGCCACACCGTCAGCGTGCGTCGCAGCGCGCCCTTCCTGGCACTGAACTGCGCCGCCCTGCCGGAGAACCTGGCCGAGAGCGAGCTGTTCGGCTATGCCCCCGGCGCTTTCACGGGCGCCCAGCGCGGCGGCAAGCCGGGGCTGCTGGAGCTGGCCAACCAGGGCACGGTGTTTCTCGATGAGATCGGCGAGATGTCGCCCTACCTGCAAGCCAAGCTGCTGCGCTTTCTCAGTGACGGCAGTTTCCGCCGCGTCGGTGGCGATCGCGAAGTGAAAGTGGACGTGCGCATCCTCAGCGCCACCCATCGCGACCTGGAGCAGATGGTCGCCGAGGGCAGCTTCCGCGAAGACCTGTTCTACCGCCTCAACGTGCTCAACCTGGAAGTGCCGCCGCTGCGCGAGCGGGGCCAGGACATCCTGCTGCTGGCCCAGCACTTCATGGCCCAGGCCTGCGCGCAGATCCAGCGCCTGCCCTGCCGCCTGGCGCCGGCCACCTTCGCCGCGCTGCTGGCCGGGCGCTGGCCGGGCAACGTGCGCCAGTTGCAGAACGTGATCTTCCGCGCGGCGGCCATCTGCGACAACAACTGGGTGGAGATGGACGACCTGGATATCGCCGGCACCGAGGTGGCGCCCAGGGTCGACGGGGAAGTCGGCAGCCTGGAACAGGCGATGGACGACTACGAACGCGCGCTGCTGGAGAAACTCTACGCCAGCCATCCCTCCAGTCGGCAACTGGCGGCACGCCTGGGCACCTCGCACACCGCCATCGCCAAGCGCCTGCGCAAGTACGGCATACCCGGCAAGCAATGAGGCCACGCCCGGCAAACGCAGCGCCCCGCTGGGCGAACCAGCCGCCAGCCTCGAACACGACCTTCCGCCGGATCATGCGGCGCACGGCAGTTGCGCTGCCTGGACGCGCGCCGACTGGCGCCGCTGACCCAGCCTGAAACCGCCCGAGTGCGGTCAGCTGGCCGGTGCCTTGATCACTCCGCAGGCAACGCGTGCACCGCCACCGCCCAGCGGCTGCGGGTGGTCCGCGTGGTTGTCGGAGCCGGCGTGGATCATCAGCGCATGATCGCGCAGCGCCTCCAGATGCTCGAGTCGCGGTGCCAGCACCGGCTGGCTGGCACTGCCATCCGCCCCGACGTACAACGCAGGCAGGTCGCCGAGGTGAGCGTCATCTTCCCAGGGGAAGCCATGGCGCCCGGCCTCGTTCGGGTCCCAGTGACCGCCTGCGGCTCCGGCTGGTGTCCGCTTGCCGTCCGCCTCCACCGCGTCGCAGCTGGCCTTGGCATGCACATGGAAACCATGGATGCCCGGCTCCAGGCCCTTGAGGTTCGGGGTGAAGACCAGGCCGTGAGCGGACTCGCTGATGGTCACGGTACCCACCGCCGCACCCGGTCCCTTCTCGGTCGCCTGTTGCATGGTCACGGTGATGGTCTCGCTGGCCTGTACGGAGGCGGCACCGAGCAGTGCGAAGGCCAGGGGAATCAGAGGTTTCATGAGGGTTCGAGCTCCTTGTCGATTAACGGTCTGCATAGGGACCTGCCGAGGTGATCAGCGGTTCCGGACACCCAACGTATCGAAATCATTCCACTGTAACGAATACGCAACGAACAGGCAGAAGCCGCAGTGCGCCTGGCGCGACGCAAACTTTTCCATTTACGACGCGACAATCCGTATCGATAACGTTCCAGAACAACCTAGACCATTTTGCACAAAGCACCAGAAAACAATTTAAGTCTTTGATTTTATTGATATTTTTAATACTGGCACTGGCATTGCTAACACTCCACCACCTGCCCGCCACCTAGAAGCGGACACCTTTACCCTTTGAGGAGTTGACATGAGCGAGTTGCGTTTCACCGCCGATCACGAATGGCTGCGTCTGGACAACGATGGTCTGGTAACCGTCGGCATCACCCATTACGCCCAGGATGCGCTCGGCGATGTGGTCTATGTGCAACTGCCGGAAGCCAAGTCCTACGCCCAGGGCGAGGAAGTGGCGGTACTGGAGTCGGTCAAAGCTGCCAGCAACATCGTCATGCCGCTGGACGGCGAGATCGTCGAACTCAACGGCGACCTGGAAGGCAGCCCCGAGCTGGTCAACGAATCGCCCCTGGACAAGGCCTGGTTCTTCCGTATGCGCCTGGCCGACAACGCCGTTCTCGCCGACCTCCTCGACCAGGCCGGCTATGATCGTCTGTTGAATGCCAACGCCGACGCCTGAGTGACCGCCATGACCAAGCTCGATACCCAGAACGAATTCATCGCCCGCCACATCGGCCCGCGCGATGCCGATACGGCTGCCATGCTGCAGCTGCTCGGCTATGACTCGGTCGACGCGCTGACCGACAGCGTGATCCCCGAGAGCATCAAGGGCACCAGCATCCTCGGCGAACAGCCGGGCCTGTCGGAAGCCGACGCCCTGGCCAAGATCAAGGCCATCGCCGCACGCAACCAGCAGTTCAAGAACTTCATCGGCCAGGGCTACTACGGCACCCATACGCCGAGCCCAATCCTGCGCAACCTGCTGGAAAACCCGGCCTGGTACACCGCCTACACCCCGTACCAGCCGGAGATTTCCCAGGGCCGCCTGGAAGCGCTGCTGAACTTCCAGACCCTGATCAGCGACCTCACCGGCATGCAGATCGCCAACGCGTCCCTGCTGGATGAGGCCACCGCAGCCGCCGAGGCCATGACCTTCTGCAAGCGTCTGTCGAAGAACAAGGCCAGCAACACCTTCTTCGCCTCCCAGCACTGCCACCCGCAGACCCTCGACGTGCTGCGCACCCGTGCCGAGCCGCTGGGTATCGAAGTGGAAGTCGGCGACGAAGCCGCCATCAGCGACGCCAGCGCCTACTTCGGCGCGCTGCTGCAGTACCCGGCCAGCAACGGTGACATCTTCGACTACCGCGCCCTGGTCGAGCGCTTCCATGCCGCCGGCGCCCTGGTGGCCGTGGCCGCCGACCTGCTGGCCCTGACCCTGCTCACCCCGCCGGGCGAGTTCGGTGCCGACGTCGCCCTGGGCAGCGCCCAGCGCTTCGGTGTCCCGCTGGGCTTCGGTGGCCCGCACGCCGCCTACTTCGCCACCCGCGATGCATTCAAGCGCGACATGCCGGGCCGCCTGGTCGGCATGTCGGTCGATCGCTTCGGCAAGCCGGCCCTGCGCCTGGCCATGCAGACCCGCGAGCAACACATCCGCCGCGAGAAGGCCACCAGCAACATCTGCACTGCCCAGGTGCTGCTGGCCAACATCGCCAGCATGTACGCCGTGTACCACGGCCCGAAAGGCCTGACCGAGATCGCCCAGCGCGTTCACAGCTTCACCGCCATCCTCGCCCTGGGCCTGACCAAGCTGGGCCACAGCGTCGAGCAGCAGCACTTCTTCGACACCCTGAGCATCAAGACTGGCGCCAAGACCGCCGAGCTGCATGCCAAGGCCCGTGCTGCCGGCATCAACCTGCGCGAGATCGACGCCGAGCGTCTGGGTCTGTCGCTGGACGAAACCACCGACCAGGCCGCCGTCGAGGCGCTGCTGGCGCTGTTCGCCGGTGAGCAGGCCGCCCCTGCCGTCAGCGACCTGGCCGCACAGATCGCCAGCCGCCTGCCGGAAGGCCTGCTGCGCCAGTCGGCGATCCTCGCCCACGAGGTGTTCAACCGCTACCACAGCGAAACCGAGCTGATGCGCTACCTGCGCAAGCTGGCCGACAAGGACCTGGCGCTGGACCGCAGCATGATCCCGCTGGGCTCCTGCACCATGAAGCTCAACGCCGCCAGCGAGATGATCCCGGTGACCTGGCCGGAGTTCGGCAACCTGCACCCCTTCGCTCCGGTCGAGCAGGCAGCCGGTTACAGCCAGCTGACCAGCGAACTGGAAGCCATGCTCTGCGCTGCCACCGGCTACGATGCCGTGTCGCTGCAACCCAACGCGGGTTCCCAGGGTGAGTACGCCGGCCTGCTGGCCATCCGTGCCTATCACCTGAGCCGTGGCGACGATCAGCGCGACATCTGCCTGATCCCGCAATCGGCCCACGGCACCAACCCGGCAACCGCCTCCATGGCCGGCATGCGCGTGGTGGTGACGGCCTGCGATGCACGCGGCAACGTCGACATCGCCGACCTCAAGGCCAAGGCCGAGGAGCACAAGGATCGTCTCGCCGCGATCATGATCACCTACCCGTCCACCCACGGTGTGTTCGAGGAAGGCATCCGCGAGATCTGCCAGATCATTCATGACAACGGCGGCCAGGTGTACATCGACGGCGCCAACATGAATGCCATGGTCGGCCTCTGCGCCCCGGGCCAGTTCGGCGGCGACGTCTCGCACCTGAACCTGCACAAGACCTTCTGCATCCCGCACGGCGGCGGCGGTCCGGGCGTCGGCCCGATCGGCGTCAGGTCGCACCTCGCCCCCTTCCTGCCCGGCCACGCCAACATGGCCCGCAAGGAAGGTGCGGTCAGCGCCGCGCCGTTCGGCAGCGCCAGCATCCTGCCGATCACCTGGATGTACATCACCATGATGGGCGGCAATGGCCTCAAGCGTGCCTCGCAGATGGCGATCCTCAACGCCAACTACATCGCCCGTCGCCTGGAAGAGCACTACCCGGTGCTGTACTCCGGTGAAGGCGGCCTGGTGGCGCACGAGTGCATCCTCGACATCCGTCCGCTCAAGGACACCAGCGGCATCACCGTCGACGACGTGGCCAAGCGCCTGATCGACTTCGGCTTCCATGCCCCGACCATGTCCTTCCCGGTAGCCGGCACCCTGATGATCGAGCCGACCGAGAGCGAGTCCAAGGAAGAGCTGGATCGCTTCTGTGACGCCATGATCGCCATCCGCGAGGAAATCCGCGCGGTCGAGCAAGGCCGTCTGGACAAGGACGACAACCCGCTGAAGAACGCCCCGCACACGGCTCTGGAGCTGGTCGGCGACTGGCACCACGCCTACAGCCGCGAGCAGGCCGTGTACCCGCTGGCGAGCCTGATCGAGGCCAAGTACTGGCCGCCGGTCGGCCGCGTGGACAACGTCTACGGCGACCGCAACCTGGTCTGCGCCTGCCCGTCCATCGAGGCGTACCAGGACGCGTAATGAACCTCCCCTCTCCCGCTTGCGGGAGAGGGGCCGGGGAAGAGGGTGAAGTGGTTGTCTACGCAGCCCCCTCTTCCTGACTCTCTCCCCAAGGGGAGAGGGGACGGTTCAATGCCAGCCTCCCCTATTTTTCGGCTCCCCTCACCGGGGCGGGCCGGATGCATCCCGAGAAAAACGATAAAGAGGGCCTCACCATGTTCAGCAAGCACGACCAACTGCAGGGTTATGACGATGCCCTGCTCGCGGCGATCCAGGCCGAAGAACAGCGCCAGGAAGACCACATCGAGCTGATCGCCTCGGAGAACTACTGCAGCCAGCGCGTCATGCAGGCGCAAGGCAGTGGCCTCACCAACAAGTACGCCGAAGGCTATCCGGGCAAGCGCTACTACGGTGGCTGCGAGCATGTGGACAAGGTCGAGGCACTGGCCATCGAGCGCGCCAGGCAGCTGTTCGGCGCCGACTACGCCAACGTCCAGCCGCATTCCGGCTCCTCGGCCAACAGCGCCGTCTACCTGGCGCTGCTCAATGCCGGTGACACCATCCTCGGCATGAGCCTGGCCCACGGTGGCCACCTGACCCACGGCGCCAAGGTGTCGTCCTCGGGCAAGCTGTACAACGCGGTGCAGTACGGCATCGACGAGAACGGCCTGATCGACTACGACGAGGTCGAGCGCCTGGCGCTGGAGCACAAGCCGAAGATGATCGTCGCCGGCTTCTCGGCTTATTCGCGCGTGCTGGACTTCGCCCGTTTCCGCGCCATCGCCGACCAGGTCGGTGCGCTGCTGTTCGTCGACATGGCCCATGTCGCCGGCCTGGTCGCCGCCGGCCTGTACCCGAACCCGGTGCCCTTCGCCGACGTGGTCACCACCACCACACACAAGACCCTGCGCGGCCCGCGTGGCGGCCTGATCCTGGCCAAGGCCAACGAAGAGATCGAGAAGAAGCTCAACTCCGCCGTGTTCCCCGGTGCCCAG
>MDSZ01038991.1_pt1 | contig 13296 bp, 10 predicted proteins | sample 811201 | NCBI WGS metagenome assembly MDSZ01 (sample SAMN05326647, study PRJNA326480) | marine metagenome | isolation source: seawater | place: Indian Ocean: North | collected 2010
AATGCTGTTAAAGAACCTCCACCATTTTCATCATTCATTTTCGCTGCTCTCTCGAGAAGTCTACTGTGTAAATAAAATACATCCCCAGGAAATGCTTCTCGTCCTGGCGGTCTTCTTAATAACAATGACATTTGTCTATAGGCAACAGCCTGCTTAGACAAATCATCATAAATAATCAATGCATGCATTCCATTATCTCTGAAGTACTCACCCATTGAACAACCAGTATATGGAGCAAGAAATTGTAAAGGCGCAGCATCACTAGCTGTTGCAGCTACGACAGTTGTATATTCCATAGCACCTGCATCTTCCAAAGTTTTAACTGTCTGCGCAATTGAAGACCTTTTTTGCCCAATACCAACATAAATACAATAAAGTTTTTTAGACTCATCATCTGATTCATTTATTGTTTTTTGGTTAATAATTGTATCAATGGCAATTGCTGTTTTACCAGTTTGTCTATCTCCAATTATCAGCTCCCTTTGTCCTCTACCAATAGGAATAAGACTATCAATTGCTTTCAATCCGGTTTGCATTGGTTCAGAAACTGACTTTCTAGGAATAATGCCTGGAGCTTTAACTTCAATTCTGCTTCTTGTTTCAGAACTAATATTTCCTTTTCCATCGATTGGATTACCTAAAGCATCAACTACTCTGCCTAATAATTCTTTTCCAACAGGAACATCAACGATTGCATTGGTTCTTTTTACAGTATCCCCTTCTTTAATATTTGAATCAGTTCCAAAAAGAACAACTCCAACATTGTCGTCTTCTAGGTTTAATGCCATTCCTTTTGTTCCATCGCCAAATAAAACCATCTCACCAGCTTGAACATTGTCTAGTCCATATATTCTTGCAATTCCATCTCCAATTGACAAAACTTGCCCTACTTCAGTTATCTCCGACTCAGAACCAAAGTTCTTAATCTCTTCTTTTAATATCTTAGATATTTCAGATGGTTGAATTTCCATTTATGCGACCTCTTTCATTTTTTCTTTTAATAATTGTAATTGATTTTTAATACTGCTATCGATCATTTGACTTCCAACTTGAATCTTTAATCCACCAATCAACTTTTGATCAATTTTTAAATCAATTATAAAGTCAGCATCAAATTTCTCTTTTAATTTTATTTTAATATCTTTTACTTCAGCATCTGAAAGTTCTGTTGCTGAAGTAATTATTGCTGATTTCTCACCTCTTAAAGAAGCGATAAGATTCTCAAAAGAATTTATTATATCTAATAAATAATTGATTCTATTTTTTCTAATTATCACACCAATAAAGTTTGATGTTAACTTTGAAAGTTCTATCTTTTTTGCAATTGCATTAAATACACTGTTTTTTTCTGATTTACTTACTGATGGATTTTTTACCAACGCAAGGAATTTCTCATCACTATTAATAATATCTTTTAAATTTTGTAAATCTTTGGAGACTGAATCAACTACCTTTGCTTCCTTAGAAAGCTGAAATAATGCATTGGCATATCTTTGAACAGAAGGTATTTGGCGTATACTTACATTCGACATTATTACTGAAATTTCCTTAAAAATTCACTCTTTCCGTAACATTAACTCTTTATTTTTTCAAGTAAAGGAATGTCGCATTCCACATATTTATGCAAAGGTATATGGGTCAATATCTACGGAAATATTCACGTTCAATTTGGTCTTACTATTGGAGAGCCAGGCATTCACAATTTTTTGCATATTTCTGGCTTTTTTGTCATGTACTAGAAACCTTTGACGAAACTTGCCCTTAAGTCTTGAAAGAGGAGCAGGTGCGGGGCCATAAATCTCCAGATCCTTTATTAAAGGCATCTTATTAGATAAAACCAAACATTGCTTTCTTACTTCCTCATTATTGTTTCCACTAACTATGAGGGCTGCCATTTTTCCTATTGGTGGCAAAGAAGATTCATTTCTAGAATTAATTTCATTTAAGTAAAAGTTATCTCTTTCCATTTGAGCTAGAGATAGAATAGTTTCATTTTTAGGAAAATATGTTTGCAGAAATACTTTGCCAACAGTATCTGATCTTCCAGCTCTACCGGCTACTTGATATAATATTTGATAAGTCTTTTCAGAAGCTCTTAAGTCACCTCCTCTTAATGTCATATCTGCATCGATAATTCCTACACAAGTTAGTTTTGGAAAATGATATCCTTTTGTAATCATCTGTGTCCCAATAATGATATCAAACTTATAGTCTATTATTTGCTTTATCTTTTCTGACATTTCTTCTTGTGAATTAATATGATCACTTGAAAATAAACAAATTCGTGCTGAAGGAAATTTCCGAGATATCTCAGTATATACTTTCTCTACACCCACTCCATAATCTATAAACTCTTTGTTGTCATTATTACATTCAGGGCAACACAAAGAAAAAGTATTAAGATTAAATCCACAATGATGACAAAGTAAACTTTTACTTTTTATATGCTCAACTAAATAACTTGAACAGTTCTTACAAGTAATTTTATGTCCACAACTTTTACAAATAACTACTGGAGCAAAGCCTCTTTTATTAATAAACAACAGAGCTTGTCTCTTATTTTTTAAAGCAATCTCAATGTTTTCTGACAAAACATTTGATATCCATCTATCTTTTGCCAGTTTTTCTTTTTTCATATCTACAATTTGAATCTTAGGCATTGGGGTAGAACTAAACTTGTTTTTCAAAGAAACTTTGGAATATTTTTTTGTTAAAACATTATAAGTTGTCTCAAGAGATGGCGTAGCACTGACCAACAAAAGAGGAATCTTTTCAATGGAAGCTTTAACGACAGACATGTCTCTTGCATGATAAATTCCTTTTTCTTCTTGTTTGTATGAAGAATCATGTTCTTCATCAATTATTATCATTCCTAACTTATGATATGGTAAAAAGAGTGCTGACCTTGCCCCAACTATAATCCTAGCCTCACCAGATATGATTCTCTTTAAAATTTTTTTCTTTTGTGATGCTGTTATTTTTGAATGCCATATTTCAGGGCTGAAACCAAATCTATCCTCAATTCTTCTTACAAATTCATTAGAAAGAGAAACTTCTGGAAACAAAATTAAAATTTGAGAATTTAAAAAAAACTCATTCTGTAAAACTTTAAAATAAACTTCAGTTTTTCCTGAGCCAGGAATTCCATCTAATAGTAATGTAATGTAGTCATTTTTTTTTATAAGTTTGATGATCTTATTTGTAGCCTCATCTTGTTCTAAATTCAGACTAATGGGTTTTGGTTTAGAGTTTTTGGAAACTGTATCATCTTTACTATTTCTCTTACTAAAATACACCTTTTCTTGGGCCAAGATCATTTTTAAAATATATCCACGATCAATAAGATTATAATCAGCAACCCAATTCATAAATTTTATTATTTTTGAATTTAATTTAGCAACATTAGAAATCTCTAATATTTCTCTGATTTCTTTATCTGGTATTTTTTTCGTATCAGCGATACTCGTTATAACTCCAGTATATTTTTTTGATCTAAATGGTACTAAAACAATACTTCCCACCGTGGGTTTATGATCAGAATTTAATTTGTAAGTAAATTCTTTGCTTAAAGAATAGGCCAATAAAACATTAATATAGTATGTTTTTTCTGACATTAGATTGGTACGTCAAAATTATTCATGGTATAAATATACCAGTCAAAAAATTTAATTGTTATGGAATTCTTTTTAGACACAGCTGACGTTGATAGCATAAGAGAGCTAAGTGAAACCGGTCTTATCGATGGGGTCACTACTAATCCATCACTTGTTGCCAAGTCAGGTAAGGATTTTTTTACAATTTTAAAAGATATATCAAAAATAGTTTCTGGACCGATAAGTGCAGAAGTAACTGCATTAGAATCAGATGGCATGGTTGCAGAAGGCGAAAAACTTGCAAAAATTGCAAAGAATATAGTGATTAAACTTCCTTTAACTCAAGAAGGATTAAAGGCATGTACAAAATTAACTAAAAAGAAAATTAAAACAAACGTAACTTTGTGCTTTTCTCCTGCCCAAGCTCTTATAGCAGCTAAATCTGGTGCTACTTATATTTCTCCATTTGTTGGAAGACTTGATGATATTGGTGAAAATGGAATGGAATTAATTCAAAAAATAAAAGATATTTATTCTAATTATCCAAAACTCAATACTAAAATTCTCGTAGCATCGGTAAGAAACATGGAGCATGTGGCACAGGCTGCAATTATTGGCGCTGATGTTGTAACCTTGCCTCCCAAAATATTAGAAGAGCTTTATGAACATCCTTTAACAAAAAAAGGACTGGATGCATTTTTGGAAGATTGGAAAAAAACTAATCAAAAGATAATTTAAATTTTAGTGGATATACTATTAGAAAAACACTTCAAAAGCTGGATTGATAATTTATCTAACATAAGAGATCTTAGCGAAAATACCGTCATCAGCTATAAAAATGACATTCAAAAGTTTTTCGATTTTCTTGAATCTCATTTAGATTCTTCACCAAATATAAATAATATAAAAAAATTAGAAATTAGCGACTTTAGAAGTTTCTTAAGTTATCAAAGAAATAATGGGATCAACTCAAATTCAATAGCAAGAAATATCTCTTCTCTTAAATCATTTTTTAATCATCTAATTAAAGAAGAGATAATCAAGAGTTCTGCTATATCTTCCTTAAAATCTCCAAAATTAAAAAAAAGTCTACCAAGACCAATAGATTCAAAATTAGCAATTGAAGTAATAAGGTGTGCTGAAACAATGGAGAAAGAAAAATGGGTTGGTCTAAGAAATAAATCAATTCTTATGCTGCTATATGGTTGTGGATTAAGAATTTCGGAAGCTCTTAACCTTAATTATGGTGATATAGACAATGAGGATCATATTTTAATTAAAGGTAAAGGGGGGAAAGAGAGAATTGTACCAATGATGGAATATATTAAAAAAGGAATTATGGATTACATTAATGAATGTCCGAAACAAATAGGAGCTGAAGATCCACTATTTATTGGAAAGAGAATGAATAGGTTGAGTCCTAGAATTGTTCAATACGCTCTTGAAAGAATAAGAAATTCTCTTGCCCTTCCTGAAACGGCTACTCCTCATGCTTTAAGGCATAGTTTTGCAACACACTTACTCGATTCTGGTGGCGATTTAAGAACAATTCAAGAATTGCTAGGTCATAGCAGCCTGTCTACAACACAAAAATATACAAAAGTAGAAACAGCTCAACTATACAAGGCTTACTCTAAAAGTCACCCTCTTGCTAAGAAATAAATAAAATATATATTCCTTAATGATGAATGAACCAATTTCAAAATGGCATGATGTTGTAAAAAATAGAGATTACAATCTTTTAACCGAGATATTACATAATGATGTAATTTTTTATTCACCGGTAGTGTATTCTCCTCAACGCGGTAAAGACATAACCTTAAAATACCTAGCGGCTGCTTCAGAAGTTTTTAACTCTTCAAACTTTCAATACATAAAAGAAATAAATAATCAAAACTTTGCAAGTCTAGAGTTTACTCTAACAATTGACGATACTGAAATTAATGGGATAGACCTAATTTCTTGGGACGATACTGGCCTAATAACAGAATTTAAAGTCTTTATTCGTCCGCTACAAGGTGTAAACTTAATACATAAGCTAATGCAACAAATGTTGGAGAATTTTAAAAATGTCAGTTGAATTCTTGTTTGAATATTCGGCCTTAGAACTTTTCTGGTTACTAATGCCAGTATTAGTTGCAATAGCAGTTATAGAATCATTAGCAATTTATTTTTTTAAAGCTAAAGGCAAAAATGACTTTAAAGAGTGGGTGTTAAACTTAAGTATGGGAATTTTAAGTTACCCTATCAATGGAATATTTGCTTTTATCACTTTGGGCGCTCTCTTCTGGGCAAAACAATATCAAATTTATACTTTTCCATTAACTTTAAGTGCTTTGGTATTGTGCTTCATACTTGATGATTTAACTTTCTATTTACATCATAGAATTTGTCACCGCTGGCGATGGGGTTGGGGCTTACATAGAACGCATCACTCTTCAGAAAGAATGGGTATTGATGTAGGTGCAAGACAACCATTTACAAAACATTTCACTGGAACCCGGATGCTAAAAATACCTCTCGTAATTATTGGATTCGATCCTGTGATGATTATATTTTGTGTTTTTATAAATGGTTATTATCAATATTTGTGCCACACTCAAACAATATATAAATTTCCAAGATGGTATGAATACCTCTTTAATACTCCATCTCATCATAGGGTACATCATGCTAGAAATCCAAAATACCTAGACGCAAACTATGCTGGAACACTGATGATTTGGGATCGAATGTTTGGTACTTTTGTTCCTGAAGACCCTAATGAACCATGTGACTATGGTCTTGTGGTTCCAATGACAACCTTAAATCCATTAACAATATTATTTCAAGAATACGCGAATATATTTAAAGATATTTTTAAACCAGGCATAACCCTTAGAGATAGGTTTATGTATTTATTCGGTCCACCAGGATGGTCACACGATGGCAGCAGAAAAATGTCAACAGATATTAAAAGAGATTATTATCAAATAATAAAAAATAATTAATGTTGCCTCCAGTACATTATGCATTGACTGAATTGCTCATTGTTGCGGCCTGTATTTTCTCTGTTAACAAGCTTTCTAGAAATAATTATTATTTTGCACTATTTGGTGTTGTACTTATAGGAATTGCAGCTGCAATAGGAGCAGTTAGATTTGGCCTTTTGAGCAATGAATTCATTGTCCAATTAAATAAAATATTAGCTCTTTATGCAGGAGTTTTATGTTTATCTCTTGTTGCAACACAAATAGTTTTTAATTTAAATTTTAAAATTTTAGGTTGGATAGTATTTGTGCTCTCACTCCTAAGTATTGCAAGTGGATTTGTTTGGCCAAAATTACTTCTTATTAAATTAATTTACTTTTGGTCAATACTTTCAATTATCTTAGTTTTATTTATTCCTGAAGAAGGAATATCAAAAAGAATTTTAAAATCTATTTTAATGTCAATTTTACTAATAAGTTTTTTAACAGTTAGTAAAAGAGGATTACTAACAGATAGTTTGGGTGCAGATCTAAGTTTTCACCTCTATCATATTTTAATAGCGATCTGGGTAGTTTCAATTAACTTCGTTATAAAAGAAAAAAATAATTAAATATGAATTGAGCTCTTCTCTACATTAAGAGCTGCTTCTTTAATTGACTCTGTTAAAGTTGGATGAGCATGACATGTACGCGCTAAGTCTTCAGCTGAAGCGCCAAACTCCATAGCAACAACAAGTTCAGCTATTAAATTTCCTGCATCAGCACCTATAATGTGGACACCTAGAACTTCATCAGTTTGTGAATCTGAAAGAATTTTTACAAACCCTTCAGTTTCTTGCATTACTGTTGCTTTAGCATTAGCAGTAAATGGAAACTTACCAACTTTATATTTTACAGATAAATCCTTTAGTTCTTCCTCAGTCTTTCCTACTGATGCAACTTCAGGAAAAGTATAAATTACAGAAGGTATTGTATCATAGTTAACTTGACCCGCTTGGCCAGACAGCAGTTCAGCAACTGCAACTCCTTCTTCTGAAGCTTTATGAGCCAACATGGGTCCTTGCTTACAATCTCCAATAGCATAAATGTTGTTCACAGAAGTTTGAAAATTTTGATTAGTTTGAATAAATCCGTTTTTGTCTATTCCCACACCAATATTCTCAAGATTCAATCCATAGGTATAAGGTCTTCTGCCCATTGAAATTAAAATATTATCACAATCAATTTCTAAAGTTTGACCTTTATTTTCAATAAGCACTGAAATCTTATCATTCTTCTTTATTACTTTATTAAACGAAGTTGATAATTTAAAATCAAATCCTTGCCTAATCAAAATCTTTTGAAAATTCTTTGCAACTTCCCTATCCATATTTGGAAGAATATGATCCGCATACTCAATTACTGTAACTTTAGAACCTAATCTTGACCACACAGATCCCATTTCTAGTCCTATATATCCAGCTCCAATTACAACTAAATGACTTGGAACTTTATCAAGGCTAAGAGCACCCGTGGACGTTAGAATATTTTTTTCATCTATTAAGACTTCGGAAGGAATTAATGGTTCTGAACCAGTAGCAATAATGATATTTTTAGATTTTATAATTTCTGAATTTGTATTATTAGCGATCTCTACTTCATTAGCACTAATTATTTTTGCAAATCCTTTCTTGTGAGTAATTTTATTTTTCTTAAATAAAAAACTTACTCCACCTGTTAGTGTCTTCACACTATCTTGTTTTGCCTGCATAATTTTGCTCAGATCAAATGACAAACTAGAAAAAGAAATACCGATGGTTTCATAACGTTTAGACTGGTCATAAACTTGTGAAGCATGTAAGAGTGATTTTGAAGGAATGCAGCCAATATTTAGACACGTGCCTCCAAGCTTACTTTTCTCAACACAGCAAACTTTTAACCCTAGTTGCGCAGCTCTTATGGCGCATACATAACCTGCAGGGCCACTACCTATTATTAAAACATCAAATTCTTCCACCATTAAACACCTAGTAAAATTCTGCTTGGATCCTCTAAACTTTCTTTTACTCGAACTAAGAAAGTCACCGCACCTTTGCCATCGACTAGTCTATGGTCGTAAGATAATGCTAAATACATCATCGGCCTAATTACAACTTTTCCATTCATTGCTATTGGCCTCTCTTCTATTTTATGCATACCTAAAACACCTGATTGTGGAGGATTAAGAATTGGAGTTGACATCAATGAACCGTATACTCCCCCATTTGAGATGGTAAAAGTTCCTCCCTGCATATCAGATATATTTAATTTTCCGTTTCTGGCTTTCTCTCCTAATCCAAATATTTCTTTTTCAATTTCTATTAATGTTTTTTTATCGGCATCTTTTACAACTGGAACAACAAGCCCCTGATCTGTCCCAACAGCAACACCTATGTTGTAGTAATTTTTATAAACAACTTCATTGTCTTCTATTTCTGCATTTACATCTGGAACATCCTTTAATGCTGTAATGCACGCTTTAACAAAAAAAGACATGAATCCCAGCTTCACTCCATATTTTTTTTCAAAAGAATCCTTATGTTCATTTCTAGTTCTAATAAGCTCATACATATCAACCTCATTAAATGTTGTTAGTATAGCTGCATTGTTTTGTGCATCTTTTAATCTTTTTGCAATCGTCTGTCTAAGACGGGACATTTTAATTCTTTCTTCTTTATCAGGCGTTTCGAGCTGACGAACCTTTTCAATATTATTAGTTTCAACACTATCCTCACTAACTTGAATAAGATCTTTTTTTGTTATTCTTCCGTCATCTCTAAGAGGATTTATTTTTTCTAAGTTAATATTTTTTTCAGCAACAATTTTTCTAGTTGAAGGTGATAATTTTTTTTCTTTCTTGTCTTCTGCAACTTCTTTAACTTCTTTTGTAATAGCTGCACTAATTGCTTCTTGATTTTCAGGCTCCTTGGGTTTTTCAATTTTTTGAGGTTTATCAGTTTTAGTAGGAGTGGCTGTTTCGTCAATGGATCCTAAAACTGCGCCAACTGCAACCGTATCTCCTTCGTCAAAGGAAATTTTTTCTATTTTCCCTGTTACTGGCGAAGGCACTTCGAGTGTAACTTTATCTGTCTCTAATTCTAATAGAGGCTCATCAGTAACGACTGAATCCCCTGGTTTTTTGTACCATTTTGCTACCGTTGCCTCGACAACGCTTTCTCCTAGAGAAGGAACTTTTATATCAGTTGGCATAGTTATTTTTTAACACTTTGTACTTATTATTCAATTGGCAGTTTGAATTTAACTAGGGAAACTCCATCTTTATTAGTTATAATTTCTTCCTTATCAGCTTCTATAGCCAATCTTAAAATATTTTTTTGATTCTCAATATGTCTTTCCAATATCCCAGTTGCAGGTGAAGCCGATGCTTTTCTTCCTATAAACAATAGTTCTTCATTTCTACCTAAAGTTGACAGTACCGACTCTATTCTGTATTTAGCAAATCTAAACGCTCCCATATTTGACGGTTCTTCTTGAACCCAAAATATTTCTGCTCCTGGAAATCTTTTAAACTCATCTTTTAATACATCATATGGAAAAGGATAAAGCTGATCAATTCTTAAAATAATAATGTTTTCTTTTTTTAATTTGTCTATCTCATCCTGTAATTCAAAATATATTTTACCTGAACATAAAAGAACTCTATTAATTTTCTTTTCTTCTTGTGAACTAATTTCTTCTCTAAGAACTCTGTGAAATGTTGATCCATTTATAAATTGTTCTATGGGGGAAACATTTTTTTTATGTCTCAATGTTGATTTAGGTGTCATAATAATTAATGGTTTTCTAAAATCTCGGTGCAATTGTCTTCTTAAAACATGGAAATAATTGGCCGGCGAAGTGCAATTAACAACTTGAATATTATCTTCAGCACACATTTGCAAAAATCTTTCTAGCCTTGCACTAGAGTGTTCTGATCCTTGTCCTTCATGTCCATGAGGCAACAAAAGTGTTAGGCCTGACATTCTGAGCCACTTTCTTTCACCTGTAGTGATGAATTGATCAATAATTGTTTGTGCATTATTTGCAAAGTCACCGAATTGTCCTTCCCATAATACTAATGTACGTGGATCTACTTGAGAGTATCCATATTCAAATCCCAAAACCCCATACTCAGATAGAAAACTATCGATTACTTCAAAAAAACCTTGTTTCTCCCTAAAATGTCTTAAGGGAACAAATCTTTTTTCATTCACTTGATCATATAATACGGCATGTCTTTGACTAAAAGTTCCTCTGCCAGAATCTTGACCCGATAATCTAACTCCAAAACCTTCATTTAATAATGTTGCAAAAGCTAAAGATTCTGCTGTTGCCCAATCTATTCCAGTATTATTAGCAACAGAATTTAATCGATCTTCATAAATTTTTTTAATTCTCTTATGAACATTAAACTCTTCTGGAATTCTAAGTATTTCTTGAGCAATTGTATTTATATCTTCAATTGATACAGATGTTTGACCGCGCCTTGCGTCAAATGATGCTGTAGACAATCCTTTCCATGATCCTTCAAGCCAATCTGCTTTGTTAGATTTATATGAAATCGAAAGAGCAAATTCATCATCTAATATTTTCTTATATTCCTCTTCTTCTTTTTTGACTTCAGAATCAGTTAAAATATTTTCTGTTCTTAGTTTTTCTTCATAAATTTTTAAAGTTGTCTTATGTTCTTTAATTTTTTGATACATTAATGGCTGAGTAAACTCTGGAAGATCCATTTCATTGTGTCCAGATCTTCTATAACAAAACATATCAATAACTACATCAGTTTTAAATTTATTTCTAAACTCCACCGCTAGCCGGCAAACATGGACAACAGACTCTACATCATCACCATTTACATGAAAAATTGGCGCCTGAATTATTTTTGCTATCTCAGTACAGTAAGGGGCTGATCTTCCATAATGAGGAACAGTTGTAAATCCTATTTGATTATTAATTACAAAATGAATTGTTCCTCCTGTTCTAAAACCCCTAAGCTGGGACATTGCAAATGTTTCAGCGACAACACCTTGCCCTGCCATTGCAGCATCACCATGAATGAGAAGACCAATAACTCTGTCATTAGTTTTATCTTTTAACATTGTTTGTTCAGCTCTAACTTTACCAATAACTACAGGATCAACTGATTCGAGATGTGAAGGGTTAGGAGTAAGAGATAAATGAATTTTTTTTCCTTCAAATTCTCTGTCACTTGAAATCCCTAAATGATATTTAACATCTCCTGATCCAAGAACCTCATTGGGATCTTCTCCTCCGCCTTGAAATTTAGCCATAATTGACCTTAAAGGCACTTCCATTACTGAGGAAAGTAAGGTTAATCTGCCCCTATGGGCGGTTCCAATATAAATTTCTTCAATTCCGGATAAGCAACTTTGTTTGATAATTTGCTCAATTCCAGGAATTGCTGCTTCACTTCCAACAAGTCCAAATCTTTTGGTTCCTAAATATTTTTTATCTAAGAATTTTTCAAACATTTCTGCTTCTAAGAGCCGACGATAGATCCCCTTCTTTCCCTTATCAGTAAAATGAGTCTTATTTCTTACTTCTTCTATTCGTTCCTGAACCCATTGTTTTTGATCAGGGTCTTGAATGTGAACAAACTCTACCCCTATTGAACCAGAGTAGGTTTCACTGAGGATTTTTATTATTTCACTTAAGTTAGCTGAATGAAGTCCGAGACTACCATCTACAAAGATACTTCTATTTAAATCTTTATCTGAAAAACCATAGTTCCTGTAATCTAATTCTGGATGCTGCCTTACTTCTTTTAAATTTAAAGGATCTAACTTAGCAATAAGATGTCCATTTACTCGAAATGCCCTAATCAATCTTAATGCGCCAATAGAATCTAAGGTTTGATTCTTAATCTCTTCTTCTGTTAAAAAATCTCTATTATCTATTTCTATTGATCTTGAATGTACTTCTCTTGACCAATTGCCATCTATAGCTGAAACCAAGTCTCCATTAGAAAATTCAACCTCTTTTTCTTGAGACCAACTGGCCTTAATTGAATTTTGATTTTTAATATTTTGAGTAATGCCTATAAAGAATTCTTTCCAATCATTTGGAACATTGTTGGGATCAGTTTGAAATTTCTCAAACATTTCTTCTATGTAAGCGGTATTTACGCCATGTAAGAAAGAAGTTTTATCAAAAATTTCGTTAATTTGTGAGCTTGTCATCAACTATAACAACACAATAAGGTTAATTCTGTAATACCTCAAGTAAAGTTGAGCCTAGAGCTGCGGGAGAATTTGATATATGAACACCAGCGCTTTTCATAGCTTCAATTTTATCATCTGCACCACCTTTTCCGCCAGAAACAATTGCTCCAGCATGCCCCATACGTCTTCCAGGAGGAGCCGATGTTCCTGCAATAAACCCTACAGTTGGTTTTTTATTCTTTTGTTTAGATAGAAACTCTGCAGCTTCTTCTTCTGCTGAACCGCCAATTTCACCAATCATAATAATTGACTCTGTCTTTGGGTCAGACAAAAACAATTCAAGACAATCTATAAAATTAGTGCCATTAATGGGGTCTCCTCCAATGCCTATACATGTTGATTGACCCATACCAGCAACTGTTGTTTGGTATACTGCTTCATAAGTTAAAGTTCCAGATCGAGAAACAATTCCGACACTTCCTTTTTTATGAATATGTGCGGGCATAATTCCAATTTTACACTCTCCAGGAG
>MDSZ01160157.1_pt1 | contig 13295 bp, 12 predicted proteins | sample 811201 | NCBI WGS metagenome assembly MDSZ01 (sample SAMN05326647, study PRJNA326480) | marine metagenome | isolation source: seawater | place: Indian Ocean: North | collected 2010
TAACGATTCTTGGTGTGCTTTATCAAAAAGATATCCAGTTGAATTATTCTTATCGGAACGAGGGATGATAGTGTCAGATAGACCACCCGTATTCCTGCCGATTGGAACTGAGCCATATCGCATTGCGTATTGCTGGGCAAGTCCACAGGGCTCAAATCTACTTGGCATGAGGAAAAAATCAGCTCCTGCAAAAATTCTTCGTGCCATCGAATCATCAAATCCTATTTTTAGGCCAATTCTATCAGGGAAGGAATCTGCCAAATCTGAGAATTCATTTTCTTGCTTTTCATCTCCACTACCTAGAATTACAAAGTTTGCATCATGTGCCGCGAGGATTTCTGGCAGTATCGAAATTAATAAATCCAGACCTTTCTGATGATAAATTCTCGATATAACTCCAAATAAGGGTAATTGAGCGTCTTTAAGATTAAATTCCTTGATGAGTGCACCTTTGCATTTTCCTTTTCCGATGGAGGGTTTCTCGGGGTTGATCGGGTGGGGGATAGCCTGATCGTTCATTGGATCCCAGCTTATTTCATCGATTCCATTTAAAATTCCCACCAAATCAGCTCCGCGGAAACGCAAACTTTCTTCAAGATTGTGACCATGTTGTCCGGTTCGAATTTCTTTTGCATAAGTCGGACTTACAGTGGAAATCTTATCTGCATGCTGAATACCACCTTTTAACAGGTTAAGACTACCGTGATGCTCGAATCCATCGATTCCCCAATATTTCTCTGGAAGTCCAGATTTTGTGAAATCTGCGTGTGTGAAAATCCCTTGATGTTCAAGGTTGTGTATAGTCAGAAGAGACCCCTGCCTTTTGGATTTAGGTAAAAGTTCATTTTTTGCATTTACATAGCCACAGGCTGCCGAAGCCATCCAGTCATGTGCGTGAATAATGTCAGGTTTCCACTTTGTAGATTTTTCAATTTCTGAAGCCGCATGGCAAAGCACGAAGGATCTGAGGAAGTTGTCTTCATAGTTCCTTTTTTCATCGGCATAGATTCCCTCACGCAAATACAGGAAATCGTTTTTTAGAAAATAAACCGTAACCGGATAATTTCTGTCTTTTAAAACAACGATGTCAGAGACGAAATTTTTGGACTCCTTTCGAAAAATTATTTGTTTTTTTAAGAACCTTACGGGAAGATGTTGGCAACATTTATGAAAAGGGCATAAAATTCGCACATCCATTCCAATTTTCTTGAGGGCTGGCGGTAAACTGCCCACAACCTCCCCCAATCCTCCTGTTCTTGCGAATGGACTCACTTCTGGACTTACAAAAAGTACTTTCATTAAAATTTTGGTTTCCCTGAACGCATCGGAGACTTCTTGTCATTTTGTTGAAAATTGGCAACTAATTTACAAATCAGAATCATGCCTTGCATAGGATATGAACATCAAATATTTTAAGTGATCTAATTTGATGAAATACATTTCATACTTTCTTTGGGTGTACAAATTTTTACTACCCTGATTCTCTTAATTAAATAGGTTGCAGAAATTATTTGTTATGAGCGACAAGACGCTTGAGTTTAATTCTGAAAGAGATTTTCACAAAATGTATTGTGAAGACCCGGAAAATCTAAAAGCGATCGAAAACTCTTTACGATTGAAACTTGTTGCCCGTGGGAATGAATTAAAAATGGAAGGAGATGATAGCTCTTTGATCCAATGTGAAGAGCTTTTTAGTCTCTTAAGCTTGGGTCGAGAACAGGGTATGATTGCTAAAAAATCGGATTTTACCCGTTTTTTGGAAAAAGTATCCAAGGGACAAGGCGGTGAACTGAGAAAGTTGTTACATGATCCCTTAATTCTTAAAATCAGAAAAAAGTCAGTTGTTCCACGAAATTTAGGTCAGCGTAGATTTCTCGATCTAATACTTAAACATGATTTGGTGTTTGGGATTGGTCCCGCAGGAACTGGTAAAACATTTTTAGCGATGATTGCCGCTTTGCATTCTCTTCTCGAGGGAAAAGTTCAAAGAATTGTGCTTGCGAGACCTGCTGTAGAGGCAGGTGAGGCTCTCGGCTTTTTACCCGGAGATCTCGAGGAGAAACTCCTTCCTTATCTTCGTCCACTCTATGATGCGATGGATGAAGTATTAGGCCCAGTTGAGGCACGGAAATTGGTTGAGACTGGTGTTGTCGAAATCGCTCCACTCGCTTACATGCGGGGACGCACACTTGGGAAATGTTTCGCATTGTTGGACGAGGCTCAAAATACGACTCGCTCGCAAATGATGATGTTTCTGACGAGACTTGGGGAAGGGAGTAAAATGGTTGTGACTGGAGATTTAACCCAAATTGATTTACCGCCAAGAGAAGAGTCAGGGCTTGTAGAAGCTCGTCGTCTACTGAAAAAAATTAATGGATTACACTTTCATGAATTTGATCATGATGATGTGGTTAGGCATCCATTGGTAAGTGCAATAATTTCCGCATACCAACCTCCTTCTAATAATAGTTGAGAAGATTTTAGCTTAAACATGGCCAAGGAAGAAAATAAGGGAGCTCGCCGAATGTCTAATCGTGAGCGAGCTAAAAGAAGAAAAGAATTGGTTCGTGATGAGATACAGGACGGAAATCTTAATGGACAAAATACCATTGGGCTGAAATGGAGTAAGCAGGTATTTCTTACCATATTCTTTGCCACTGCATTAATTTTTATCTGCTTTGTAGGTCAGGATCCTCCCAGCCTTAGAACTCTTGGAGAGGTAGCACCGGAGAATGTCTATTCAGATCGAGATTTTAAATATATAAGCGATGTTCGTAGGATTGAGGCAGAGGAGTGGATACGAAGTAGCACTCCACGTGAATTTGCACAGAATTTTGCTGGAGAAGAGGCTTTTTCTAAGGCAATTATTAGATTGCAGGATGGACTTTTAAACATCGACTCCCTTTCCGTGGATTCGAAAGAGCAGGCATTACTTTCGTTGGTTAATGAAATGGAAGCTAACTTTAAGTTAGTTGTTTCGAATGAGGAGTTGAAATGGATTGGTAAATGGCAAAATTTTTCTGAAGGGAGAGATTTATTTTCTTTAATCATGCAAAAGTTACGAATGCTTCATCTTCGCGGAGTAGTAAAGTATCCATCAACTGATCAGAAGTTTATCTCAGAAGCCAATGCAACGCGTGTGATAGAGTCTGCAATGCTCTCCTTAAGTTCGGACTTGGTGATTCTTTCAAGCGTAGATGAAGGACTTCGTTTTTTATTAAGTCCTGATGAAATAAAAACGGAATATCCCTTTCTTGCCAGAAATCTAGATGACATAAAGACATCACTTGAAGATGGAGGACCTTTTCCACAAGGAGGACTGTTACTTCATGATTTAATAGAGAGTGCTGATGAAAATGCATCCTTTGAAGCACAGAAATTTAGAAATGACCTCGCTGCCAAGTTTTCGAACTTTGCCCAAAAAGGTCTTCATTTACGAACGATTGATCGCGAGGCTACAACTGCCTCCCAGGAACGTGCTATTGCCCAAATGGAACCATCTTTAGTCTCTGTGGAAGAAGGTGATATCATTCTAAAGATGGGTTCCAAAGTAACTGAAGCAGACTTGGAAAAATATTCTAAGTATCTGAATTTGACTTTGGAGGACCGAAATCTTCTTCCGAAGCGCGTATTTATCACAATTGGTACATTTCTGTTTTCGATCATTTACATTACCTTGATTATGCCAAACTTTTGGAAAGATACAGCGAGATCAGGAATCGTTTCAGTATCTATTTTGGCAAATCTCGGACTTTCCCGTTTTATATTGGAACTAGGCGGAACCGAGCTTTTTGGAGAAAATGCATTCTTAGTTGGACTTCTACCCAGTTTGTTACCTTTGGCTTTTGCTTCCATGATAGTGATGACCACGGTTGGACCAAGAATGGCAACTCTTACCGCACTTATGACAAGTATATTCCACGCAACAATGCAAAATGCAGGAATTGATACATTCGCCATAGGGTTCAGCTCGGCTTTAATGGGTGCTTTTTTCTGTCGTGAGGTTCGACTTCGCGGTTCTGCTTTGAAAGCGGGTGCTTTGGCAGGTTTGACCGCAGCAGTCATGTCGATCGGAATTGGATTAGCTTCTGGAAGTGGTGCTTTTACCTCGATCAATCAAGCTGGGGTTTCCCTTTTTGTGGGAGTTTTTACGGGTGCATTGGTATTGGGAGCAATGCCTCTTATTGAAAATGTTTTCAAGGTAGCAACCGATGCAACTCTATTTGAACTGACAGATTTTAATCATCCTCTGTTAAGAAAAATGCAAGTCGAGGCTCCGGGAACCTATCATCATAGTTTAATGGTTGCTAATCTATCTGAAAATGCAGCCATTGCTGTTGGAGCAAATCCGATTCTGTGTAGAGCCGCATCCTTATTTCATGATATTGGGAAAATGACACAGCCTAATTATTTTACTGAAAACCAAGGAGATTTCGATAATCCACATGATCAAAAAAATCCCTCCATGAGTGCACTCATTATAAAGAGTCATGTGAAAGAGGGTATCGATATGGCCAGAGAGCATAAACTTCCAAAGATTTTAAGGGATGTGATTCGACAACACCACGGAACCACGTTGGTGAAATACTTTTACCACCAAGCCCAGGAGAAAATGAAACAGGAAACTCTCGGACTGGGCGACATGGAATCTGATAAACCTGATGAGTCCACATACCGCTATGACGGTCCCCGGCCAAGATTTAAAGAGAGTGCGATTATTTTCTTTGCTGATTCCGTTGAAGCTGCTGCCCGTAGCTTACCGAAAGTTACACAGCATAGTGTTGAGGAATTATTGGAAAATATTTTTAGTGACCGCCTTGAGGATGGACAACTCGATGAGTGTCCCCTCACTTTGGAAGAAGTATCCAAAATTAAGAGGAGTTTCGTAAAAACTACTCTCAATATGTTGCATACGCGAGTGGAGTATCCTACTGAAGAGAAAAATAACGGCAATAGAAGGGACACCTTCACACCCTTCAATGAACGGAAAAGTTGATATCAATTTGGTGGACATCACTTTTGCATTTTCCAATCTTCATCCTCGCCTTTCTTACACAGAGAAAAGCTTGGAAATTTTTTTTGAATCATTTTTTAAATTGTATACTAACGGACCAAGAGGCGTGTTATCCGTTGTTTTTATGGAGAGAAGTGCACATAATAAGTTGCACGGACAGTTTTTAAACGACTACCGGCCAACCGATGTTATTACTTTTCCCCATGATCCTGAGGAGAATATGGCAGGTGAAATATGTGTCTCAGTTGAACAGGCATGGGAGGAGTCGATTTCTCGTGATATTCCTTTTATAGATGAAATAAGCCTATACCTTATACATGGTTGGCTTCATCTCATTGGCTTTGATGATTTAGAGAAAGTCGAGCGAAAGCAGATGAGACTTGAGGAGCAAAAGTGCCTTGAGCAGGTGAGGAAAGTTAATTCTTGGGCTGATTTTAAACTCGCCCTGAGTTAAACCTCAGGATAACCACAAAAAAATGGCGACAATTACTCCTAAGAAAATTACTTTTGCAAAGCGCTTCCGTAATGCGTTTCTAACAGGGTTGCTGATTTTTCTTCCGCTTGGAACTACGATCTTTGTACTAGATTTTCTTTTGGATATGTTCAAGGAACCAGCAACCCGTTTGGCCAATCAGTTAGGACTGGAATCTGATCAGTTTTTTTTTGGATTAGAGACCTTACTTGCAGTGCTTGGTTTACTTGCTGGTATTTTGGCCCTTACTTTACTTGGTTTCCTATCAAACTATGTTTTGGGTAAATTTTTCATTTCCACCACCGAAAGAATTTTGGATAAGGTTCCGTTTCTCAGCACAGTTTACAGATCGGTGAAACAAATTGTAGATACTTTCGGAAAAGATAATCGAGCGGTTTTCCGTGAAGTTGTTCTTGTTGAATACCCTCGTAAAGATTGTTGGGTACTTGGTTTTGTGACCGCAGAAGGTTCTAAAGAAAGTGAATCCGTTATAAAAGAGAAAGTAACTAATGTTTTCGTTCCTACCACACCCAATCCAACAAGTGGTTTTCTTCTTCTTGTTCGCGTAAATGATGTTTACCCACTTGATATGTCGGTTGGGGATGGAATGAAAATGTTGATTTCTGGTGGAGCTGTTACTCCACCTGCCAAAAGAAAAAGAAGAAAGACTGGGGGAAAAGGTCGATCAAGGCGAACCTCCTTAGGTAGTCCTAAAAACAGTCGCCGTAATACAACAAGAAAAGCAGATACTTCAAATAAATCAGAAAGACAAAGCACTCCATCCCGGCGAACTTATCCTTCTAAAGGGCAAGATTCTTGATTGTATGTCAGGCCCCGAGCAATTTATCCGGGGAATTATCCTCAACCAAGAAGATACGAGTGAGAATTTTCTACTGTTATCTATCTTCTGTCCCAATGGTTTGCATCGTTGTCTGGCTCGAAAGCTTAGGAAGCTTACCTCTCTATCTTCTCCTGATCTTTTTGATGAAGTGGAAATTACATTTCAATCTTCCATGAACCAGGGTCTTCCTTTTGTTAAGGAATATCAGGTTATAAAAAAAAGAATTACGATTGCCAAGGATAGGGCATGCTTTGATGGTGCATGTTTTTTAGCTCGATTTTACCTGCGTAATGGTGAACACCTGCTAGAGTCTGCCAAGTTTTTTCAAATTCTTCATAAAGCATTTCATTCATTTTCCGAACACCACCATCCTCCTACAATAATTTTGAAGAGCCTATTTCTCTTTTCTCAGGCAGAAGGACTGCCGGTAAAAGAGTCATGGTTATTGGGGTTACCCAAAGAATCCGCAAATATTGCTATTGCTGTACTTTTTAAACCACTCAAAGATTCAGTTATGTTGAGCGAGAAAGTGCCTCCACTCTTGGAATCCTTGTCCAAATGGTTGAGGGCTGAAACTGAACTCAGGTGTTAATTACTCTTTTTTTCTCGACGAATTAAACAATCGAAAGCAAATTTTGGGAGTGGATATTTTTAGAGATGGGGATTTTTAAAAAAGATTGGCAGATAAAAACATCTGGAAAAGGAACTTATGAAATTACTTCTGTTGTTGCCGAAGCTTTGAATGATTCCGGATTTTCTGACGGTTTAGTTTCAGTTTTTGTTAAGCATACAAGTTGTAGTTTAGTACTCATGGAAAACGCAGACCCTACCGCAAGAACTGATCTTGAGAGATTTATGGATGATCTGGTGCCAGATAATTATGAACATTTTATTCATACTTACGAAGGGCCTGACGATATGCCATCGCATATCAAAATGGCCCTTACAAGAAGCAACGAAAATATTCCTTTCGCTCAAGGCCGTCTTCAGTTGGGCACATGGCAGGGGCTTTTTCTTTGGGAACATCGCGTTGCTACCCACTACCGAAAACTCTCTTTCACTATTATTGGAGAATGAAAAAATCACTTTCTCAACTTGTCAGCTGTATCTTTTTTTCAATCTTGATATCCGGTTGTTTTCAATCGGGTGACATCATCGAAGAAAAAGACCATCCTGCTTTTGAGCGTGGTAAATCCCTTCTTAAGGTCGGAAAAAGCCAGGAGGCACTGGATGAATTTCTTGCTGTTACCCGTCGACTTACGGAATGTCCGCAATCCCATCTTGAGTGCGGACGACTGCTTCTTTCTGAGAATGATAGAAAAGATCCTATCGCTGCTATTTATCATTTCAGACGCTATTTGTTATTGGAACCAAACTCGCGAGAATCATCTAAAGTCGAGCAACTAATTGTAACGGCTGAAAGGGAAATTCTACGAAAACTTCCTGGTGAGCCATACGGAGATTATTTGGATTCACTTAATCTAAAAGAAGAAAATGCCCGCCTTAAGAGTGAACTTACAGATCTTCGTGCGAGGCTTGGTATTCCTACTACGCAAGATGTGTTGACTCCTGTTGTTCCCAGATCACAGGTGAATGAACCCAATCCCGTTTTGGCTACCCCAAGTAATTCTCCGTCAGTTCAATCATCTCTTCCAATTGGACCTTTACAGACACAAACTTATGTTGTCCAAAGTGGTGACAGTCTCTATGCAATAAGTCGTAAGTTTTACGGAGACTCCTCTCGAATTGAACTTATCTATGAGGCAAACCGTGATGTTATGCGTAGTAAAAACAGTCTCAGTGTCGGGCAGAAGTTACGAATTCCTCCCGTTCCATCAAATTGACGAGCGTTTTGGTCTGAATGCCCTATTTTGACAACAATGCAACCACACCTTTGGATTCTGGTGCTCAAAAGGTTCTTTTTGATGCATACACAAATAATTGGGGTAATCCATCTTCTCCTTACCGGTCGAGTGCCCAACTTAGGGCATCCATTGAGAAGTGCCGAGAAGCGATATCAACACATTTAGGAGTAGAGCCAGATCATTTAATTTTTACCTCTGGAGCAACGGAGGCAAATAATTCGATATTTTCAAACCTCTCAGGCCAATTTGATCAATCGGCAAGGGTACTACTTTCACCCTTTGAGCACCCAAGCGTCACGGAAGCTGCTAATTATTGGTTTTCGGGTAGGGTGGATTTGCTTACTGCTCAAAGCGATGGAACTATTTGTTTGCAGGAATTGGATAAGCACCTGAGCAGTAGCCGAACACCATGTTTGGTATCAGTAATGGCTGCAAGTAATGAATCGGGAGTCATTCAACCTTGGCGTGAAGTCGCAAGACTTTGCAGAGATCACAATATACCCTACCACTGTGACAGCACTCAGCTTCCTGGCAAAGAAGATTTAAATGATTTATCACTTAGTGCTTTTCATGTTGCTAGTGCACACAAATTTGGAGGACCCAAAGGTGTGGGGTGGTTAGTAGGTGGTGGAGCAAATTCTCTTATAGTGGGCGGCCAACAAGAGAAAGGCAGGCGTGGAGGTACATTGAATTATCCTGCGATTGTTTCCGCCTTTTCTGCCTGGGAATCGCAGGTACAAGTATCAATTGATATTTCTAAACTCAGCACTATGCGTGATCATTTTGAAAAGCAGATGCAAAACCTTTTCCCAAATATTAAATTTATTGGGCAAAATAGCCCAAGGCTCTGGAATACATCTCTTATGATCATGCCACGGTTCGAAAACCTAAGTTGGGTGAGTAAATTAGATAAGTTGGGATTTCAAGTATCCACAGGTTCTGCATGCTCCACAACAAATATTGGTACTTCTCCTATTGCTGACGCATTGGGCTTATCGCTTTCGGACGCTAGACATCTTATCAGAGTCAGTTCCTCTCAGTCTCACACAACTGAAGATTGGCATGGACTTCTTAATGCCTTTCAACGATCGGCAGAGGAACTCGAAAATGAATCATCTAACTCAGCTGTAATTTCTCTCTGAATCTTCTCTCAAGTGCGTCTTCTATCCTTAAACCTCGAAAATTTTCGGAATGTAACCAATGCGAGTCTAACTTTTTCGGGTGATCGGGTTTTTTTTCTAGGCTCAAATGGACAAGGAAAAACAAACCTATTGGAGGCAATAGGGATGGCAGGAACTCTACGCTCCTTTAGAAGGAGTACTCTGGACGGCTTGGTAAAGGAAGGACAAACCCGAAGCCAAATTTTTTTCCGTTTTCTTGATGAAAATGGAGATGAGCGTGAAGTGCTCCTATCTTTTCGCTCAAAAGGAGAAAAAATCCTTGAGGTTGATGGCGAGCGTATTAGAAGCTTGGGTGAACACTTGGGAGATTTCCCCTCAGTTACCTTGAGTTCACGGGATTTTCGACTCATTCGAGATGGTCCTTCTGACCGTCGGAAATGGCTTGATCTCCTGCTTTCTGCGTCTTCTGTATCATATTTCAATTTCCTGCAGGGTTATACTCGAGCTCTGCGCGAAAGAAATGTTTTACTAAAAAAAGAAGCAAGTGATGGTGAACTCCTCGCTTTTGAGAGAGCCCTTGCAACTAATGCAGTTAAATTGCACTCTCTGCGCCGCCAAGCAATTCCACAGATTTCCAAAACTCTAACCCAAAGTTATCTTTCACTGACGGATGACCAGGAGCAGGCCGATATAGTTTTTTCTGCCGATTTATGCATTGATTCAGTTGATGAGTATCTTAATAGACTTAAGGAAGAAAGGCTGAGAGATCGTATCATGGGGTCCACACGCAAAGGACCACATCGAGATGACTTTGTCTTCCAATTACAACAGCGAGATGCTCGTATCTATGCCTCTGAAGGACAGCAACGTGGATTGATTCTAGCCCTTCGCCTCGCGGAATTTTCATATCTCCGTAATGCCTTGGGCCGTATTCCTCAGATTTTAGCTGATGATGTGTTGGGAGACTTGGATAAAGTAAGGAAAGCAAACTTTCGTAAACTACTTCCACCAGATGCACAGGTATTTGCAACCGGGACTGCCTACCCCACCGAGACTGAGTCTGCGATTTGGGAAACTTTTGAAGTGAATGCAGGCACTTTTATAAAAGCTTAATTAGAAACTATGGAAGCCCTGACATATACTCACTGGTTCCTTCTTGCCTTGGGTTCTCTGATTATGGGTCTGAGTAAGGGAGGAGTTCCGGGTGCGGGAAATCTCACCGTAGCTATCTTTGCCCTAGTATTGGAAGATGCTTTGGGTCCGGTGGGGGTACCTCTGTCAGTTGGTCTTCTTCTGCCAGTTTTGATATCTGCAGATGTTGCGGCTACAGGAGTGTATCGTCGACATGCAGACTGGAAGTATATATTAAGGCTTCTTCCCTGCTTTTTGGTGGGTACCATTCTGGGATGGTGCGTGTTTGATTATTTTCAGGGCGGAGATGACCGGGTCAATCAACTCAAATTTTTGATTGGCCTAATACTACTTTCAATGACTCTGCTTCATTTTACTTTAAAAAGATTTAAGAAGAAATCTAAGGTGGAAGTTTTTAAAGAGGGAACCCCATTATCAGAAACACCCAAAGGCTCGATTTGGCTTGGTGCTATCTTTGGCTCTGTAGGTGGTGTTGCTACCATGCTTGCCAATGCAGCAGGACCTATCGCACAACTCTATCTTTTGGTTATGGGGCTACCTAAGTATGCATTTATTGGTACCTCGGCCTGGTTATTTCTGATTGTGAATATTTGTAAAATTCCCTTCATGATAGATTTGGGAATTATTACTTGGGAATCCATTGCGGTCAGTGGATGGTTGTTTATTCCTGCAATGGCAGGTGCAGTCGTCGCTCCATTTTTAATTAAGCATATTAATCAGAAGATTTTCGAAAGTATGATTTGGTTTTTTATCGTACTTGCTGGATGTAGAATGCTCATGTAGCAGAATCTTATTGTTATGAATAGTCGGTCAAGGAAACTATGGGCACAACATCTGTCTGGTCAGGGAAAAAAATCAAAGTCTGTTGATCCAGCTAGATTTCTTCAAAAAAAGCACTTCACAGGAAGAATTTTAGGGATTGATCCCAGTCTTAGAGGCACCGGCTTGGCCGTTTTGGAGTGTAAAAGAAATGCTTTTGATCTCTTGCATTCTGAGACATTAAAACTTACCAATAAGGTCAGTTCGATCGATTGTCTTGGGCAAATTCATCAGACGGTCGCAGGTCTGGCAGATCTTTGGAAACCCAATCATGTATCCTGTGAGGAGACCATCTATGTACAGAATTTTAAAACTGCCCAGATAATGGGTTCAGCTCGTGGAGCCGCACTTTCTGCAGTAGCGATTCGCGAAATTCCAGTATTTGAATACGCACCACTACGGGTAAAACAGGCAGTGGTTGGCTTTGGTCGAGCAAGCAAAGAGCAAATGTCACAGACCTTATCCCAGATGTTAGGCTTGCTTGAGCCCTTGCCATTTGATCAGTCAGACGCTTTAGGTCTCGCTCTTTGCCATGCATTTACCTGGCAAGGATAAGATCTGTCATTTTCAGTTTTGGCTCGCGAATAATCTTCCTGGAAGAAAAGGACGTACAGTCTTCGATCCTGCCACCAGTTGAACCCTGACCGTTAACGAATCAAGGATTGAGTCCAGGGCAGATCCAGAATTAATGCCAAATTGCCCCCTGCTGAGAGAAAATTGCCCAGTTAAGTGTAAGATATCGCCATTTTCCCCGTCATATTTTCTGCGTTCTGCTCTTAAATATCTTACTTGTATTGGTATTACTACAGGAATTGATGTTTCTTTAATTGTGAGATTTCCATTTACATCTGCTACCAAGATTTCGTCTCTCCAACTTAAATTATCAATACTCGCTAAGATGAATGATATTTTAGGAAATTTTGAAGAATTCAGCCATTCTGAATCATGTGCATCCAAATTAACCTTCGGATAGCCAAAACGCAGTTTTCTTGCGTCCAATGAGATCTGCCCACGGGATAAAAGCGGATTACAAAAAGAAAAATAAAAATCACCTTCTATATCAGATAAATTTCCTCTTATTGCACGGGATCCAAAGTTTGTTTTTAAATTAATATCAACTGAACTAATCTTAGGAATTATGTTATACCGAGTAATACTTTTGCCTTTCAAAAAAAGTGATTGAAGAAAGAAAGAATGGCATATCACTAGGATGTATAAGACTTTTCTTCTAAGTAGCATTTTTTACACAAAACAAAATAAGTAATTAATGTCGAATGAACAAAGGGCTTGTTGATGAATTGTTACAAAGTTCTTCATAAGGAGTATTCCAGTTTATTTTACCTTAATTTTGAAAGTTGGATTTCCTTTATCTCCACCCTTTGTAATCATGATAGGGTAGGTTTTGCTCCACCATTCATCATATTTCTCATCTAACCTATTAACTAAGTCCTTTTTAAAGTTGGCAAGATCAACTTGGCACAAAGGGTCTTTTTTTACATCGTAAAGAGACCATCGGTCTCTAGAGCTTAATCCCCAATGAAGTTGAGCCTCTCCATTCGTGTAGGTGTGCACTTTGCGACCTGTTTCAATCGCCTTAAGGGCTTTGCATTGACTCATGAACTGCAGGCATCCTTCATCACCACAATGATAGCTTCTAAGCATTAAGTGATTTCCCTGTCGAACGCCTGCCATGGTGTATTTATGTTTCTTTGCATATCCACTGGGCCACCTTGCAACATGATGATATAAAATTCGGTCTTTCTTCCACTCCTCGGCTGAATTATTAGCATTAAGGAGCGGTACTAGACTAAATCCTTCAAGTTTTTCATTCAATCCTGCAGGGATCTTTGCATTGGCTAATTCACAGAGGGTTGGGAGGATGTCAAGGTGGGCGGTTAGATTACCAAGTACTCTCGGCTTCCATTTACCTGGCCATCGCCAAAATGAAAAGGCCCGCGTTCCGCCTTCCCATGCGGAGCATTTTGGACCGCGCATATTTGCATTGTATACA
>MDSZ01247562.1_pt1 | contig 13295 bp, 19 predicted proteins | sample 811201 | NCBI WGS metagenome assembly MDSZ01 (sample SAMN05326647, study PRJNA326480) | marine metagenome | isolation source: seawater | place: Indian Ocean: North | collected 2010
AAGGTGTCATTTGACTCCGCGCTTTCATCGTCAATAACGACTACTTCGTGTCCTTTTTTAACTAACTCGTCAACTATATGAGAACCAATAAACCCGCAGCCACCAGTTACAACTGATTTTAAATTTGCACTATCCATACGCAGATAATGCAAGCTGAGAGGAATTTGTCAAGAGTTTTTTACTCTATTTATTAATTCTGTACTAGACCATTCATGATCGCGACTGTGATAATAAACTTGATCACAATATTGCTGGCCCGTTGCTACGGCTCCTTGGTAATCGGTACCTAAAACGCGAATGTCGGGCCGAATTACAGATAATAATTTTTCTAAATCTTCTTCGGTGCTGTATTCATGTATTTCATCTACGTATTTACAGGACTCTAATTGTATTCTTCTCTCTTTTAATGTCTGTATAGGGATTCTTTTTTGTGGCCTATCTACATTTGGGTTGACCTGTAAAGCTACCACTAAATGATCACACACCCTTCTTGCGTCTTTCAAAAATAAACAATGACCCGGATGCAACAAATCGAAACAACTAGCTACAAATCCTACTGTAAGAGAAGTTTTACCAGTTTCTTTTCTCCATTCAAGGGCATTGGTAGCTCGATCATCTACAAATAAATCATAATGGGGCTTGCCTTTGTCTATTAATTTATGGTGTCTTACTCCCCATTGTTCTAGCTGCCTCGTGGTTACAGCATGCCAATCGGTGCCAGAGGTAGCTCCCCGAGCGGTAAAAATAGTTATAGAGTGGCCTTCTTCAAAAAGTTGGTTAACTCTGGCTATTGCCTTTTTATATGGTTGCGCTAAACTATAATCTCTGGGTTGATCCAAAGGTGAATAGCATAGGGTTTCGTCTAAATCAAAGCAATAAGTCATTTTTAAAAAATAGCCCTCTTGTTGCAAAGTGATAAGGTGCATTCCAATCTTCAACCTTTGATTGGTCCACGGGGCTTCTGGGGTCTCGCCAATCTTCCAATGTTTTTTCCCTTAACTCTTTGGTGACCTGCTCATCATAAGAAAATCCCCTTGCAGTGGCTTCTTTAATCCAGTATTCTTCTGTATTTTCATTTACATGATGATGACCTAATTGTTTTATATAGGCGTAAGTAAATGCTAAATACTTGGCGCACTTGAATGTTGCGAAAAAATTATCAAGATACTGAGCTTCAACATGCTCAACAAATTCTGTGCTCCATGCTAAGTCATAAGTAGTGGGTAGCTGCAGCGCTCCGTCTGAGGAATAATCGTGTAGAAAAATACTTTCAGTATTCAAGGCTAATTCTTTGACTTTTTTGCTTCCTTCTACGCCAACAACCTCTAGGTTTAGGTGTTTTTTAAAATAATCAACAGTGTATCCAAATCCACATCCAATATCTATTACGGTTTTTATATCAAATTTTTTAACTAAATGTTTCCACATAATAGGGTAGTGTGTTGCAGGATCTCCGAAAACATTACAGCCTCCTAAATCTCCGTCATTAAAAGATTCCCCATGAAGATTGTCAGGGTAAAATTTTTCCACTCTTGTTTTTACTTCGGACGTAGTAATCATCGATCTAAATCTTCTCTAATGGCTATGATATTTTGATAGCCGAATATCTCTTGAAAAATAGGATGGTCATGAATTGGCAGCGCTCCTTGCTCAAGCATTCTATAAAAATTATATCCTTTTAGTTGATCTCTAAAATCTCTCATAAACGCTTTGCTTTCTATGTTGGGGTGGTTAAACTCGTATTGTATAACTTTTATATTACCATTTTTAATAGCGTTTGTTGCTCCTTGTATTACCGCTAATTCATGACCTTCAACATCTATTTTTAAAAAATCAACACAATCTATATTCTGTTCTTTCATGATAGTGTCAATTGTTTTCATTTCTACATCAATTTTAACACTCTCTACTCCATGAAATTCTGTTATAACTTTTTCATGAACTGAGGCCATTTCCGACCCGTCAGGATGGTCGACCCTTTCATATAAAATACATTGTTTATCTTCAGCTCCTACAGCAATCTGGAAAACTCTATCATTTTTGTCTAATTTTTGAGTTAAGCGATTATAGCTTTTAGGGTGAGGTTCAAACGAATAAAGTTTACTTTGAGGAAAGACAGTAGAAATCATAGTCGCATATCTACCCTCGTTAGCTCCAACATCAAAAATTACAGGCTCTTCTCCAATGATTTTTTTGAGTTCGCCTTCTGCAAAAAACTGTTCACCGCTTTTGGTGTGCTGTTCATGCTCTGGAGCGTCGCACCCGAGAGTGCAGTTAATTCCTAACGCCTCTAAACACTGCCTATATAAGGAGTAAACTTTATTTAGCTCGTCTGGGTTTATGTTACATATCATAAAATTTTTAATATCTTCTCTTTGACTGATTCAAAACTATACTCATTTATATATTTTGCGCGAGTCTTCAGTTTGTGCCATTCATATAGTTCCGTGTTACGGGCAAGCTGAGTCAAAGCTTGAACATATTCTTCCATAGAGTTGCAAAATATGCCGCAGCCATCTATTTGTTCTTTATGTCCATTATTTTGGCCCGGACAGCTAACCACAGGCTTTGCATGAGACAAGGCTTCAATAATAGCGGCAGAACAAACTTCTCCATCGCGGCGACTATGGGCATAAACATCAATAGTATCAAGAAAGTTATGTATTTCTAATGCGTCCGAACAAAAATCTAAAAAAATAATTTTTTCTTGTTTTTCTTTTGAAAATTGTGATGCAACCTCCCGGTATTGTTCTGAGCCTCCCATGATTACCATATAATTATTATCTAACGGGATTTGGTTAAAAGCTAAAAGTGAAACTGGGTGAAAAATATTAGGATCGTTTCGTTGATGCATTCCGAAAACAAAGGCATCGTCAGGTATATTGTATTTTTTTCTAAAGTCGCTAGGGTGATCTTTAATTTGAGGTACAATAGGAGGAATGATTTGTAATTTAGTTTTATCGCCGCCGTTTTTAAGCCATCTTTGTGCTTGCCAATTACAAATAAGAATAGACTTGCATATGTTATCTTGGTTGAAAACATGCTCACCATGCACTGTATGAATAATTTTTATATTTTTTAGCTCTGTATAAGGAAATTCTGGCTCACCGTTACCTCCGGTAACCAGTAAGTCATACTTGCTTTCATCAAACACATTAAAAAAGTTAGTTTCATACCATGTATTATGTATGCGATATCCTACATCAATAGGTACAGTCTTGATGCCCCAATCCTCCACTATTTTTTGACGCAATTTGTCGTTAGGAGGATGCACCCAGTCTGTGTTGCGCAGTGGTGCCGCATTAGTGTAAAAATAATCTACATTATGCCCCTCATCTTTTACAATCTTCGCAAAAGACTGGAGGTATTTTTCTATGCCGCCTGAGCCCAGTCCGGCAAATTTACAAAATGCAACATTCACCTTATTTCGCGCCCTTCATCAAGGGATGACTCATATTGTCCGTTTTTAGAACCTTGCTCTAATAAAGGGGGAACCCACCAATAAACCTTTAAATCTAACTTATAAAATTGATACGCTAACTCCCAGTCTCCAGCCAAATCAAATGGAATGGCAGAACTATAAATTTTCTTTGCTGCTTCCTTTTTAACCAAATAACCTTCTGCGCAATTAGTAGCAGGATGAGGCATTTTAAAAATAGAGCTTTTACCGTCAGAATAAACAGGAGTGCGACCTTGGATGTGGTGCTGTATAAACCATTCCCCGCATCCAGTGCCTAACAAAATGACATCCCAATCTTCAGGGGTTTGGGGTAAACAATGGTTAAAGGCAGACGTGAAATTAGGGTGAAAAATTGCATCATCCTCTAAAATAAGGCCATGATTTTCACATTCTGCGCCTATTCTTTTGATTGCTTCAAAGTGTTTGGAAGCACATGAAATTTCAGCGGGCGTAAGATCTCTGTAGCTGTGAATCTTCACATCCCATAACGGCTCCACTTTTTTATTATGTTCTTTTTCGTCTTTTCGATGAAGTTGACTGATTATCTCGGGAGTCATATCCTCTTTATCAAATTTATCTACATAAATAAATTCATTATCAAGGTGCTCTATTTGAGTATCCATAAACTCTTTGCGCGTGGTGAGCGGAGTATAGTGAATAATAAATATTTTATCTGTGTTAATTTTCATGAGTACCTTTAGCTATCCTTTCTATAATTGAATTAAGGCAAGTACGTATTCCCCATTCAGGATAATGACTTTGAAATTTAGAAAGATCAGAAATATACCAAATATGATCCCCTACCCTGTTTTCAGGAACAACAGTAAAATTAGTGTAATTTGCCCCGGTTATTTCATTTGTTTTTTGTATGGCTTCAAGCACTGAAATTGAATTAGAAACCCCTCCTCCTGCATTGTAAACTTCTCCTTGTCTGGGGGATTGATGGAAGTGCCAAAACATTTCAATTAAGTCTTCGGCATCGATATTGTCACGCACCTGTTTGCCTTGATAACCAAAAATCTTATATGGCTTGTCGGTTGCGACACATTTGACTAAATAAGACAAAAAACCATGAAGCTCTACCCCTGAGTGATTAGAGCCGGTAAGGCACCCTCCCCTGAAAACCCCCACATTCATACCAAAATACCGCCCATACTCTTGGCACATAACATCTGCGGCTACCTTTGATGCACCAAAAATAGAATGCTTACATTGATCTATAGACATAGTTTCATCTATGGTAGCGGAAGGCAAAACGATGGTGGTGGTTTTTCTTGCAGAAGCAATGTCGGGAGTTAAGAATACTCCTTCATATCTTGTTTCAAGCTCTTCTATAAATAGATGTTTATACTGAGGGTCAGGGACACCAGTCTCAAATGAAAGATTAGGTCTATCCCCATAAACTTTATTAGTTGAGGTAAAAATAAATGTGGCATCTTTATTGTATAGCCGAGTTAACTCTAATAAATTAAACGTGCCTACTGCGTTTATGTGAAAATCTGTTACAGGCTCTTTTGCAGCCCAATCGTGAGATGGTTGCGCTGCTGTATGTATAATAATGTCAAATTTATTATTTTTAAAAATATCTTCTAGTTTTTGATAGTCTCTTATATCTACGGCATGATGAGAGTAGGTAGTTCCTAGCGTTTTGGTTAAGTCTGTAAGATTCTGTTTGTTAGAACCTTCTTCGCCAAAAAAATAAGAACGCATGTCATTATCAATGCCTGTTACATAATAACCTTTGTTATGAAAAAAGTGAGCTGCCTGACTTCCTATTAATCCCGCTGAACCTGTAATTAGTACCCTCAAATCTTAATTAAATTTTTAATTTTAGTTTTTAGCTCTTCGAGATCTTCGTTGCCCGGTACTTTATGGAATAGGGGTTCATTGATTATTTGATTATAAAGGTCGTCATTTTGATCTATTTCAATAACATGATCTACAAGCTCTTGCATAGAGTCGTAATCGTTAAGATTCAAAAAGCTTTTTGTATTGAAATCTTCTCCTACTCTGGGATCGGCATAGTACAAAGGGAGTGTACCTGAGCATTTCGCATGGATTAGCTTCTCAGTATAATAGCCGCCGCCGGGGGCTACAGAGTTTTCAAAACACACAGAAAACTTATAATGAGAAAAAATTTCATACTTTCTGGATTCTCCATAAAACCAATTACCAAAAGGCTTGCCATAACAATGGACGCTTTTATATTTATTTAAAAGGTTAACGCACTCTACTCTGTCGTCAAATAAATTATTATTAACCAAAACACAAAAACCCTCTTTTTCGCGGCTTATGTACTCGTTTTCCTCTATCTTATCTAAAGGCAAGATAAATTCTGGGTTAGTGTATCCTTTTTTGCCGTACCAATCTAATTGAAGAAACCATAATGGTAATCTGATATTTCGCCCATCATAATCATCAAAATCAAAAGTCAAAGAATAATTACAATGGTCAAAATTTGGCCTCTCGTTCTCTCCAGTGTAAAATATTTTTATTAAGCCATCTCGTTGATGCTGTTGGTGTTGGTGCCCATAAGGACCGAAAAATAACACATCAGCTTTGTCAGGACTCGACACTTCTACATTACCATAAATATCTCTAAATAAATCTGTAAAAAAATTATTGTCTGGTTGGAAATCTAACCAAAAATCTGTATAAGCTATTTTCATTTCATTAAGTATTCAGCGCGCCAAGCTTGGCCTCCCCCAAAGTGACGAATGATAGTATCTTCTTTTTTGCTTTTTACAATATTATATTTCATTAAAGATTCACTAACAGAACTATCAGCTTCTTCCTCTAATAATGTCGTATTCCATTCTGGCCCTCTGATTTCTACATGGGAGGCTAACTCTTCTAAATTAAATACGGGTTCCAAGGAATCATTGGAATGCCACCCATTATGAGGGAGCTCGAAAAAAGGAGTCCAGCTATGATCTATAATAGCGCATAAGGAATACCAAGAAGCTTGTTCGGCCCAGCGGGTCCATATTTCTTTAGTTTTATTTTGTTTATATCTTTCTGGGCATAGAATTAACTCTATCAACCGGCGAGACCAATCATCAATGGTAATTGTATAATTTCCAAGACAATGCGTATTCCCGTTATCTATAGCATACGAGAAGCTTTTTTCGGTAATATACTCATGGTCATATTTTGCAAAAACCATGTCGGCATCCAAAACGGTAATTTTATCACCATCTTTAACCCTCCCTTCGTCGAGCATGCTTTTAACATACAAGAATTTTTGCCATATTGGATTATCTCTCTCTTCTTTAAATTGATGGTTATTTCTTACTTCAATATACTCGACATTATGTCTGCCACAATATTTTAAATTCTTTGGGCTTATGTACCTATCAAAAGCTTGTTGCCGTGCATCATTATATCGTGCTATAACTATAAGGTATTTATTCATTTATTATTTCCATGGTGGTTTTAAATGAACCTTCGATTGAACAGTTTTTGTTAAACCATTCGACACAATTGGCAGACATTTCTTTCCACTGATTTTCACTTACTTGATTAATTTTTTCTTTGGCTTCTCGAGGATGACGAGCCGTCAGGTAATGAACTCCTTCTACTAAGGGATTCCTGTAATCGTTAAACCCTTTCCATGTAAACACGGGGACTACTCCGTTAGCCATATATTCCACATCGCGCTGACACTTCGGTCCGTACCCTTCTAAAGACAAGCCAAAACGAGCTTTTCGTATAAGTTGTAAAAACTGGGAATTTGAATACTTATGAGGCTTTTTGGAAAAAAGTTGAATGTTTAAATCAAAAGAATCAACGGCCAGCTTCCAATCAAATCTAGTTCTATTAACATATTGAATGGGATTTTCTATAGCCCCTACAAACAAAGATTTTATAGACCGGTCCTCATACGACGGAATCCCTTCTTTAATTAGCCGCGTAACTTCTTTTATGTGTCGAGGCCAATAAATCCATGGTTTTCCGCGATCGTGCTGCGCATTAGCAAAAAGGCCTACTTGATAACAACTGGGCAACTCTGTTACTTGGTCATGCTCATGAAGCAGAATACTTCTATTATCAACAAAAGTCCAAGAAAAACGATTCTCTGAATGATCGGATTCGCAATAACCAGCGTCTTCCCAACAGTCCACCAACTCTTGAAAGCTGTCTTTCCACGGAACGTTTGCTTTAGATATCTTCATTCTTTAATTTTTCTATGAAATAATGAATTAACTCATCCCCTTTTCCACCTCTCCGCTGAAATACATCTCGGACCGCATTTCTAAATGCATTTTGATCAAAAGCATGGGTGTTGTCTTTAAAAAAATGAAAATGAAAATTAATCAGAGGTAAATTAAAAATAGTTAGACTGTCTTTTGCTAACTTTATGGAATCCCATCTTTGCTGACCATTAGCTCCTAAAAACTTCCACCAACCCACGTTATAATTAATGGGAAGGGATATAGTATTGTAAAACTGTGTCGTTAACTCTAGTGGCTTTTGTTCGTAATAAACACCTATTTCCTCATGTCTATCAAACAAATCCGACCAAGTGTTTAAAAAATCCATGCTGGAAATCAAAACAAAGCCACAATTATGGTAACCTACTGTTTTTTCATCCGCAAAACCATCTGAATGATGAGGCGTCACAGCCGCGTCGAGTTTTTTTGTATCCAGAAGATCAAAAATTTTCTTATCTAAAGGATTAAAAAAGATATGATCAACATCACACCAAAATATAAAATTAGAATTTTTAAGAGCTTCTTTGGCTACTGTAAATTTAGCCTTAATAATGTCAATAAAATCTTTTCTTTGTTGTTGGTCATTAGATACATGGTCAGCTCCTTCTGTTTTTATAAGATTGAAACATTTCACATTTTCAAAATTCTCATGAAGGTAGTCATAACAATATTCATCAACAGCCAAATAAAAGATAGGATAATGGTGCTGCTTTAAAGTTTCCCTCATCAAAAGAAAATCTTTGAGACAGTTTTTAGTTACAGCAGAAACGGTATTTATCATGAGGGGACAGTATATTCCGGGCAGTGTTTTTTGCGCATTCCGTGAACTTCATCTAACATCTTTTTTAAAGTCTCTGGTTGGGTAGATCGCCCGTGCGGATTTTGATAATAAACTCCCACTATATCAGAAATTTTTTTGATAGTAGCTCCTCCTTTAACTGCTCTGATCCACATATCGGAATCAGCTGCAGTTTCATAAGACGAATCAAAGTATCCGTATCTATCATGTATTGACTTTTTCCAAATTGGCATGCAATGCGGACTATTGTTTATGATTAAATCCTTCCATGTTTTAGTTTCATTGCACGGAAAAATAGTTGGATTTTTGATTTCTTTCCAGCTTTCATTTGCTATTTCGCTCACAAAAGTCGCACCATAAGCAATGTCGAGATTCTCGTCAAGCAAAAAAGGTCGCACAAGGGCCTCTAAAGACCAAGGGCTTTTTCTATCGTCTACATTCCAGTTGCTTAACAACTCAGTTTCAGAATTTTTGCAGCATATATTCCAAGCTTCATACAAACCGGGATCTTTGTCTAGCCTTTCATAGAAGATATTCTGGTAACCTAAAAATTTCTCAATGACAGAAAACTCCTTTTCTGGGGAGTTGCAGTCTAAAATATGAAATTTTACATCTTTAAAAATACTTTGTTCGACCATATTATTCATATAGCCTTCTATAAACTTTGCTCCTTTAAATAAAGGGCAAAAAACTGTTAGCGAAGAGCGTTTAGGGCTTGACAAATTCATAGAATTCTTTAACATAATCATATGATTCGTTCTACCGAAAATCAAGAAAAAAAATTTTATATTGTCGCTGGAGGAGAATGGGAGGCTGTTGTCTTGGCTAAAGACGCAGTGGACGCTTCAGCGTTAGGGCTGGAAAAAGCCTTTGACAAGTACGGTTCAGGTTTAATGTTAAGCAATACTGTCATTGTTACAAATGCCTCAGACGCAAGAACTCAAGAACCTGACGAAATGGAAATAGATATTTTTTATGTCCCTTCAGTGCTTGCGGATATAGGTAAGAACGAATTAGCTTCTCACTTAGATAAAATTTTAAGAGAGAATCAAAAAAAGCTTGACAAGCAAAAATTGGCGTAATAAATTAATAACCATGAGAGCTTATATCAAAACGGATACAGATAATGTCACCATTAAGAGACCTAAATTCACGGGAGATGCTGGTTATGATTTAATCGCATTCGCAGAACCCGAAATCGTTGGGGAACGAAAAACCCCAAAATCCCCGCTTTACAAGTCTATTGACTATATTCAATACGAGACTAATGTAGCTGTAGCACCGGAAGAAGAGAGTCAGTTTTACTCTCTCATTTACCCAAGGAGCAGTATATCTAAATACAATTTAGCATTAGCTAATTCAGTAGGAGTGGTTGATTCTGGATTTAGGGATACAATAAAGTTAAGATTTAGGTACATTATTCAGCCACAAGATTTAGTTATAAAAGATAATGAAATTTTCGTAAAGATTAATAACGAAAAGATTTATCAAAAGAGTGATAAAATTGGACAATTAGTCTGGATGTCTCATAATAAACCTTTTGTGCAATACACCCAAGAATTACCACCATCTGAAAGAGGAATTGGGGGTTTTGGAAGCACAGGAAGATAATGACTGATCTCGTTGGAATCTGCGGTTTTGCCCGAACAGGTAAAAATAGCTTTGCTGATTTTATAGCTGAATCAAATTCTCCTGTAAAAACTTTATCATTTGCTTATGCTTTAAGAAAAGAGCTAGAAGGTTTTGTGGAAGAAAAAATAGGGATCTCTACTTTTACAGAAGACCCTGAAGAAAAAGAGATTATCCGCCCTTTGTTAGTGTGTTGGGGAACCGAAGTAATACGTAAACAGATAGACCCCGATTATTGGATAAAAAAAATAGAAAAAAGCGTAGAAATCAATAGAAAAAGAAAAATTACGTCTATTATCACAGACGTTAGATTTCAAAATGAAGTAGAATGGATCAATAATGCCGGAGGCGTAACTATTTTTATCGAAAGAGAAGGGGTTGGCCCTAGAAATTCCGATGAGCAATCTTATACCCTCCCACTCAGAGATAAATGTGATTTTATCTTTGGTTGGCCCACTTTTCGAAACTTTGAAATCGACGGAAAAAAAGCAGTTAAAGAATTTTTAATTAATAGTAACAATTTATGTCATCTTATTACACCGACAAGCAACTTACAGACAACCTTAAGTTAGATATCGATACTGAGGAATCTCTCAAGGAGCTTGTTGAGCGGCATTCAGGAATTTTTCTAGATATAGTTACAAGCTATATCCCTAAAGATTCCCCTAGCGGCTCACGCGACGATTTAATCAACGATTTAGAATTTTATGTATATAATGCTGGTCTCAAATACGACCATACCAAAAAAACTAAATTCAGCACCTTTCTGGGCAATGAAGCTAAATGGGCTTGCTTGAACCAATATAACAAAAATAAAAAATATTTAATCGCTGATACAGATGAAAGCAGATTTCTTTACGAAAACAATATGGTGGATCAAGAAAAGCCAATAGTGAACGAGGCTTTGTTAAATCAAATTTTTAACATTATTGAAAAACACCCTGATGGTCGCGTTAAGAGAATATTCAAATTAAGGTATATTGACCCTAAATTTAACAAGCTCACTCCATGGAAAAATGTTAGCCGAGAGCTGAAGATGAGCATACAAGGATGTATTAATATTCATAATGCCGCTATAAAAGTAATAAGAAAAGAATTAAATACCACGCATGAACTTAGTATTTGAAGCACCAATAAATAATCTTTCTTTTGGAAATGTTTCTGTCAATCTTTTACGGGAACTTTATAAGAAAAAAATAGAAACTTGCATTTTTCCCAAGCTAGGAGGGTCGATGCCCACAGAAGCTGACGTAAGGTCTAATCTTGCGGCTTTCAATAAGCTTGATGAAGATTTTATTTCATGGATAGAAAACTCTATGAAATATAAATTTCATAATATTCAAAAAGATCACCCATCACTACATTTGTGGCATTTAAATGGAGCCGAAAAACGGGTGACACCTAAGCAATATCTTTTGACATTTTATGAATTAGATGAACCTACTTTTGTAGAAAAGAAAATAGCGGATCTACAAGAAAAAGTATTTCTAAGTAACCCTGCTGCAGTTGAAGCTTTTAATAAGCTGGGCTGCTCTAACGTAGAGTTTGTTCCTATGGGATTTGATCCAGATTTTTATGTAGATCCTAATAGTACTAAAATGGTGGAAGGCAAAACTCATTTTATTCTAATGGGTAAATTTGAAAAACGTAAGCATACTAAGGAGATCATAAAAGCATGGATTAAAAAATATGGAAACAATAATAAATATTTACTGAGCTGCTGTGTAGTCAATCCATTTTTAAAGCATGAGCAAATGAATGCTCTTTTGTCTGATATATTAGACGGAAAGCATTATTCAAATGTAAACTTTCTGCCCCATTTAAAAACCAATAGTGAAGTAAATCATTTGATTAATTCCGCAGATATTGACCTAACCGGATTAAGTGGAGCCGAAGGGTGGAACTTGCCGTCTTTCAATGCCAGCGCATTAGGCAAATGGTCTATTGTTTACAATCATAGCGCCCATAAAGCATGGGCCACTGATGAGAACTGTATTTTACTAGAATCTCCGGGCAAAGAACGCGCAGCAGATGGTCTGTTCTTTAGCGAAAGTGGGGATTTTAACATAGGAAATATAGGTTCTTTTGATGCGGATCAAGCGGTAGCCGCCATGGAAAAAGCCGAAACTAAAGTAGGGCAGGTCAACAGTGCGGGACTTAAGCTGCAAGAAGATTTTTCTTACGAAAAAACATTAGATATTATTTTAAATAAAATGGAGTTACAAAATGGCTAGAGTAAAACAAGGAAGAATAATAGAAGTACAAAATGCAAATCGTAAGTTTGGCGCTAATGCTAACTACTATGCAATTTGGACCGAGAACAGTTCAAAAGAAGAAATATGTCTTTTGTTTACTGAAAACCAATTAAAAACAGCTAAAACACGAGCAGATAAAAACCCAGAAGATATACCCAAGAAAGGCTTCTTCGCTGACCTCTTCGACTAATGTATCAATACAAAGCTAAATTGATAAGAGTCGTAGACGGTGACACCGTTGACGCAATGATTGATTGCGGTTTTAGCACTTTTAAAAAGGAGCGTATTCGCCTATATGGCATTAATACTCCTGAGACCCGCACAAGAGATAAGAAAGAAAAAGAAAAAGGCTTCGCTGCTAAAGCAAGACTAGAAGAGCTCTTGGGAGAAGGCAATAATGAGTTTATTGTAGAAACCTCTATTGATAAAAAGGGAAAGTACGGCCGGCTGCTGGGCAAACTATTTAGAATTAAAGATTCAGAACATCAGGCTTTGGCTTCGACAAATAAAAGCTATAATGAAATATTGCTAAACGAAGGCCATGCAACGGAATATTTCGGAGGAAAAAAATGAACTTCTTTCGAAGAATAAAAGAGTGGTACGAAGAGGTTACGTGGAAAAGAGTTACCCGAGAATATTGCAAAAAACTTAGTAATGCGAAAATGGGAATAGGTGACACAGTGAGACAAGTTGACGCTACCAAGAAATAGATCATTTTTAAGTGGCGCGTCTTTTTGTCACACATAGTTAAAAACATTAGGAAAAACGCAATTTTTTAATTGGCATAATAATAGCTATAAGTATAGTATGAGTATTAATTCAACATATAGTTTAGTTAGGAATGTAAGTGATTTGTTTAACGATTTGATTAGTGATGATAATTTTTATAATTGGACTTATAGAAGCAGCCTATCATCAAAAGTAGAAAAAGATGATGA
>MDSZ01233485.1_pt1 | contig 13294 bp, 13 predicted proteins | sample 811201 | NCBI WGS metagenome assembly MDSZ01 (sample SAMN05326647, study PRJNA326480) | marine metagenome | isolation source: seawater | place: Indian Ocean: North | collected 2010
CACTGGTCGCTTGTGTAGCAGCGTTTATTGGCTCACGATTCATATTGTTTACAGGACTTTGAGTTCTGTTCATAGTCTGCTCAAGACCGCTCTGTACTTCTTTGATAGACTCCTCCATCTGTTGAAAGGGCTGGGTGTTACCAATGTTCCTCAAAGCCTCTGTCAAATCTTGTGTATGACCTTTTGTCATAGACATGGAATTAGTAAATTTGTCCATCTGTTGTTGCAAAGATTGCATATTCTGTTGTGCTTCTTTGCTGTAATTTTTGAATTTCTCCATAGCCTCTACAGAGCGTGGGTCTATTTCTCCGTCTACCATTTACTCCCCTCCACTGGTGGCACTCTGTCGTAGCCCAAATAAACTGCGTCTTTGGGCACTTCTTCTTGACCATGCATAGACTGTGCCCAGTACAGTAATTGTTTTGCATCTTGTATAGACAAATCCCTAACCTCCTGTAAATTAATATTGTAATGCGTCATCAAAAGGTACTCCATCCCTTCTCGTTGGTAGCGAAGTCGCTCGTTGACAAACTTGCCGTGGACAAATTGTTTGATGTTGTCGACTTCGCTTCCCGAAAAACTAACCATTCCATCACCTCACTGGGGTCAGGTAATAGAGCAGCGAGTGCTTTACCTTCATCCGGCGTCAGATTTTCTGTGTCGAAATAACCGTCATAGATTAACCAGTTATTGAAAGCATGTCGCCAGTAGCGTGAAAAATTCAAATCTCCACCTATAAACAAAGGTGCGACTTCTTGTATGTCAAAAAATGTCAAGCGTTTCGCTGTTATTTCAAAAGGTACTCCGTTTATTGTTATGTTATTCTTCTTCATCTCCTCCGACATACTTACTCACTTCCTCATCGGAGACCGCCTCATCAGAGGGGGACTCCTCCAGTTTTAGGTGGGCAAACGGGTCTTCGCTGGCCTTACCTGCTTCCGGGTCGAAGAGGTACTCTCCGCCCTCTTCTTCTTCATCTATAGGAATAGCATAAAAACAGTTAGGAGTTAAAGAAATCCACGCTTTCATTGGCATACTTACTCCTCCTAACAATGGTACTCTGTGTCCTCACTTATTACTTTAACATTCTGAGGTTTTAGTTTCATAGTAGTAAACAACAAACCTTTGTCATCAGGCATGGGTATAGGTAACTCTGTGATAAAGTAGTCATCAATCATCACTCTTAGACTTGGGGTTACGCCCGAATCACCAGTAGTAACTGGCTTTGTAAAGTGCAACATGATTGTCCCACCAGTAGAGTTCACAGTACCGCCTCTTTGAATATGAGTTCTAAGTTCATGGAAGAGAGTAGCATCTTGTATAGCCAATGTTATTTCCATTTCAAATTCCTCTCTCCCTTCTCTGATTATACTGGCATTACGAGTTCCGCCATAAGGTATTTGTTTCAGACTTAATTTGGTAGAAGAGTCTACTGACTCTGCTACTGGGTTGCTCTGTATAGTGTGGAATAACTCCACACCTGTTTTGCCTCTCAATTCAAACGCACTTACAAAGGCTAAGTTTTGGTCAAACGCACTTATTGTCCCGTTGTAAAACATGAAAGGTTTTTCCGAGCCTGACGCTATGCTACTAGACTTTCTACCTTTGAGAGTATCAGCAGTGTTTTGGAACATTCTATGAGCGGTGTATCTGTCTCCCTTATTAGAAGACTCAAGTCGACCAGTATCTGTATAACAGGCAAGCGCATCAAATATACATCTGTACTTTAACTCGGCATCGACTGTAGATGACAATTCCCATTCGACTACTTTGCACCCTTTGAATACACGAGTTAGTTGTTTACTATCTCCTGATGAGCCGGGTGAAACTGTCGACTCTGCCGTAGCGTTGAAAGAACCTAGGTCTCTCGTTCTAACGCTATGCTCTAAAGAAAAACTAGGTATGGTTTCAGCAGAAAATAGTAACCGGTGGACATGATTAGTGATTGTACGAGTAGTATTTACATTCGGACTACCGTTAGAGTCATCATCACGATAATGCCTTAGTTCAAGAGTATCGCTTGTAGTATGCTGAAACTGAACAGGGTCGTCTAAGTACAATCTAAATCTGCTACTACCAAGTCCTTCAATTGCACTTATTCTTCTACATTCACTAGTCTCTGTCCATTCAAAGTGAGCGGCATCACTTGCTAAGTTAGAGCCGGATGATTCAGAAGGCCAGTATTTATCGGTTGACTTTTGAGGAGTCTTGTAAGTAGTAGTAGGTGCAAGAGTGGTGTCTTTGATAAGTAAGTAATCACCTACTACTGCATCACTTGACGAGCCAAATCTTACACTACCACTCTGACTGCTAGTCACATCGATATGACTTTGACCCGGTGCGACATTAGCGTATATAGTAGGAACTGGACTTGTAGCGTGGGGTATTGCACCGCACTTGTCTTTGCTAACTACTTCTCTTCCGAGGCTGTAATATAACCATCTTGGGTTATGAAGAGGCATCTCAAGTGAACCACCCATATGATGAACCTGACCCGTTTGCTGAACTGCAACTTGTCGACCTAGCCCTACAACATGGTAACTATGCAAGTCTACCTTAGTATCAGGTAAAGTCATGAAACTAGCCAGTCCTACAAACTGGTCAATCATACTGACTTCTTTAGAAGAGGCTGCCGCTGTGTTCATGACAAAGTTGTCATCGCCTTGTAAAGTAGGTAGTCCTGTAGAATGTAAAAATATAGCATCACCTGTTGCACTATCTATTGTTGTAGTACCTACTGGAAAGTTAAGGGCTGGTACTACTTTGATAAATGTAGCATTGTTACCATCTGCGTTACTTTCTACTGTGTGGTCTACTATTGTGTAAACTCTGCTTTTGAAAGAATCGTTATAGTAGTCAGCAAAGTTGTTAGTACCACTGGCTACGGAATGGAATGTCATTTTCTGACCAATCAACATACCGAGAGGATATTTTAGTATAGGTAGTGCATTTTCAAAAATACTTGTGCTACCTATCGCACCAGTGCCTCTGAATTGAATAGTAGTGAAATCCGTATTATCTGTCGCTCTCCAAGTACGAGGTTGGTCGTGCTCAATCAACAAGCCACTTTCGTGACCCATGGTGACCTCAGATACATCACCTTTGTAATGTGCACCAAATCCACTCATGGTATCAACTCCGCTAGTATTACTACCTCTACTTGGAAGGTGTGTCGGAACAACTTTTTGGTTCTGTCGCTCAAATCAGTTCTTACCTTGAGAATCATGCGGTCAAAATTAGCACCGTCTCCTTTTCTATTGACATGGATAATTCTTCTCATTTCATTTTCCATTTTCCTCAGACGGCTACGCCCTCTTGTAGTCCTCATGTCTACGGTGATATTTACACGAGTTGTAACGAAATTGTACAGCAAATCAGGAACTTCTTCATTTAAAGCAGTCTCGTAACACAGTATGTAATCGTGGCGCTGTAAATCAAGACGCTTACCTCTTTCAGGTCCATCACTGGCAATGTCAAGTATAATCGGCTTGATGTTATCTGTATTAGCCCTGTTCCAACCTGTTTTTGCTACTGCGTCAAAGTCAGCCTTTAGAATGTCAATGACTGTATCAAGTGGCTCTTTGAAATCGGCCGTCATGAGAATACCACCACTTCCTTGTAGCGAGACAATATATCCATTGCTTCTCTGCGGAATAGTTGTGCTTTAGAACCAAGGTCAATATTTTGAGTTCCTTCGGGTATTAGCACACTACGGTCGTCAGACATTAACAATTCACTTGCTACAAGTTTAGTGGCCGCTTCTTCAATGGCTTTCTCAAGATAACGCTCTCCGTAAATGTAGGAAACCTTGACAGAGTTATATTCAAAGAAAGGATAAGAGTTATTGAAGTAAATTATACCCATCTCGTGGTCAAGCCACCAATCCTTGAGTCTTGCTTGGTCACCACTTGTAGAGCCAGCCTGTAAATCTAATTGGAATATATGCTGAGTGATTGTCCCTGTTACCGCACCTAGGCCACCTCCGCCAGTGACAGAAGTACAAGTTAAAAACCTAGTAGCATCTTTACTTTCATATCTGAATATGTCTCCACTAGCATCTATACATACACCTGAGTTTAGGAAGCCTTCTGTACTATCTACCGTAATATCATCAGAAGCGAGGCTAACAAATGTAGCGGTTGCAGTCTTAGTCTGTGACAGAGTGATACCACTAGATGCCACTATAGAACAAGTTTCTCCACCTTTAGTCTGCCTCATGCTTGTAACTTTTAATTTACCATTGCCGTAATCAGAATTAGCAGATGCAAGGAATTCATTATGAACTGCTATATTTGATGTAGAGCCTTCCAAAGTAAACGCTGGGCTGAATTCTACAGCCGCTTTGTTAACCCTGTCTTCTTTGTTGATTAAGTCTGCAAGATTCTGAGCAGCAGTGACCTTATCGAAGTCTTTCCTCCAAGTGGTTGAAGAAGTTCCTATTGAAAGTAATGCAGCACTACCGTTACCGGGCGAGATTGCTATGTTACCATCAGTAGTTGATAAGTCATCAGGTAATTGTATACGAGCCTCCGCTCCGCATATCTCTCTATAGTCTTGACCTTGCCACATTTCAATTCTTAGAATTTGCTGGACATTCCTAAACAACAAAGGAGTAGTACCGACATAATCTGTATAGTATCTTCTTCTGTATGGTTTGTAAGTATCAAAGTTAAGATACTCTGCACTTACAAGATAAGGTCTCCAAGCATTATGAGTATAGTTGTCAATTCTATCTTGTATTCTTCTGATATGCTTGTTAACAATATCTTTGGTTACCCCTCTCTTTTTACCATTAGTGAAGACAGTCTTGTTTTGTATTTCAGTGTTAGCAGCAGTGGTATAACTAGCGAAGGCGTCGTTTGTTCCCGCTGCGCCTGAGTCGAGTGTAACTGGTAATTTGACATACTTAGTGCCACTTACATCTTCTACGACTGGAGTACCAATGGTAAATGTTTCACCAAGAGGATATAGGTCACTAAATACAAAGATTGAATCATCCTTTTCAAAACCATGCTCTCTTAAATCTGTACCTGTAATATAGAAACCTGTTGCAGAAGAATTGGCAGCAGCAAGCACAGGCTCGCCCGGAGCAATTCCCAGCAGTTCTCCCACCTTGTCGCCTGTCGTGTATACGATAGCGTCAGGGTCTACAGGTCGAGTTTCTGCTTCTCCGGGTGAAAATACTGCTGGCATAACTCATCCTCCTCATTCCTTTTGTCCGAGGTTAAATTCCATTTTCTTATTGCAAGTTCTGCACTTGTCCACCCAGCAGAAGTAAAGCATTCCACAATGCTTACATCTCGTACCTGAGCCTATGTTAAGAACATCACCTGCATTCTTATTACGGTTACGCTGTTTTAGGGTAACACCCGCTAAGGGATTATCCTCATCGGTTCTAACCGAAGCACCGTACGATTCGTTAAGTCGAATACCACGCTTTTGTAGTCTCTTTATATCGTCAAGTCCAAGGCTGCCAAAGGTGTCCATACTCATCCCGTTTACGCTTTGTATATGATTACCAAATAAGCGTTTCCTAAGACATTGAGCATTTCAAGTCCGACAATGGTGTCGGCTGAGTTAGCGTCTGTCACTGCGTCAAACCCTGCATCTAGTGCAGACTGTATCGCCGTAGCACCTGAAAAATCAGCAGGTGCTAATGGTCCGACAACCTTTGACTTTAGATTACCTAAACTTGCACTTCCCATTTAAGCCACCTCATCGGCGACCTATTACAAACCATGTTCCACCGATTACCGCAGGACCTGCTTCTGCCGCTGTGATTGTTAGAGTAGTACCGCTAACAGTCGCTACATCAGTAGTCTTTACTGTAACAAGGGATGAGCCGCCACCTGCTTCGGGTAGTGCCACATTGCTTGTACCAGTAGGTGTCACTGCTGCAAAGTCTATACTTGATACAAGTGAACTTAGGTCAATTGTCTCAGGACCTGCGCCTGCTGAGTATGTGCCTGTAATAATAATTCTGTCTCCAAAGTATGTTGGTCTTGGGTCTGTTGTGTTTGTCATATTTATTCATCTCCTGTAATTTCTTCTGTTAGTGTAGCCTCTTCCACTACTGGTTCTTCAACTACTACTGGTTCAGGCTGAGGTGTTGGAGGATTTAGTGTTTCCTCTACAAGTGTGAGTAGTTTTGCCTTTGTAGCATAACCACCAAACTGTACACCTTTTGCTTTCAACCATGCAGATATGTCTTTCTTTGTCCAACCAGCGTCAGGAAGCCCGTCATTACCTTCATCAAAAGTGACGCCGCCATCTTCTTCCACTCTGAAAGCAGTAGGGTTACCACATATATGCACTCTGTATTGGTCAAGCCATTCCTGACTAACTTCTACTGGTACATTTTTAGGCCAAACCCTTTTACTACCATCAGGCTTCTTACGATAAGCAGTGCCTCCAATGTATGTAACTATTGGCAAGGCTACTCACCTCAGTTAAGCAAAAGCACAGTTACTGTTCCTGCACCAGCCGCTTCACCATGAGCCACAATTGCTGGTAGTGAACCACCAGTCTTAGTAGCAGGAGCAGTTCCAGTGTTAGTAAAAGTAAAAGATAGAGTTTTGTCTGCAACTGCGAATGTTGAGCCAATAATACCTATTATCTTTGATGCGCCTGCACTAATAGTCATTGTCTGTTCAGCAGCGTCTGCTAGAGTAAAAGCAATTGTTACCAATCTCATACCACCGACTGCGTTACCGTCAGCGTTACTTGCATTGAATCCAGTAAGACTACCGGGGTAAGAGCCACCGGAGTTACCACTCAACCAGCCAGTTTCATCCACTGGTGTTCCTGTTCTTAAGTCAAGGTCTAAGAGAACATCAACTGTACCATTGGTAAAGTCGCCGTCATCGTAAGAAATTGTCAAACCTTTGTGTGTTTCTGTTCGTGTTGTCATTTATCATCATCTCCTATATTTGTCACCATTAACCTTACTGTAGGTCACGGATAGAACCTTGGCCTCCAAAGAATGTTGTCCAAACTTCACCCATTGTACGGTAAAGTCCTTCCTGTCCTAGTCTGTTAATAGCGAATGGGTCACCAGTTTCAATACCACTTTCAAAGTACTGTGTTGGCTTTGCTGTAGAGAAGTAGACATAATCTGTGTCAAGCATGTAAATTCTGCTAATTCCGTCAGATGCCATCTCCTTAGTTGGAATGATTGGTACTCCGTTGTAAGTTGCGACAATAAATCCTGCCTCAACACCCGGTACACCTTTTACACCGTTAAAGGTTGGAACAACTCTCTTTTCTTCCATGAACCTCTGTTGTGCTTGTAGTAATTGTTGGATTCTCATCAAAGTGTCATATCCTGTTAGCATAACCTTTGGATTTCCTCCACGCTCCCAAATAAGTCTGAACAACTCATCTAGGTGGTCAAGTGATAGAGTTCTGTTAGCAGAACCGCTGTCAGCAGAATCTTCTGCAAATGCCCATGTGTTTGCACTTCGGTCGATGGAGTAAATATCTTCATCGCTGGTATCGTAGTGAGTACCGGAAGTCATGCTGTTGTTACCAGTAGTAATTCTGTCAAGGGATTCAATATCGTTTCCTGCAACAGTGGTTACATCTTCGGTCAACATGTCGTTAATGTGCTCTGCGTGGTGCTTACCCATTTCTTCTTTCAAGACTGAGCGAATGTCACCAAGACCGTCATCTTTGTCGTTTAGGAAGATTGCTACTTCGCTCATGTCGAATGAGTGAGCAACAGTCTTTGGTTTTGCTGCAACATTTTGGAATGTAGGCTTTGTTGTGTCAGGTAGTGTACCGTTCTCTGCAATTCCTCCACCAACTGTCTTAGATGGTTTTGCAGTAACTACTCTCCATCCACTTCTGTCCCAAGGTTTCTTAGGTAGAATAGAGAATGCGTTAAATTCTTGGTTTAGTTGTGACCAAACTTTTCTACCGTAGATTGCTTGGTATGTACCTGCTGTTGTGCTCAACAGTGGTGCGTCTGCTTTCAATAGTTCGCTACCGGTGTAAGAGTAACCCATTGAGTTACCTGCGCCGTAGTAATAGCGTTCCATATCGTTAATTGTCCTCATGTAATTTCGTGCCATGTTTATCTCTCCTTATTCTCCACTAATTTAGTTCCAAACACTCCCTGCAAGGCGATGTACATCGTCCCAGTTCATGTTAGCGAGGTCTTGTGTTGATGGGACCTCGACAGTGGAAACAGATTTTCTGATTTCACCTTGTTCAGGTGCAGATTTACTGATGTTGTCAATTCTTTCACTTAGGTCGGAAAGAGCCTTTTCAATGTTAGCAAGAGGTGTTCTTGCGTCGAATGATGCAGCAGCCTTAGCATTTGCTTCTGCTGCCATTTCTTTTTGTAGTCTGTCTGCGAATACAGCACCAAGGTTACCCTTGAATTGTTCTTCTAGTGCAGCAGCCTTGTAGACTTCGTAAGCAGCCTCTAGGTCAGATGCGCTAACTGATTCAGGGTGTAAGTATCCTTTTGCAACTTCTCCGCCACCAGCACTGTTTAGTTTACCAACAGCGTTAGTAGATGGTGAGCCGTTCTCTTGTGCACGACCTTTTACTTGTCCTGCGAAGTAGTCTGCTCCGTCACCGATTTGCTCAGGAGTGCTTCCCAAGTTCGCTTTACTAATGTCATCAAAGTGCTGTCTTGCTCCTGCAATGTCAACACCTTGTGATTTTAGTGTGTTCTCCATCCAGTCTAAGTAATCACTTGTGATTACATCACTGTATTCGTCTGACTTAGCGTACATGCCTTCTTTTTTATCTTCGTCAGCCATTTCTTTCGCTTCGTCTTTTTCTTCTTCTTTGTCGTCTTTTTTGTCTTCCATGTGCTCTTTCAAGCCGGGTGGCATTTCACCCTTTTCCATAGCGTCTAGTCGACCGTTCAATCTATCTAAAGTACTAGATAGTTCTCCCAATACATTATCTTCGTTCATATTTGTGTCCTCCTTCAATATACGGAATGTCGCCTCCGGGTTAATACCTTTTTCGCAAATAGTGACTTCGTGTAGTTCCAGTTTGGAAATTTCTGTATAGTCACCATGTTGTTGGTCACTCTTTCGCATTCGCTTGAATGCTTGTCCTCCAATACTGAACCCACGCAGGGCACCTTTGCGAATTTCATTGGCTACTTCACGAGCCTTTTCTATGTCGTCTCTTAGTTTGATAACGACAAACATTCCAGCGTCATCAACGCCGGATTTCCATACACGACCATCAGAGTCAGTGTAAGATGGTATTACTTCTCCAACTTGTATGTTAGAGTGTGCGAGTTGAACATTTCTGTAGCCATCTGCTTTCATGAAGTCGCCAAATGCGTTCTTCAAAGCACCCCTTGTAATCAAATCTCCTTGCTTGTCTACCATCTCTACAGATGCATAACCAGCGATTACAAGGTCATTGTCCGCCTTAACAATACTGATACTTCCACTGTGAGAAACAGCGGAGGTTCGTAGTGCCAATGCGGTAGCCATTGGCCTGTAGACAACATTCATACTATTTAACTAAGTACGAAAGGTAGCCTTGTCAGGAGTTATTTCTAAAATACCTTCTTTTGTGGGAACAGTCATGCGTTTATCGTCGTCCATATCTTCTGTTTCAGGTTCTATAGACTCGTCTTCGCCGGGTCTCTTTCTATTATCAAAGTCAGGCATAGTCTTTTCATCGTGTAAATTAGTAGGACCCATAGGTGATTCTATAGGTGTCGCATAACCAATACCTAATCCCATAGTACCTGTACTAGATTGACCGACTGCACCTACTCCACTTTTCATAAACTTATCAATTAACAATAGCCCTTTTACAAGTACCTTTTGTTTTTGCTTTTTCTTCCACCAATCAGAGCCTTCTATCTGCTTAGGCTCAATCAAAGGCTCTGCATCACCTTTTGACTCGTGAACTTCTTCTTTGATTTCTAAATTAGCCTTGAGTAAAGCACCTGCTATTGGACTCCAATATACTCTTTGACTCTCAGCAAGACGAATTAGATAACCATTAGAAGCCAGTGGACTATGTACTGTCCAAGCCTCACCCGACTGAGTTGCTTTGTAAACTACATCTCCTTGAGGCATAGTCACTCTAATGCCACTCTTGGCACGAGTTACTTCACAAAGCCATTGAGAATCTAAAGACTTGGCGAGCAAACTCAATGTTTCTCTGCTAACTAATCCTTCTCCTTCGGCCTCGTCTATAATTTCTGAGCCAGTTAAAGTGTAAACTGCATCTTCGTTCACAGTCTCTACCTTACTTACATTAGCAGCGTTGACTCTTACATGGTCACCTTCATTATACTTTTCAGGACTGTTAAATGCTACACCAATATCCATGTAGGTTTTACCCTCAGACTCGACAGCCCTGTTACCTATGTTTTCTTCTTGAGTAATTGGACCTGTGCCGAGCCTGTAAGTGTAAGGACCGTTGCCTCTTCTTTCTAATACTCTGAGTACTACATCTCTGCCCGGTTTGAGCATAACCCACTTAGGATGCCTTAACTCACCTGCCATGTAAACTGACTTAGCATCTCTAAGTAGTATCTGTTCGTGGTCTTTTTGCAAGTCGGCTATTACTGATTTCAAACCTTCATCATCCGTAAGACGAGTATCACTTGCACTTGGGACATGGACATTCTCTACGCCTTCCATGCCTCCTCTAAGTATTTTGATTCTGTCATTAATAGGAACATCGTATACATCCTTTTCTGCAAATTTCAACACATCGAATATGTAATACCCTTCTTCTGTCTTGACAACATCTGCTTTGAAATCTTCATCAGTCACTTGTTTGAAGTTGTCTTTGTCTTCTTCAGACAAGTCAAATGTTTCAGAACTGACCTCATCATCCTCTTTCTCTACAAATCCTCTTTCGCCTTCCGGCATAGCAGAAACTATCCAGTCGCCTGTGAATCCACGAAGATGCTCTAAATCATCGAGGTCAAATATACGATGCATTGGTTGAAGAGTAGGTACTTTCTTTCCAAGTTCCTTTCTAATAATGTCAGGGTTAGTTAAGTCTGCAAGGTTAACATCTGATTTGTTAACAGAGTGGTGGTCTTGGTGCCTTGTCTCACCTACACTATTAGGTTTGAATTGAGCGCCCATTCTTTCAAGAGTAGCCAAAGCGTCTCTTGCTTCCTGATGTTCCGGTCCTCTAAGCATCCTCAACCATTCATCGGGAGCAACTGCATTCCAAAAACTTTCCAGTGGCTGAACTAGTCTTTGACTATGACCTTGAGGTACTGGTCTGATTGCGACTTCTCCTGTCTTATAATTTATTTTATAGTCAAAGTTAGGGTGGAATTCATCACCAAACTCATGAGCAAAACCAGCGGAGTTGTAAAGACTGTGTACTGAGTGTCCGTCAGGACTAACTGGTCCTACAGGAACATCTGTGATACCAGTGCGAGTTAAGCCAGCAGAGGATTCGACTTCGGGAAATGCTGTGACTATACTGTTTAACCTCTGTAAAGTTTGATAATACTTGTCTATCTTGTCATCTATTTTTTTATTCTTTACATTTCCAAATTTAGGAATTTTAACATTATCTTGGGAATCATACAAATCTTTGTCAGTCGCTCTATGGTCTGTACTCAAAGCAGTATGAAGATGAATACCCACTTGCTGGTTCTTGTCATTGTCTTGTATAGTTCTGTAAAGTCCCAAAACCTTTTGCCTTAAATCTTCATCTACACGCTTGTTACTGTCTTTTAGTAAAGAACCTATATCAACATCAGGATACATTTGTTCAAACAACTGCCTAACTGTCATTACAGGAGCATTGATTTCTCCAAACTGACCTAAGCGACTCATCAATTGATTTTCAAAATAATCATTCATAGTTTGACGAAGGCGAGGATTTTCAGAATCTAACCCTAACTTACCCATCATATTAGTTTGCTCATTCTCTATACCTTCCGCAGTAAACATATTGTTTATACTAATTCCCATATCAGGGTTTATACGATGCATAACTGACTTTATTTGTTGAGGCAATCCTGCTGCTTCTGTATACTCTGCTGTACCCTTAGTATAAACACCATGATGTTTGTGAGGAACAGTATTGAGATAATCATTTGCTAACTTAGCCCACATACGAGTATTAGCGGCTACGGTTTCGTGGTCAAGATTAGGATTAAAGATATGCGCTAACATTTCAGGGTCTATCATACCTTTTAACTTAGAACCCATTTCTGCGATAGCATCTGTATCTGCTCTTAGTCTTCTTTCTCTATCAATCATTTGGGTATCATAATTTCCAAAAGAAAATTTACTATCAGATGTTTCTTGTAAAAGTGGCTCAAGGCGACTGAGTTCATCAGTCATTTCATGTATACGAGTATTCAATTCGGTCTTTCTTTCAGGTGAAGTTTCATCTGAATCTCTTTCTTGAATCAACATTGCTTGTCTTTCAGCCAAATCAAAATAACGCTCTTGCTCTTCTGTGACTGGTTGTCTTTGACTTACCTGACTTAAAAGATTACCAAAGCCAGCATATTCAGGGTTAATATCCAAAGACTCTCGACTAGGATAAGCCGTCATAAAGTTCTCTTCAAGTCTTGCTAACGCTCTTTGGTATTCTTCTTCGACTTCTTTCTTTTGCTCATCTGTAGTTGCGTTATCTGAAATTAAATTATAGCGAAGCCTCAAAGCATCCTTGGCTTCCTCTAAGTTGTCAAGACCTCTCGTTTCTGTAGCAGGTATGTTTCTTGTTCTCAAAGCATCTAAATCTCCACTCGCAAGTGTAGACCTACTTCTCTTGTCTTTGTGACTTAATACAGCAGGATAAGGACTCATAGGAGGATTACCCATGCCTAACAAAGTACCTGTATGATGGTAATCGTGAGCACTTTTTATTCTCTGAACTTCTTCATCATAAGCACCACCTTTAGCGGGAAATCTATGACCCACATACAGATAACCGGGTGCTTTTCCTGACAATTTATTTTGAAACTCTTGTGAATTTTGACCTGCTTCCCTCGCATCATGATAACCCCTACTCAACTTGTTAGCAGTAGCGTGGTCAAGTGAATAAGAGTGCCTTTCTGTATAAGGGTTAGTAGACGACCCATACCTGCTACTTCTCGCAGTGTTATGTGGATTCAAAGTAGCAGTGGCTTCACCTGTACCTTCTCGTGTCGGCTCTATAGTAGACCCCCCTCCAACTTGAGGGACTAATCTAAATTGACCTCTGTCCATCATGCCAAATAAACCAATTTCTGCTTGACCAAATGGAGCGAGTAAATTAAGTATACTGTGGTCACGCATGTTTACATCGTCACTATCTATATGGTGGCGGGGAACTATGC
>MDSZ01030220.1_pt1 | contig 13290 bp, 10 predicted proteins | sample 811201 | NCBI WGS metagenome assembly MDSZ01 (sample SAMN05326647, study PRJNA326480) | marine metagenome | isolation source: seawater | place: Indian Ocean: North | collected 2010
ACATACATACATACATACATACATACATACATACAATATATACACACGAGCAAAGCGGTATTTTACATTCGTTTCTTTTTACAACTATTGCTAGACGCTACTACTTTACATCGTCAGAGCATCGCGTCATCTACTTGGACATCTTTCAGCTCATCGTCTATATCGTCTTTGTCCGATTTGGCAACTCGACCTTTATTATGCGAGACATTATCCGAAGTAAACAAGTGTTTGTACTTCTTCTTGACGCGGTTTTTCAGAAACGAAAGCAGAGAACCGATACCCAAAGGTTTAGTACTCGAAACGGACAAATAACCGTAGGCGGACACGTGCACAACATTCGGATTTTTTGATAAGAAAGCTCTAAACGTATCCACGTACCGCTTACACCTTTCATCCAACGGAAACGCGATACATGCCACGACAGCTTTGAGTTCGCAAAGCGCGATGTTTGACGGAGAAATTTCCTCCTGATTTGCAAACATCCTTTCTGGCCACCACGCGCGATTCTTGCTCACGTTATGGAAGATAATCTCGTATTGACTGGTGTATGCGTTGGGACTTTCTCCTGCAAACGTTTCAATACCTAAAAGCGCGGTGCTCAAATATTTCCAAGACATTTCGTCCCCTGGCAAGCATTCGACACGTTCGCACGCGGCATGTAAAAGCTCGTTCACATCAATTGCGCTTCCAATGTATTCGGCACTTCCTGAATCTAACGCACTAAAATCATCAGTGTTGTTCATATCTCGTATATAGTCGTCATCGAGCGCATCTTCCAAAAAATAAACTCCTTCTACGAGTTGCGCATCCACCGCTTTACAATTATACTTCCAACAACGCATCAGAAAGCGCGTGGCAATTTCACACGTCGGGTTAACTCGCAACGTGCCGAAACATGCGTTCGAGATGTTATGTGCATCCATGCAGTCAAGTGTATCACTCGTTCTAAACGAATGAGAGTGTCCATCTGCTTGATTTTTCCGATACCCAAGCGCGTATGCTCGAATCAAAAACGTCGCCAAAGCCTCTCTCGCGTCCTTATCGTTCGGGTGCTCTTGGACGAGTTCTTGCAACACCTCGTCTACGGCAACAATCGTCGTTTCTGGGTCTTCCCAAAGCGTTGGATAGTCTGATAAAATGAGCATCACTTTCGCGATGGAAAGCTTTATCGCGTCGTTACTCGACGATAATGAAGAAGAAGAAGAAGAATTGGTGGCGTTATTCGCAGCTCTGGCCTCGAGTAAGCCAGAAACGGCAGTGAACGCATGCGTTCGTTGTGAGTTGTCACCAAACGCACCACTCTTCGCTCTCGCGTCCACCGTTTTGACAATCGATTGACCTCTTCGTTTCATTTCTATCTCTTTACTCGTGAGTGGTGCTCGACACATCTCGAGCCTTCGCAAATTTCTTCGCACGGTGTCATCCTTGACGGATTCAAACCAAAGCACGACTTTCAACATTGCCGCATCCGTGAGTGAACGCATGCTCGAACGCAAAAGGTTTTTCGTTTTGTTGTCGTGAAAATTATATACACCCACGCCGCGACCTTCAAGAACCCGCACGGCCTCGGTCAGTTCGGGTTCAATGTTGAGCTTTATTTCCTTTTCTTCTTCTTCTTCTTCTTCTTCGTCCACATCGTACCCGCCGAACCGAGCGCGTGGTAGTGCTTTATTCTTCTGATTCTTCTTCATCATTTTCGCCATCCTCACAACACTCAACTCTTTCCCGTGCCCCCCTCTCTTCTTCGCCTCTCTTACCTTCCTCCTTGTAGCTCGAAACAACTCCCCGAACGCTCTCTCAAATCTCGCCTCTTGCATCGCGCCTCCGATTTTCGCCTCTTTCACTAAATTCGCGTATATCGCTTGCGCGTCTCTCTCTTCCTCTCCCTCTTCTGTTTCTCCTCCTCCACTCATTAATTCCAAGCAACTCTTCATCGCTAACCGCTCGTGCTTCCTCAAGCTCTCGACGTCCTCCGTGCCGACTTTATGTGTCCACGCCATCGTCTTTCTAACTCTTCGTTTCTTCTTCGCGTCTTCGTCTTCTCCCTGCTCTGCAATCCATCCGTCTTCGTCTTCTTCCTCTCTGTATTTCCGTTTCCGGCTGATGGCTAACAAAGCAGCCGTCGCTTTCGCCGCGAGCTTAAACTCGCCTCTTTGCAAACAGAGGGCGACCAGTTGATGGATGTTTTCGGCCGTTTGTTTCCGGATGGACGTTTTCGGATTGTTGGTAGTATTTTCCCTCGTCTTCTTCCTACCTTTTTGGAAAGGGAACAACATCGGTGTCGCCGTTTGGTGTTCTCGTTCTCGTTCTCGTCGTCGTCTCGTCTTTTTCTTCGTCGCGCGATCGTCGCTCTTCTCGTCGCTCTTCTCGTCGTCGTCGTCGTCGTCGTCGTCGTCGTCTTCCACTCCGTCCCCTAAAAAGCGCATTTCTGCTTGCAAATGCTTCGCCGCTCTGGTTTGACGCCTCAAAGCGTGCATGGATTTGTTCACCGACGGCTTGATTTTTGCGCGCAAATTTCCGCGCTGTCTCAGACGCGGCGACGTGCGACGAACACGATCGACGTGAGTCTCTTCTTCCTCCATCATCGATCGTGGGTTTGTGTGCGAGAGAAAAAAAATTGGGGGACGAATTTGTAACGGAATTGTTTGTTGTGGTCTCTCTTCTACTACGGGTACGCGTACTACTACAAAATAAGGACTAAAAAGCATCGTCGTCTCGAAACAAGCCGTCTAAATCGTCGCCTCTTCTATTCAACTGGTTCATGGCCACGTGCGCTTTCCTCTTTTGTTTCTTCGCGACTTTACGAGCGTATACGTCGCTGTCTTTTTTCTTCGCGTCGGCTCTTCGGATGTTCGGGTTGACGAAGAGTTCGTCCTCGTATAAGACTTTCCCGGTGAACGCGCCTTGGAAGATTTTGATCGGGTGGAGACAAAAGCGAGGGCCGACTTCGGTTAAGGAAAGGCCGGAGGAGACGCCGTTTTCGATGTTGCTTAAGTTTGCTCTGACTTCTTTCCCTTCCGGATGGACGATTTGGTAGTTTCGAAACCACACTCTTCCGTCTTCCCAATAAAAAGACATCTGGTGGTCGTAAAATGGTTTCATCGCGTGATGTTTCCACGGCGTCGCAAAGCAATGTATTAAAATCTCTTTAATCACTCTCGTGTGCGCTTCGTCGTCGAATTTCGGGTCGAAGTGTAAACTCGGTCGGGAAAACTTCAAATGGTTACCGGTCAGTTTCAACTCGGCCATCGTGTGAATATTCTCCACGTGGAATTTAATCGACGGTCCTTCCGGCGTTTTAGCGAACCACGCGTACGAGTCTTGCCTTTTCCTGGACTCAAAGAATATGGCATTGTTACACCCTCTCAGTTCCGCGCATTCCACCACCGCTCTCTTATCGTTTTTGGAATCGATCTTCGCGTCTTTCTTCGCGTTCGGTAACAAGCAGAGCAAATCTTGCATCAAGTGCCGAAATCGAGCCACCACTCCGCGACTGGTAAGGAGGAGCGTTTTCTCTTTCTTGTTAATTCCCGTGTGTTCTGGGTCCACGCCTTTCTTCGCCGGTTTGAACAGAGCGCCTTTCTCGACCACGGTGCCAAACTGCCCTTGGTACCCTTCCTCAAATTCATCTTCCGAATCGGACGCCACATCGCCGGCTTCCCCGAGCAAGACTTTCGTTCTGTCGACGTGTCTTTGCCTCCTCTTCCGTTGTTCCTCTCGGATTCTGTTCTCTGCGTCGTCCTGGGCGAGGAGCGCGTGCCGCTCTTGCTTGCGCTTCTTGTTCTTCATCTTTTGCGGCCGGGATCGAGAGACAGAGCAAGCGCGCGCGCGCGACGAATGAAGAGAGAAAGTGAACGTGTTTTCTTTTTGGCGGCGGTCGTTGATTTTTTGTTGTTCCTACAACACACGAGACTATTACTACGTAGTATTTATTACACTAGAGATTACATACCTGGTGTGTTACATTGTACGCACACGCATAAAATCATCGAACGGAGGAGACTCGTTCAACAAGCTCTTGGAGAATGACCCACGCGGAAAAGGCGAATACGGCGAATAAGGTCGCGTTGCCACCTGGTAAAGCTACGGCATCGATCGAGGCTTTTTGTCGAAGCATTTCCGCCGCCGTCGTATTCTTCGCCGCGAACACCTCCTCTTTCGCAGATTTTCGGTAACTGTAGACCATTAAAGGAGGTAAGAGACCAAAGATGACAATTACGCCGAATGTGCCAGCGTTATCGACGGCGGAGATGAAGACGTCTGGGTACGTGATGGTGAACGTTAAAGGTGGAATTAACGTCAGACTGTAAGATACAGGTTCGGATTTTACGTCGATTGAACTCAATCCATCAGCGATGAACGTTTTCAAGCCAATGGTGAATCCAATGAAGGAGGTAGCCACGGCGCCAAAGGAAAATGTGTCGATTAACATCGTGCCGGTTCCATTTTCGATTTTTGAAGCTAACACACCAACTGGATTTACGCCCGCTACGCTTAAATCTTCTCCCGATAAAGCACCTAAAACGACGGCGTTCCATAACAAAAACATACCCAACGGCACCGCCGTTCCTAAAACCGTCGCTTTTTTAATCTTCGTCACGTCGCCTTCTAACGAAGATACAACCGACGGCAACACCGACTGATACACGAAAGCAACCGAAATACCCGATATCGTGTTTCCCATCAAGCTAAAATCGCTCCTCTCTAAATTCGCCATGTCCACCTCGCCGACGCACAAACTCACCAACCAAATTAAAGCACTCACGACGACAAGCACCAACATTCTATTGGTAAAATCCAAAACCTTTTCACTACTCAATGCCACGAACAAACCAAGCACACCGCCAAACACTAACACGCCTTCGTTAAATCCCACCTCCGCGACGTACCTCCCGCTCGACAAAATCTCTGCCCCTTTTAAACAACACGCGATGATTAAACACTCGTGCATAAAAACATACGCTATGGAGAACACCACCGCGCCAGCTTCGCCGAGCGTCGAACGGGTGACTGAAAACAAACTCACCTCATCTTTACTGTTTCCAAGTGCACATAACGTCGCTAAATTCACCTCCGTCAGGCAAAATCCAGTCGCAATGAAGTAAATCCACATGGCGACTAAAACTTCCGAGCTCGGGACAAACCCGCTCGGTCCAGTTATTTCCGGTAACGCGAGCACACCGGTACCAACAGTCGTTCCGGCAATCAGAGCCGCGCTTCCTAAAACTGACCCAGATTCGTCCTCGTGTGTTCCCACGTTCGCGTTGGATCGCAATCCAGCGTTCGCGGTTGTGTTCTGATTGGATTCATCAGTTCTCGTATCTTCTTTCGCCCTTTTCGCGCGAAGGATGGTGCCACTCTTCTCCTTCGACAACACCGCTCGACGACGCGCAACGGGAAAAGGTGAACGCGTCCGTGCAACCCAAACTCGCGCGGTGCTCGTTGCCCTCATCTTTTGTGCATTTGTGCGCGTCTATTCCAGCCGAAAAAAATGACGCAATCTTGGTCTATTTCAAGGACGCAAAAAGAGGAAAGAAAGTGTGAGGTGCGGCTACGTCTATGGGTACTACATTAACTTATCTATCGATTCTATACGGACCGTACAGCTCGTCGCTTTCTACTGATACAGGAAGCGGCGCCATTCTGAGTTCATTTCGCGACCTGAGGTATTGATGCTCATCGATCTCATCTCCTTCGTCGTCCTCGTCCTCGTCCTCGTCCGAGGACGAAGACGCCAGGATAAACTTGAGCAACAAAAGCGTCAAGGCGATGGCCAAGAGTTTTAAGAACGCGCACAAGTAGACAAAATTTTTCAGAGGACTCCAACTGCGTCCGGTGATGTACATCATATCTGTCTTTCGTTTGACCGAGGCGCCTATTTTCCATCTCTCGACGATATCGGCGGCGATGAACCCGGCAAAAATGGACGAGAGGTCCGCGAAGAAGACCAAGGTGGAGAAGGAGAATGCTTCTTTGTTTTCGCACTTTTCGGCGACGACGGCGGAGAGGATGACGATGGGCATGTACGCAAACCGGGAGCCGAAGGATACTACGAGTTCCAGAACTGAGAGTAGGATTGCTGCTCTGGTGCCGCTGTCGCGCTGGTTGACTTGAGGAGGATGGTAGAGGACGAACAAGCGCACGAGTTGGAAGCCGACGTCGGCGATGCCGCCGAGGAGGAAGATGTTCATTTTTGATCGTGCCGTTTGGAGGAGGAGTTGCTTTTGTTGGATTTGAGCGGTGGAATCGGATGATAGCTCCTCTCTTCCGGGAGGAAGGTTTTCGTCGTCTCGTTTTTTCTTCTTCACTAAATATTTGTTGTGGAAGAAGGAAAACGCAAACGCGCCGAAAAGCGCGCCGACGCTGGAGAAGAATTGAAACATACCGAACGCACTGTTCGGAAGTTTTTCGTCGTAGATGGAGTATACGAAGGAATTGTACGTATCCATGGCGGTTGGTGTGATTCGATAGATGAATAACGCCAAAGCGATCGCGATGAATTCGCGATCGCGAAAGAATCTTCTCCATGGCCACTTCTTGCTTTTTATTGTTGTTATTATTGTCGTCGTTGTCGTCGTTGTCGTGCTTCTTCTTCGTCTCATTTCCAAATCCACATCGGTACCTTCCTCTACGCCTCCGTTACTTCTTTCTTCAATTTTCAACGCAATGAATGCTGCAAGAATTGCAAAAACACTCGATAACGCAATCGTAGCTCGCGCGGTAAACATTTCCAAAAACAATACCGAACACGCGCTCCCTAAAATAGCCGCGAACGTTCGAGTCGCCATGGCGACTGTTTGCACGTTAACCTGCGTTATCCGTCTATTCTTTGTTCTTCTACTGGTATTATTATTCTCTCCTTCTTCCAATGCATCCTCACCTTCCGTTGTATTTTGATCGCCTATGCGTCGCATCTCTTCTTCGCGACCTTCCTTCATCTTTGTATTCTCCCCTTTCGCCGCGCACACCAATATCCCGTCTACGCTCGCGTACGCTCCACTCACGCATACCGTCATCAAAATCCCAAACCCGTACACTTGTTTCAGCGTCTTCGCGAAGGACAGCCCAAACATGAACCCGGCCGCTAAAAAACAATACGCGCTCGCGAACTTCGCCCTTCGATACCTTTGTCTCCCTTTCCCTAAAGCGTAATCGCTCGTGAAGGCAAACACTGGTTTCGCGGCATACGCGCCAAACGACACCGCGTAGTACCGGTTGATTTCTTCCGGAGTGGACGTCAGCCCCACGTCTTGGTTGAGAACGTTCTCGATGGCGGTCATGGACGACGAGACGAACACCGTCACGCACAGGAGAGACAGGAAAAGAGGCGGAGAGGACCTGAACGTTTCCCAACATCGCCCCATGATGATTGATTCGATCGTACTCTTCCGATGTGCGATGATATGTCTCCCCGTTCTCGTCAAAGTCGCTTTATACTTAAAAACTGTGTACTAATAACAACGCGCTTTTTGTTTTTTTCTCTTCTTCTTTTAGTCGTCGTCGTCAAACGTCGTCAAACGTCGTCAAACGTCGTCGCCGCTTCCTCCTCCTCCTTTTCCGTTACATATGTGTTTACCTTATTCTAATAATAATAACAACTGTCCCCGTTTTATAAAAGCCAAAAAAAAGAAGCGATAAGGAGGTATAGTGTTTAGGGTCTCAACAAAAACCACCAAACCCTAAACTGAAACGTTTTGTGTCTTTCTTCTTCTTTCTTCTTTCTTTCTTTTTCTTCTTTCTTTTTCTTCTTCTTCACTTTCAAAGAAAAGAAGAGCGTCTTCGTTGCGTCCTTTGAGACGACTGGACTGGACTTTAAGAAAGAAGAAGAAGAAGAAGAAGAAGAGGAGGAGGCCACACCTTTATATATAGCAGCAGAGTCGAGAGAGCGAGACACGCTTTTTTTCCGCGCGCAAAAACAAAAGGGGGAGAGACACGCTTTGAGAAGAAGAAGAAGAAGAAGAAGAGATGTCTCGATCTGTGCGAGGAGGAGGCACTAATGTTGGAGCGGCGCCGACGACCAATAATGACGATGCGTTGTTGTCCCAAAACGACGACGACGACGAGAACAAGCTGTCGATTAAAGTCCGGTCGCACGACCCGGTCGGGGAGTACGCGTTTTCTGTCAGCAAGACGGTGAGAAAATACGTTTTTTGCGTCTCGATATCTCTCTCTGTTGTTTGTATCATCGCGTTTTTTTTTCCCCGTTTTGTAACGCTCGGGATGGATGAAGCGCTTTGACTCCCTCTCGTTTTGGATCCCATAATATGAGGAGTCGACTTTTGTAGAGTAAAAGGAAGAGACAACGCTCTACCAAAAGGGAGAACAACAACCCGTTCGAAAGGAAACGTAATTTTCGCGCGCGCTCGGGTGTCGATGATTTTCCGTGTCGACGATCGAGTCTCGCGCTACGCTTTAGTACGCATCGATTTTGTGCTCTCAAATCTCGGCTGGGGAAACGTGACACAACAAGTTGACTGACGCGAATTCGCTCTCTCTCTCTCTCTACGAACGCGCGTCGTCCAAAAATAATAACGTGAATAATGAAACACCGCTTTCTTCTTACGCGATGATGATATCGACGATTTATTAGACGAAAATTCTCGCGCTGAAGAAGCTCGTGGAAACGAAGTCTGGGGTGAAATCGTCCGAGCAGCGAATTTTGTGCCGAGGTCGGCTCGTCGCGGACGACACGAGCTTATCCTCCGCCCCGGTGGAAAATAACGACGTGTTGTTGATGGTGCGGAAAGCGCCCGAGTTGGCGACGGCGACGACGCCGCCCGGGTTGAGGAACGATCCACACGCACCGCATAACAGGGGAAATGGAAGAGCGAGATCCACGGCGCGGCGGGGGTCGCGAGAGGATGTCGTGGCTGTCACCGCTACTAACGCTGGAGGTGGTAGCGTCGGGAGTTTACAGAGGTTGAACATTCCGGGTTTACCGCCGGGCGTGGAGGTCATGGGCGGAGTGTCGAGCATGATGATCCCGCCGAACGCGAGGATGCTGGGAAGCATGACATTTAGTGGGAACGACGCTGAAGCATTCGATCCGCAAAGAATTGGTAGCATGATTTTATCGCACATGATGGGAGCAGATCGTCCCGGCGGGTCGGTTCAACAGCGCGATTCACGCAACACTCCGAGAGATATATCTCGGGATGAGTCTCGCCGCGAGAGATCAGAGCGCGGGGCTGGCGGCCGAGGGAGACAAAACACCAACTCTACTTCCAATCCTTCATCAAATAACACGTCATCGAGAGAAAGACCGAGCGGGACTCGTCCACCGAGATTACCAACTGCAGATGATGTTCTCGGCGCCGACGAACCCGTACACACGCAAGTCTTTGATACTCCAGACGGTCCAGTGACAGTTGAAATCGAAATGGGTCCAATGATGGCCGATGGTGTTCCGATGTTATACCCTTCGCGATCGATGCGAGGAAGAGAGGGTACAACACCAGTGAGAGGAGCAGGAAACGGCGGTTCACAGCCACCGGCGACAGGACAAAATACGAATAATAATAACAATTCTAGAAGAAATCGCCGCACGAATCCCGCCCAAGCGCTTGCAACCTATGCCATACGGTTAGATAGACATTTAACGGCGCCACAGCAGCAGCAGCAGCAGCCGCAACAACAACAAGGACAACAGAACCAGCAAGAAGACGAACACCTCGAGAGTGTCGTGCATCACGGTGTCTGCTGCGATTCGTGTGAAGTGATGCCAATTCGAGGCGCGAGGTACAAGTGCACAAATAGAGACGACTACGATTTGTGCTCCGAATGTTATCGTCATTCGTCGGGACGAAGCGAGGGGAGCGATTTGCGATTCCATCGATTAGTATATCCGTTACCTATCGGTTTGATGGATGGTAGAGAGATTTCTTTGTTTGGAGACGATTTGGAATCCGATTCCGAGGACCACGTCCCAGAAACTGCCCCAATTTTCACGAACGAAAGAACCGCCAACGCCACCGCCGGTGGTACAAGTAATAATACGAACGATAATGTCACTACAAGCGGTATTTCAACAGCTCAAGGGGACGTCGACGCGCTGACCACTGCCCTCGATGTTGCATCGAGATCTGCGCAGCGTCTTATTCCTCAGCTCACTCAATTGAGCGAACGTGTGCGCTCCGGTGATATTTTCCAAAGCACTCCAAACGCGTCCTCGTCTCAGGAAAGACGAGATAACAACGAACAATCTGTCGTAAACGGTGAAATTCTCGAAATTGCGAGTCAAATGCATGCTATTGGCGCGCTTTGGACGGAGTTGGCGCGAGGCGTGTCATCTGTCGCCCCTGCGGCCTTACCGGCTTCTGCGTTTCCCTCCTCCGAGTCTATGAACGCTAGACCCCGAAACCGGACGATTCCGTTTATGAATTCGCTCCGAACGGCTCTTGGTGGCGAATCAGCTGGAAATGAGCAAAGAAACGACGAGGTTGGTAACGGCGTTTACACGCAGAATGTGAGCGCATCGCGAAGTTTCCGCTTACCGCGAACGGTGTACTTGGATCGTTCGAGCGCGTTTGCCACGGTCATTCCAGCGATGGTAGGTCCGGCAACTCTTGCACAAATGCAAGGCCTTGCACAAATGGCAGATGCGGCGTATAATCGGACCCCCGAATCGGCTCAGCCTTCTCCTCTCAACGAAAGAAACGATGTCGGTTCTTTCGATGGTATTCGCATGCTTGGATGGGCACCACCGCCGCAAAACCTGCCGGAAGGCGAACCTCGCGCGCCGGCGTCTTTGATTTCCGCCAACACAGAGAGAATTCGCGCAGAACTTCGCGAAAGAGGCGCGTCTGACAATGGACCTGGTTGGATGATGGGAGGTGAAGTTATTGGCGCTCCAATTCGCTCCCCATCGTCTCGAGCTGCTGCCACTCCTCGTCGATCGGCGCCGCCGAGAAGAGCGACACACAATAATCGCGCTCCTGCCACTACTACCAATCAAAATGCGGCAAATAACGCGACGACAACAAACAACAGACGCAGAGGGGGCGGTACTAATAGTGGTCAACAAGGAACAGGAGGGAGCGATGTCCCCGCTCCAAAGCGCACGAGAAGAGGAGGATAAAGAGGACTATAGAAACACAGAAATGTAGTTTAAGATTGTAATAAACACATCGCGGTACTTTAGGCACTTTGAAACACACATAGCTAGCTCGTATTTTTACAAATCGCCGCGCGACTACACACTCACTATCTTAAAATTACAGGTTATAAATCTATGACTCTCTGTTCTAACTACCTATCGCATCATTCCATTTCGAAGAACAAACGCCAAAGCGCCCGTTGCCGCACCGCCGAGATGCGCTGAATGTCCAACGCCATCGTTTGTCCCTAACCCGGCGTAATCTCTAAGCAAGAACATGGCTCCGAACACCCAACTTTCCAATGGTAACACGCCATACAAATAAATCTTCCTGTGCGGCATCATCAGAACACTCATCGCGATGATCGCATTCACCGCTCCACTCGCGCCTAAACTCGCCGGTGCAGCTAACCTTGCGATCTTATCCATTCTCTCGTCGAACCAAGAAAAAAAATTGTCGTGTTCTCTCTTGTCGAAAAATCCAACGTGCGGTTTATGCTTCCGTCTCTCGTACCGTTCGTACCCGACGTGCGCTAAACTGGCCACAACGCCACCAACCAAATACAAATTCAACAAATATGCTCCACCACACGTCAACGCCACGTCTCGCCCGAAGAAATATAAAGTAAACATGTTTCCGAATAAGTGATTGAACGAGTTGTGTGAAAACGCCGCGGTCAACGCCGTGTGCCAATACCCGTTCGCCAACGAACTCTCCGAGACCAAGAAATGCGTCTTCATCGTTCTAAAATTCTCCGGTTCTTGCCAGGCGAGATACACCATGACGTTGGTACCAATCAAGCCCCAGACCACGGACGTGTTTCGTCTCGTCGAGCGATGCGGCGCGTAGTCGTAGGTGCCTCTCGGTTCGCCTCTGGTGAAAAACGCTCTGCGCAAAGTCGTTCGAGAGTGACGCGTCAGCGTCGCCCTTATCCTCGCGCTCTCTCCTAAAAGAACCGTTTTTTTCCAACCAACCGACGCAGCGGCGGCATCGACCGCGCGCCGCGCGCCGCCGCCGCAGAAGGTGGCCATCATCGCGACGTCTTTGCGTCTCTCGACGCGGGATGATGATGATGATGATGATGATGATGATGATGATGATGAATTTGCGAATGAGATGCGTCGTCCAAAAACGAACGACGACGACGACGATGCGAACGCGTCGTCAACGCACCACCACCGCGAAGGAAAAGAACGCGTCGTCGTCGTCGTCGACGTGGTGGTGGTGGTGGTAGTGGTAGTGGCGGATCGATGCGCTGCTCGGGCGACGCGCTCGACCGCTCGCCGCATATCCTCAAAGTCGGTCGAGAGATTAGTTCTTTTTTCTCTCTCTTTTTTCTCTTTGCAAAAAAAACGAACTCTTTGAGATTTTAAGTGGGGAGAAAACGACTCGAAATGGACTGCTCTCTCTCTATTCTCACATTGGTATAGTACATTACAACTGGCTCGTCGAGAGCTCTCTCGTCGAGCTCTCTCTCTCTCTCTCTCTCTCTCTCTCTCTACATGAACCTTTTCCTCTCTCGCCCGTACTTATCGTCCGCCGCGTTAAATTCGTTCACGCACGCTTTGTACAACCCGTACGGCACCGCGACGCCGAATATCGCAATGACCCCCAACGATCGAGGGGTAAATCGAAAGGACTTTTCGACGACTTCGCGCGCGTGGCCGTGAAGCTCCACGAATTGGTTGGGTTTGACCGACGTCGGGTCGGCAGCGCCTCCTCCTCCTCCCGCCATAGTAGTAGCTTTTTTTTTTCTCTCTCTCTCTCTCTCTCTCTCTGGGGCGACACGCGCGCGTCGTTCTTTTATAGAAACAAAGAGAGAGTTCAAAGAGGGTAATAGAAGAGGTGGGTGAAAGGAGACAATATGTTTAGGGTTTATATAATTTAGGGTTTTATGGCCTTTTTTGTTTTGGGTCCAACGAAGGAGAGCGCGGTGATGAAATGTGCTGCTTCGAGAGCGACGCTGTAAAAGCGATGGAAGAAAAAGTCTTTGATACAAAACTACTCGCTTGAAGAACGACGACGACGACGAAAAAAGCTACAAAGGAAGAGGAGGGTTTCGTTCGAACCTTTGACTTTCCCAAAACGCAGAAGAAGAAGAAGACAAAGAAGAAGAAGAAGAAGACAAAGAAGAAGAAGAAGAAGAAGAAGACATGAGTAACTGAATTGGAAACTGTTTTGAGAGAGACAAAAC
>MDSZ01026955.1_pt1 | contig 13289 bp, 9 predicted proteins | sample 811201 | NCBI WGS metagenome assembly MDSZ01 (sample SAMN05326647, study PRJNA326480) | marine metagenome | isolation source: seawater | place: Indian Ocean: North | collected 2010
TTACACGCAACGGTGTGTGTGTGTGTGTGTCTTCGTAAAAGGACGACGACGACGACGACCGGAGATGACCGTCGTTCGTTCGCAACTTCTGCGGAAACGACCTCGGGAGGACCGACGGGAAGGACGCGCGGAAGAAGAAGAAGAAGAATATGATGATGATGATGATGATGATGATGATGATGATGATGATGATGATTACGAGGACGAAAGTGAGAGCGATGGGGACGACGACGATGTCGATGGGTTGCGATTGCCAAACGGCTTTATCATCTTGAACGATGATGAAAGCGATGACGACGAAAGTGGTGATTACCCCCGCGTTGACTATGGTAATGACGACGATGACGATCGAGAAGAAGAAAGCATGGGAGAAGAAATCGAGTGCTACTTCGCCGGAAAGAACGAGTACGACTGCCACGTACAAGGTTCCATTGCTCGCGCTCGCAAAAAAGTTCCCGAGAATGCAAACGTCCCGAACGACGCCAAAGGAAAGCGTTGTTGCATATCGTGTTATGAATACTGGCGAAGGAAAGCTCCCGCGTAAAGGGTGGTGCCCATTATTGTATTTTACTACTTTCAACAGAAATCCTCCTTGTTCTATGTACTATTACATCTCCCGTTTTCACCATAATTTTTCTTCCCTCTTTTTTCTCTCCAAAAAAAAAAAGGAAAAGCAAAGAAGGCGATGCACCACCACCATCTCGCCGCTGGTGTGGCGGTGCCAAACGGCCCCGCAGGAGGGTGGACGTTTTCTTCGAGCGTCGTCGCGAGCAACAACAACGGCGGACGGGGAAGGAGGAAGGCGTCCGTGCGCGTCCAGCGTCGCGGGAGAAGACGACCGACGATGACGTTAGGGGAAGGGAATCACCTAAATTGTCGACGCGAAAGCGCTTTGGGTATCGCGACGAGGAAGATGCGAACAACGAGATTCGAGAGAGGACGAGGAGGACGAGTGAACCTGTGGACCGAGGACGATCCACCGGGGCCGTTATCGGAGGAGGAGACGCGAGAATACGGCGAAGAAAACCCCGGACAGTTTTTGCTCACCTCGGTCACGTTTTATATCGTGATGGCCGCTGCGTCGCAAACCGGATGCGATTATCTCAACATCCATCCAGATTTATTCGCACAAATTTTCGTTTTTAACCCCGACATGGCAACGATTTGGTCCATTCCTTTGCTGCTATCGCTAGCGGTAGTATTGCTTGTGGATGAAAAAGTGGAATTCGTGAAAGAGGTGAAAGAGATTATGGTGGACGGCGTGATACCAAATGTCGCGCCGACCGGCGCGAACGGGATTTTGATGTTGAGTTTAGGCGCGGGGATTGGAGAAGAAGCATTGTTTAGAGGCTTTTTTATGCCATTTCTTTCGAATGGGATTCTGGAGAGAGGGTTAGGGGGCGCGGAAGTGGCGACATATGCGAGTTTAGGGGCGACATCAGTCATATTTGGCGCGTTGCACGCGATTACGCCGGCGTATCAGGTTTGGGCAACCGCGGCTGGGTTCTTGTTTGGGTGGGAGTACTTGCACGATGGGTTAGGGAGCGCGATGTTCACGCATTGTTTTTACGATTTCATCGCTTTTGCGTTTATTGTTTTGTTGTGGGGGAAACCTTCGTCGTCGTCGTCGAATTTGGAAGAGGAGGAGGCGTGAGATGCTGCGCTTTTAAATTATTTACACGTAGACTTTTACTAGAGGCGCTCTCTAAATGTGTATGCTATACCTGTATTACTTACTACTACTACCACTACATACTACTGTTTACTAACTAACTACTAATGCTGCTGCTACTACTATTTCGTAGGCGCGGCTAGATTTCGGTCTCGAAATATCCTCGCTCTATTCTCCTGCCACCATTTTAGTCCCTGCGCGTCGTTTTCAAACACGCGCCTGGCAAATTGAACGCGCGTAACCGTTGTGCGCAAAGCATCGAGTTTTGTAAACGTCAAGAACACGCCCGGCTCGATTTCTTCGACCCATTTATTTTTATTCTCGGTTGTTGTCATCGCCACTGCCGCCGCTTTCACTAATTTCTTTCCCGCTTTTGGTACAGTCGTTGTTGTTTTCGTGAGAGGTTTCTTCAATGGCAGAGGTGTTTTCACAATATCCACATCCGAGTTGGCCTTCTTAATGAACGCAGGATTGAGCGGCCTTTGTGAGTTGTTTCTCCCGTGTCTGTTCACTGGTTGTTGTCGTTGTTGTTGTTGTTGTTGCAGTGATGATTTCTTCTTCATCGTCTTCTTTTCCACGGCATCTTCTTCAGAGAATCTCGCGTCTTGAACGTTTCGCTCCACCAGTTGGACCAAGCGTTCTCTGCTGCTCATAGATGGCGCCGGATGAATGCCCGCAGTAAAAATATTATCTTTCGATGCGTTGGTTGCAATTGTTTTCTTTCGTTTTTCGCATTGTTGTTGCTGATGTAATGGTGCTGGTGCTGGTGCTGCTGGTGCTGCTGGTGGTGCTGCTGGTGCCGTTAGTGGTTTGATCACGCTCCGTCGAGGCGGAGGCGTCTGTCGAGGCACCGGAACTGGTGAAGACGGTGATTCCGGTATCGGTGATGGTGGCGGGAGCCGTTCAATGTCGTAAACTCGAGGTGGGGAAGCGATCGAGCGCAGACTCGTTGAAAGGCTTAACAAAGCTTTCGAATCCGAGCCATTATCTTTGGCGTATTCAGGCGCATTTTGATCATCTCCTGGATTGTTCGTCATTGTTCCGCCAAACCCGGTGGTGGAGGAATTTTTTTTTGTGAAAGAATTCAAACTTAACCCACTCATAGCCATCGAAAGCTTCTTCTCCACCTTCTTCGCTTTGCGATCTTGCTCTATTTTGTCCCTTGCACTTTCGGCGACAATAGCCGCAGTCACACCTACTCCACACGCCAAAGACTTGATGCTCATTCCCCTCAACTTTTCAATTTCGATGGGAACCGAAGCTTCTCGAAGTGTACCGTCACCGATTTTACCGAACTTGTTGCCGCCAATCGCGAAAAGTTTACCATTCCTCTTCGCGTGAATTTCGACATTAACTTTGCTCGAAGTCGACGAAGCAGCAAACAAGCAGTGATCGGGTCCAGCTGCAATCCGTGTGACGACTAAATTCTTACCGATTGCTGCGCGAGCGAGTTCCGGAATAATTTCAAACGTCTTCGAAGAATACCTTCCAAGCTTCCCGGACATGAAAACGTCGCCATTGATAGACAATAAAATCGTATATGACGAGCCGCATGCTACTTCTTTGATTGATGTGCTCACAGGGACGAGGAACTTTTGCGCGACGACATTTTCGTCCGCGTTACTCGTGTTTTTGAAAGTAGGAGATGCGCTGTCATTAATATGGATTTTTGTCGGTACTTTGATCGCCTCTTCGACACTACAGCCGAGCTGACCTTCGGTCCCATCTCCCCAAACGTACACGTCGCCATCAAACGCATCCGCCGTAGCTCCATTTCTACTCTTGAATCCCGCACTCTTAGCTACGCACGCAACAGTGTGCCAAGCGCCGCACGAAATCGTAGTCACCGTCTTCCCGACCAATGCCTCGACGCGTTTCGGTTTCGCCAGCGTTCGTGAATCGTTCCCGTGGCCTAAGGCGTAAAATACACCTTCGCCCCACGTGTAAACGCTCTCTCCGTAATCACAAATGGCTGCACAATGTACAGGACCACAGCTAATTTTACAAACTTTCCGTGCGCCTCGGCATTCTAAACTCACCAGAACGCCACTAATTCGTTCGCCAAACGAACCTCCACGCCCGACGGACCCTTTCTCGACCCATCCAGTAGTACCCCACGCTTTTATCTCGCCATCTCGAGTCAGCGCGAGAGAATAATCATCTCCGCACGCGCAATCGACGAATTTTGAAAATTCGGTGCCATGAATATCATCGGTCGGAAACGATAATTTGATTGGGTGTGAAACGTTTGGTTTGTCGTGAAAGCCCGTGGTTACGGCGTTTCCGCATTGAAACCTTTGCTTATTGCCCCAAAAATACAAGACACCATCTTTAGAGATGCCGATGAAGTGCGCTCGACCGGCAGAGACTTTAAACAGGTCCACATGTTCAAAACCTTTGTACATAGATGGAAGTAGGTTCATATTTTCGCCGTCATCTTCGCTTCGAAAATTACCCCAGACGTAAATGTCTGTCGGTCTTGAGAGTTTTAGCGCCGCCGCTTTCCGCAAATCCGCCGAGATCCCTTGGCCACTCGAGGCGCGACCTCTCTCGGAAGTCGTTCTGTGTGAACTATCGAAAAGCGAGGTTGAATTTTCTGTCGAATATATCGACGATGATTGATGCGTGCCCTCGTCGTCGTCGTCGTCGTCGCCGCCGTTTTTGTATGGTTGCAAGGCGTCAGAAGAAAAGTTGGCAAAGTCATCCAATGCTTTATCTCGCGATAACCGTGAGAGCTGTCGTATGTGCTTAATAGTCCTCCCAAAATCGTCCCCTTCTTCGGCGATAAAATCTTGTTTACTATCAAACAAGTTCTTGCTGTGATCCCTTGTCCTCTCTTCAAACGCCACCGCGACTTCTTCGCTATGTTTACTCGTGCTCGTGTTCACACGAAAACTCTGTCTTTGCCTCGTCGACAGCGCGGCCACGTGCTTCAAACGCGTCGTGCCAGAAGATTTATCCAAGTAATACAACCCTTTCGAGAGTAACAGTGTCGTCTCGATGCCGAGCACCCATTTATCTCTGCTCTGCTCGTCTTCCGCGACTACATTCAAAGTTCGAACTTTGTTATTCTTAGTGCTTCTACTATTTGTTACATCATTTCCTCCACCTCCGTCCACATACTCCACGAAAAATGAACACTTCTCGTCGTGCAGATTCGGAAACCGATCGAATATCGCCGAGTGTCTTCCTTTCGTCACTTTGACGACGTCGTGCAACTGTAAGACGGATTTATTAGTATTGTTATCGCCAGAAAAACGCTTCGAAGTCGACGCCCCTTGGCCTCCGTTTCTCTCTGCCTCCTCCCCCTGTTTCTTTGTCGTCTTCTTCTTCTTCGTGTTCTCCCACTCCATGGCTCTCCCATCGAGCGAAAACCTAAACTCCGCCCCGTGCGGTTTCCCTCGTCTCCCGTATTTCACCAAAAAGCCACCTCTGACGCAAAACGTCATCGCTTCGATTCTTTTCAGTTCGTCGACGACGTCTCTTCCTTGGTTCGTCGTCGCGGTGTTTGTGTTCTTGGTGATGGCGGCGGTATCTTTCCATGCAGCCGTCGTCAACGACGGTGACGGTGATGGTGGTGGTGGTGGTGGTTGTATCGCGCGTTTCGATCGAAAGCGCTTCATCATCGCTCAAAGTCTTTTCCTTTTCACGGCGACATTTTTGACTCTTTCACGAAAAGATCGCGGCCACCGAAAGAAAGCAGAAAGAAAGAAAGAGAAAAAGAGAAAAAGAGAAAAAGAAAGAGCACCCAACGGAGAGCCCCCCGTCCTTCTTCTTCTTCTTCTTCTTCTTCTTCTTCGGACGTCGTCTTCTGAAAGTCGTCGTCTTCTACGGCGAAGAGTGCGTAAAAAGTCGTTGAAAAATAGGAATAAAAAAATTCGCAGACCCTAAACAGTTCCCTCCTTTTTTCTGTTGGGTCCTCCCTTTCTTTACGTCTTCTCTTTGTCGCCATTACTTCTCTCGACGGTACTTTTACGTGTGCGCCTTCGAAGAAGAGAAGAAGACCACCACCACCACCACCACCGAGACGGAGAGAGAGCGGCGGCGTCGACGACGACCTTTTTTGCGGAGTGGGGGGGGGGGTCTTTTCGAAGAGAGAGAGAGACGTGACGTGTTTGCGCGCGAGGAGGTGTGCGCATTAGTAGTAGTGTCATGGCGTCGAAACATTACGCCCCCTCGATGCTCCGGGAAGTGTCCAACACCGCGAATACGAATGGCGAGACGACCGCTCGGAAATCGACGCGACGCGCCGGAGGAGGAGGAGGAGGAACCGCCGAACAAAATCAACAACAACAACAACAACAGTACCACCAAAGTTCGATGATGCCCGCGGATGCGACGACGCGCGACAACGCGAACACCAGCGAGAAGCGATGGCAGGTGCGACGAAAATTGTTCCAACGGAAAAAATCGAGACGTTTTGAGTCTCGTCTGTCGTCTGCGCGTTCAAATTTTTTTATGCGTCTCGCGCGCACCCTCGCGATCGTTTCCCACTCCTGCCACGCGACAAAAAGACCAACGCTGGATTTTTGAACGCAAGAGTGACGCGCGGAGAGCTGTACTGACCGTCTCTTTTCACGAATACAACTCTTTTTTATAACTTTAGTTGGAAGACTTCGATATAGGCAAACCGCTCGGTCGCGGGAAATTCGGCAACGTCTACCTCGCGCGAGAGAAACAATCGAAATATATAGTCGCTCTGAAGGTGCTATATAAATCACAACTACAACAATCGCATGTGGAGCATCAGTTGAGAAGAGAAATCGAGATTCAGTCACACTTGAGGCATCCAAATATATTGCGATTGTATGGATATTTTTACGATCAGAATAGGGTGTATTTGATTTTAGAGTACGCGGCGAGAGGGGAGCTGTATAAGGAGTTGAAGAAAGCAAAAAGGTTTTCAGAGGAGAGAAGCGCGACGTACGTGGCGTCTTTGGCGAGAGCTTTGGTGTATTGTCACAAGAAACACGTGATACATCGGGATATTAAACCGGAAAATTTATTGATTGGGATTAAAGGTGAGTTGAAAATTGCTGATTTTGGATGGTCGGTGCACGCGCCGCACTCGAGAAGGCAAACTTTGTGCGGAACTTTGGATTATTTACCTCCAGAAATGGTGGAAGGGAGGGATCACGATCACGCGGTGGACGTGTGGAGTTTAGGCGTGTTAGCGTACGAGTTTCTCGTCGGTGTGCCGCCGTTTGAAGCGGAAGGACACTCTGAGACGTACAAGCGCATCTGTAAGGTGGATTTACGGTTCCCGGACCACGTTTCCGCGGACGCGAGAGATTTAATCGCACAATTATTAGTGAAAGATCCGAAAGATAGAATAAGTTTGAGAAAAGTGACCGAACATCCGTGGATTCTTAAAAACGCGCAACCGAACGGGGTTCCGAAGGGCGACCGAGAGATGTAAAGACAGCGCGGTGTGAGGGGGAATCACCAAAACTCAAACTCCTAAGCCGGATGGCCGATGGAAAGAACGAATATAATAATACTATTAAGCAATTCAGGAAGCAAAATGATCACATAGCAAAGCAGATTCATTTATAATATTACAACAACTTCTACAGCATTAACGAGCGTTTGGAGCGAAACATCTCCAAACCTCGTGTGAAGCAAATTCTGCGCACCCAGACGGGTTCCAGGAAAAAAAAATCACCTCTCGTTCGCAAACATCGGAAATGCATCTGACGTATTGCTCGTGTACCCTAACGCGTACCGCAAATAACTCACCGTTTTATTCACAAAACCTTCCTCGTACATGGCTTCTATATACTTATGCCTTTCCGGATTCTCACTCGTAAAATGCACGTGGTTTTCGGTCTCGTTCTTCTCCCACGTCTTGGCGTTGTGCAAGTTGGCGACGCGCACCATCTCCTCTATATTCTCTTCTGGGAACTCTAAAAAGCGCAATATATCGTCCAATTCATCGAAGAATGATTCTAAGCGAACATTCATGGCTCGAACGTCAATTTCGCAATCTTGAGCTGCTAAACCAAGCATTCGAAGTTCGTCGTCGGCAATTTTCAATTCAGCCGCGATGGCATCTAGGGGATTTTTCAATCGACGAATCGATTGAACATAAGACGACGACGACGAATTATTATCGTATAAGTCGTCACCAACTCGAATTTCTCTCAGCCACGACTCGTCTTCTGGATTTTGCATGTGATAGAGAACTCCGGAAACAAGCGCGTCTCGCGGATCTCTGATCAGATGTATAATTCGATACGAGCCTCCATAATACGATGCAAGTGATTGACACTCTCTTTCCTGCTTGTTAAACTTTCGCACGCGACGATCGCTTGAATACCAATCCTCTGCGTTTATAAAGTACGATGGAATTGGTTTGGAAAAGTGATAATCCAAAATCACATCTGCGTCTTCGATAATGGACGATAAACTAGCGGGTTGCAAATACGGATAATCTTCGTAATACCTCAAGTTGAAAAAATTATACTCGAATCCCCTCGAAATGGAATCAAACACGTCGCGCATCAACGCGGTCCCTGTTTTATGGTGCGTCCCAATAATTCTCCGAAGTTTTTTCTGATGCTGCTTTTTATTCTCGTTCCGTGCACCGTCGTCAAGATTATCCGAAGCAGCTATCAACCGCCTCGCGTTCTTCATCTTCTTCCTCCTCTTGCGCAGAAAAAAAGAAGTTCGTCGTTCGCTCAGTATCCCCCATCTGGCACTTGCGCTCATCTTTGCAATCTCTTTCACGTTTTTTTCCGTATACTTTGCCATCGCGTCTCTGTACACGTACTTTGGCATGAGTGTTTTCAATTTCACCCTGTTAGAGTTTCTTCCTCCGACAAAAGCGTGAACATATCTGTGTGAACTGAACACGCCAACATTTTCTCTCGGAGTTCGCGAAAAGAATTCGCACGACGACGACGAGGAAGATGCTAACCCATCTTCGTCTCTGTCTAAAAATAGGTCGATCGAACGTTTTATCCACGTGAAGTCTGAAGGTGATGTCTTCTTATCGTTCATCATCGCTACTAAAGAAAAGGATGACGTGCTCGTATTTTTTGCTCCCGTGTTCTTTTTTGGAGAAGAAAATTTTCCTTGGAACAAACGCGCGTGTTGATTCATGAAGAGAATCTGGTACGCGTTGTTGAGGTAGTACAGAATAGCGACTGCGGCGAAGAGACAGACGACGCACCCGCCGCTATTGTTTCTGCGCGACGAGAGAGGAATTGGTGGAGGTAACGACGACGACGAGGACATTTTTTTGTGTGGTGTGGGTTCGCTTCTCTTTTTCCTCGTATTTTAAAATTTTTCTAAATTTTTTTACGAGGTAAAAAATTCTCGTTGTCATTCACACCCTCGCTTCGTCTATAAAACTCATTCTCGCGTAACTACAGAACTACTCGCGTACATTTAAAAAAAAACATCACCCGTAAACAATCTTGTCTCTCTCCGAGTTTTCTTTATCCACGCGTCTATCGATGCAGGTTTCACTCTTGGAGCACTTTCTGCTGTACGCGTTGACTTCTTTCACGTACTGTTCAAATCTGCTCTTTTCGCTCGAGTCTCGGGCGCCCTGGGTATCCGTCGGTTCAATCTCGTCATAGTAATGGTATTTCACTTTCGTGCCTTTCCAGTTTTTTTGGAACCCGTAGAGGGTTATGTGCTGGCATATTTCGTTGGCAAAGATGGTGCCGTAGAACCCGTTGGAAGGACCGCCTCGAGCGACAGTGTTGAGTACAAAGTAGTGAAATTCCGGGTGCAAAGCGACGGTTGGAACGCCGTGTTTGGAGTAGTACCCTTTTTCGCAGAGTTGGCCGTATTTAGTCAGCGCGTCAGGCCGAGTGACGTGTTGCAAGACTGCAATTTCTATGTTGTTGTTGTTGTCGTTCTTGTTGTTAATATTATTGTTATCTTCAGACTCTTCTCCTTCATCGTCGTCATCGTTACTATTACTATCGCTGCTACTCTTCATATTCCCTCCTACGTTCTCTTCGTGAAACGCAAAGTGGTCAAAATTCGCCAACCTATACGTCGTCCGCTTCCCAACGTACTTCTCAAATCCTTTGGTAATCCCCCCATTGAATCGTATGACCGCATCGTGCGCGTCGATTTCTTCCCCATACTCTTTTAACAACAGACCTCCCCCGTTCCCAACTACCGCGCACGACTTGATCTTCCCAAAATTTTGCCTCACAATATCCCTCTCCGGCAAGCACTTTGCAGCATTACTGGGAAATCCGCCTAAATGCGACCATTTCACTTGCTTATGCATAATCGATGCGTCCGATTTCCCTCTCGCCATTCGACTCTTCTGACCTTCAATCCCTAAAAATTTTGGCACTTTCACGTTATTCCCGGTCTTCGTCGACTGTTTACTCATGATGAAATTCTGCGTGTACGCTTTCCCCAACTCAAACGGCGCGTTAATCGTGTCGCACTCTCTCAACCGACACGCTAAATCCTTCGAACTCCCACCCCCACCGGAGCTCGAACTTCGTTCTCTTCTGCCCAAACTTCCAGTTGGTTTCACGTTTGGCTTCTTTACCGACGTCATCGAGGGACCAATCTTCTCTTTTAAGAGTTTCACCTCTTGGTGCACCTCGTCGGTAGTTTCGTCCAACGTCTTTTCTTTATTAGTGGCAGTAAACTCTTCGTTATCGTCGTCCTCTTCTTCTATTCCGTGCGTTTCTGAGTATTTCGAGTGGAACAAGTGTTTATACACGTACTGATCCATGTCGTGTACCATCCCTCGCACGTATCCTAAAGAAGAAGAAGAAGAAGAAGAAGGATCGGGTTCATCTTCCTCGTCACCATCTCCTCTCACCGAGGAATGCGGAGAAGAAGACGCGACGCGCGCGCCGCGATTGCTGCTCCTTCCGTATTCCACCCCACGCGCCGCGGCTTTCTCCGCGCGACCGCCGAAAACGCCGCTCGAGGACGACGACGACGACGACGACTTCCTCGTGGACGAAAAAAAAGACGAAGACATCACGTCCTCGACAATCATAATCACCAAGCACGCGACGAGCACGAGCACGCTCCCTCCGAGACATCGTCTCAAGACGGTTTTCTTCTTCTTCTTCTTCTTCGCTTTGGTGGTGTTCCAACCACCACCACCACCATCACCACCACCCATGAGTCGATGATGAGATGGTCTCGGGCGCCCCAAAAGGACAAGAGAGCCGGCCTCTCTTTCCAATCCGTCCTCTCTCTCTCTCTCTCTTTTTCTCTGAAGAGAAGAGAAAAAGAAGAACTTTTTTTGGGGGGGGGGGAAACGACTTTCTTTTTGTTCTTGTTTAGGGTTTTTAGGGTTTAGAGAACGTTTTTTTTTTGAAAGCGAAGGGACTTAAGAGTGGAAATGTCAAAAATCTCCAAAGGCAGAAAAAAAAAGCACAACACACACAATACCGTCGTCGTCGTCGTCGAAGACTCTACACGCAGAGAGAGAGAAGAGAGAAGGGAAGAGAGAGCGAAGAAGAAGAAGACCGTCGTTTACGTCGTCTCCCTCTCCCTCCCTTCCTCTCTCCCTCTTTTTTTTGGGAGGAGGAGGACGTTTTGGACGACGAAAGAGAGAGGACATTGATCGAAATTGTGACACCTCACGATTATACTATTATAATTTGTGCGCAGAGAGAGAGCACGAAACGCGCGCGAGAGAGAGCGAAAGAAAGAGAGAAAAGAGGGGAGGAGGACGGTCTACTTCTCTTTCTCTCGCGGGCGTCCTTTGTTGGATCGCGTAAACGACGAACGCCATGGCAGACGCGAAGAATTTAGTGGTCACTCGCGCGACGTTAAACACAGAAACCCCCATCGCGGGCGTCGAGATCGTCCCGTACATTGTCACGCGTAAAAGCGATGGAACGTCGACGACGGACGATATTCCGAGAGAATCTCCCATCGACGGACAGTACTTACGATACAGGTGGTACCGATCGGGGCGGAAATCGAGAACGGCGGTGTGTTCGGTCCATCCAGCGGAAGTGGCAACGTTGCAGAATGTGCACAATAGACAGTACCACTGCGACGGCGAGTGTTTCAAAAGAGGATGGCGGGAGTGGATGCGGAATAGAATCGCGAATGGAGAGGAAGAGATGGAGAAGAGACAGCCGACCAGAGCGACGAAGTATAACGTGGCCAACGAGCAGAAGAAGGAAGGGCCGGGGAGTGAATTTGGCAGTCGCGACAACTTGGCGAAGGAAGACGCTTCGGCGGAAGAGGCGAAAGCACCCGCAGTGCCTCCTTGGATTGAAGTGTCTACGGATAGAACATATTTAGTCAAACCAACTGATGTTGGACACGTGTTGAAACTGGAGATACAGCCGTGCGATGCGAAAGCGCCGGCGCCGAACGAGAGAGGGGTGGAGGAGACGGTGGTCACGTCGAGGGTGATTCCCGCGCCGACTCCTCCGAAGAGGAATTTGGTCCCGATTCAAAAGAACGATGCGGTAGAACCTGGGACGTTTACGGTTATGTCCTATAACGTTTTAGCGGACGTGTATTGTACGACGGAGATGTACGGGTACGCCCCGCCATGGGCACTGAATTGGTACTTTCGACGACAGAATATTTTGAAAGAGTTGATCCAAATGGACGCGGACATTTTGTGTTTGCAAGAGGTACAATCGGACCATTTCGAAGATTTTTTCCAAGGCGAATTGGCCAAACACGGGTACTCGTCAGTATATAAGAAGAAGACGGCGCAGATTTTCTCGGAAGGGAAGTATGTCATCGACGGATGCGCGATTTTCTTCAAGAAAGACAAATTCGCGTTGATTAAGAAATACGAGGTGGAGTTCAACAAAGCAGCGTTGTCGTTGGCAGAAAGTCTCGTTGGTTCCGGCGGCTCCAAAAAGGAAGCCTTGAACCGATTGATGAAGGATAACATCGCGTTGATCGTCGTCTTAGAAGCTCTCGATTCGCAACAGCGGCAACAGCCACAACAGACTGGAAAACGGAAACTTTTGTGCGTTGCCAACACACACATTCACGCCAATACCGACCACAACGACGTCAAGCTTTGGCAAGTGCACACTCTGTTGAAAGGTTTGGAAAAGATCGCTGCCTCGGCGGAGATTCCTATGGTTGCCTGCGGCGATTTCAACTCCACGCCCGGTTCGGCTGCCCACGGTTTGTTGACTCGAGGTATGGTGGACAACAACCATCCAGAGTTGCAAATAGATCCGCTCGGTATCTTGCACCCAACCTCGAAACTCTCCCACCCATTGCCGCTCGTCTCGGCGTACTCCTCAGCGTTGCGAAGAGACAATCGCTTGCTCGAATCAGAAGCGCTTGAGCGTTTGCGCGACCGCGTGGACCCGCGAATGGCTGAGCCGATATTTACGAATTGCACGAAGGATTTTTTTGGCTCCTTGGATTACGTATTCTACACCGAGGATACCTTATGCCCAGTCGCACTTCTCGAACTTCCCGGGGAGAAAGACGTGCGAGCTAAATACGGCGGTTTACCGAACACGCAGTTGAGTTCCGATCACATCTCTTTGATGGCTGAATTTCAATGGGGGCCGGCCGCGATGAACGGCTATTAAGAAAAGAACACATCACCCCGGAAACACATTTGCGCGCATTCTTTAAGTTCCTTTTTACATATCTTCATCTCTCTTTTAGGAAAGAGAAA
>MDSZ01085901.1_pt1 | contig 13289 bp, 11 predicted proteins | sample 811201 | NCBI WGS metagenome assembly MDSZ01 (sample SAMN05326647, study PRJNA326480) | marine metagenome | isolation source: seawater | place: Indian Ocean: North | collected 2010
AATCTTACAGTTAATTTTTTTATCAAATACTTGAATTGACAATTCAGTACTTATTTTTTCCCTGTCTGAAGTATTATCAATATTTGTAATATATAAATTTGAACTATGGCTTATGCTGGCTTCAATTTCTAAATGAGAATTAGGGTTATATATGTTTAAACCTTGTAAGTTACTAACAATATTATTTTTAAGCAGTAAGCCATCATATTCTCCCCCAACATATGCTAAAGAATATTTTGGATTTGAATTATTTATCTGATTGTTTGTACAGGAAAAAGTAAAAAAACTAATTAATAATAATATTGATAATCTTATCTTGGACATTAATTATTTTTAAAATTTTTTTACCTTTAATTTTATTCTTAACTTTTTCTATTTTATATATTTCTGATAATAAATCTCTCTCATTATAGCCTTTTTTTGTATTGATCGTTGAAATTAATTTACCTTTTATTTGTATAGGCAAATTGATTTCATCCTCTTCAATTAAACTATGATCAATCTCAGGCCATAAAAGATCTTGGATTTTGATATCAAATAATTTCTTTGATAGTGTGGAGGAAAAGTTTGGTACTATTGGGAACAAACATATCAGTATCTTTTTACTAAGCTCATTATCACCAATATATATTTTATTTTTTTCTAAAAAATTAAAGAGAGTATAAACATTAGCAACACATTTATTTAAATTAAAACCCAAAATATTTTTTTCGATTTCAAATACAAATTTTTCTATTCTTTTAAATGTATCACTGGTCACCTCTGTTTTTTCATATTGAAAATATCTTTCTAAGCGGTTAACTAAATTTTTAGAACTTTGAATTCCTTCATCGGTCCACTCTAATTCTCGATCAGGTGGCGAGTCTGAAATCATAAAAATTCGAGTCGCATCAATTCCAAAGTTTTCTAAAATTTCTTTTGGTTCTATGACATTTTTTTTAGATTTGGACATTTTTTCAGTTGGTCCTTCGATTATTTCCTCTTTCGATTTTTGATGAACTAAAGTGCCGTCAATTAATGCAATATCTTTAGGCATAACCCATTCCTTACTTTTGGTTCTATATGTTTTATGAGTGATCATTCCTTGAGTAAATAATTGATTAAATGGCTCATCAATCTCTAGTTTATAAATATCTCTTAGGGCTTTCATAAAAAAACGTGAATAAAGCAAGTGAAGAATTGCATGTTCTATGCCGCCGATATATTTGTCAACAGGCAAATATTTATTTACATCTTCTAAATTAAAAGGCTTGTCCAAATTATTGTTTAGAAATCGTATGTAATACCAGGATGAGTCAACAAAGGTATCTAGAGTATCAGTTTCTCTAAAAGCAATTTTCTTTGTTTTAGGACAAATTATTTTTCTCCACTCTTCATTACTTAAAAGGGCATTTCCTTTTCCTTCTAATGATACTTCATATGGTAGAATTACGGGCAGTTCATCCTTGTCTAATACTCTAAAAGTACCATCCTCATAATAAATAACTGGTATAGGACATCCCCAATATCTTTGTCGTGAAACACCCCAATCTCTTAATTTATAATTTACAGATTTGTTGCCAATATTTTTATATTCTAAGTATTCAATTATTTTAGAAATTGCTTGATCTTTATTGAGGTCATTTAAAAGAGGTGAATTAATTATCTTTCCATCACCCGTATAGGGTAACTGCGTATCATCACAATCAACCACTTTTTTGATTGGAAGATGGTATTTTTGTGCAAATTCAAAATCGCGCTCATCATGAGCAGGACAACCAAAAATGGCACCTTCACCGTAATTATCTAATACAAAATTAGCAATATAAACTGGTATTGTTTCATTTGTAACTGGGTTGGTGCACTCTATGTCAAGCGGGATACCAATTTTTTCTTTCTCATGTTCTATTCCATTAAATTGATCTTTGATTTTTTGTATTTCAGAAGCATCAATTAAATTAGTCACAACTTTATGATTAATTGAAATTGCTATAAAAGATGCACCATATATTGTGTCTGGTCTAGTGGTAAAAACTTTAATTTGCATATTTTGATTGCTTGTTTTGAATTCAATTTCAGCTCCAACGGACTTCCCAATCCAATTTCTTTGCATCGTTTTGACTTTCTCTGGCCATAAAGTTAACTTATCTAAATCAGTAAGTAGTTCCTCTGCATAGTGAGTAATTTTAAAAAACCATTGAGACAAATTTTTTTGTACTACCTCTGCTCCTGTTCTCCATCCCTTGCCATCTATTACTTGTTCATTGGCAAGGACTGTTTGATCAACAGGATCCCAATTTACTAGTGCATCTTTTTTATAGACTAGCCCAGCATTATAAAGATCAATAAAAAGTTCTTGCTGATGTTTATAGTAATCTTTATTACATGTGGCCAGCTCTCTATCCCAATCTAGATCTAGATCAAGTTTTTGAAGCTGGTTTTTCATATTATTTATGTTTTCTATAGTCCAGTCTTTAGGGTGTGTATTAAATTGAATTGCAGCATTTTCTGCAGGTAATCCAAAAGCATCCCAGCCCATGGGATGTATTACTTCATCGCCCTTGAGTTTATGATATCTGGCTGTGATATCACCAATCACATAGTTTCTTACATGTCCCATATGAATGTTCCCAGAGGGATAAGGAAACATTTCTAAAATGTATTTTTTACTGTTTTTCACAGTGATTATTGAGCCTGGAAGTTTTTTGCGTTTTGTAAAATACTTAATGTTAGTTGTTTAGACTCTTCAATATACTCTGCACCATCATTTTCCCATTGATCGCCAATTTTATTTTGACAATTAAAAAATACTGAAACACCATTACTTACAAGTTCTTTCGATGTAACTATAATTTTTATCAAACATCTTTTATTAACATTCTCTTTTTCGGTTATCCAGTCAGTCTCGATATATCCACCAAGAGCATCGGCTGTTTTAAGGGGATAGTTTTTTAGGGTGACCAATGAACCATTCCATAAATTACTATTTATGGGAGCACTAATTGAACTAGAAGTGTATTGTTTATCTCTGTTGAAAAGACTATCTAAGCTCAAATCTAACTCATCACTTGAATTAGAGCTCTCCTTAGCCTTACATATTTTATATTCTCTGGCATTATAAACCCGATGGGGATTATCACATTTTCCATATATTTCGTCAGTTCTTTCTAATTTTTTTTCTAAATTTCCAGAACAAGAGACAAATACCAGCAAAGATATGATCAAGGATATTGCCTTAATTAACATGATATATTTAAATAATATAGTTTTAATGTATTTGTAACAAAAAAAAACCGGAGAATAAATCCCCGGTTTTTAATTAATATTTGTTTCTTGATTAGAAAGAAACAGTAGTACCTAGAGCCATGTTAGTTCCAGATGTACCATTACCTGTGTGGTTTTGGATATCTAGGAATAATGAAGCTCCAGCACCAACTGACTGAGATACACTGATTTCAGTTGTTGTTGATTTATCAGCACCAATCTTACCAGTACCATAACCAACTTTAACCGCAGCACCACCTAGTGATGTTGTAAGTCTTGCAGTAGTATCTGTCTCATCTGCAGTACCTGAAGCAGTTTGAACTGACTGATAACCAAGCTCAATAGTGTTTCCACCCATTACGTAAGCAACTGAACCACCAGTGTTAGTTTCACTTGTGTTATCAAGAGAAGCATAACCTAATGATAATGTCATTGTGCCAACAGGAACAGAAACTGAAATACCAGAAGCAGTATCAGCCTCAGTTGTAGAAGCGTTGTTGTACTCAGTTCCAGCAGGAGTTAAGTCTAAAATGTGAGCAACTGTTACAGTTGAACCACCAACAGAAGTTGATAGGCTAATACCATAACCTTCATCATCACTTAAACCAGCTCTTTTTGGACCAGTGTAACCACCTTCGTCAACTAGATCGCCAGCTGCACCAGATACATCACCAGTACCTGCACCAGCAAGACCAACAGCTCTACCAACAGTGATTGTTGAACCACCAGTTGCGAAAGCAATGTTACTTAGACCAGTTGCAGATGTAGCACCACCAGAAGCTGTTGTAGCATCGTTAGTATCAAGAGTGATACCAGCGCTTGTTGAAACAACAACACCGTTTCCTAAGTCAGATGAAAGTGCGAAAGATACAGCACCACCTGAATAGATGTTTGTAGCAGAACCGTTACCTGATACAGCACCAAGACCGGCTGATCCGCTTACAGAAATATCAGCATGTGCGCTACCAACCATAGCAGCGAAAGCTGAAGATATTAATACTAATAGTTTTTTCATTTTTAATCCTTTCTAAGATTAATTTGTTTATAAGTTTATATATAAACTGCTTAGAAATTACTGGAAAAGCTCAAATTTTTTAACAAAATATTATTAATATTAGCCTTAAAGAGAAAAAGTGTTGCTATTTTGCAACATTAATTTAGGCGAGAATAAAGCCCCTTTTTTTGCCAAAAATCTAGTTGCTGGTTCATACTACTCTCAAATTCTTTTTTATGATGATCAAATTCTTTTTTTTCTATAGAAGATTTATGAATTTCTTGACGAATTTGGTTTTGACTTGCAGTTCGAGATAAAAAATTAGTTCTTTTTTTAAGATCAAACCCACCGATAATTTTACAAAAATCAAAAATAGTATTTGATGTATCCCTAGGGTTAGCAACAAGTTCTTCATAATGAAAGGTTCTAAAATTTGTAAGCTTCTCATCTTTTTCCCAGTTTTGTGTTAAGCAAAGATAATTTGCGGCCCCAATTGCCATGTAAAAAAAATTAGAAGCATAAGCAACATTTTGTATATACATTCTTTTATAAGCTGAAATAGAAACATCCCATGGATTTCGTTTTAAATTGATAATTTTTGCAGCTGGCAGAATTTTAGCTATCATTGCAACATTAAAATAATTGCCAGGAAGTTTATCTATAAAAAACTTTTTCTCTTTTCTTATGTAGTCAATTCTTTTGATGTATTTGTCACCAAGGACATCAACATGTATTTGCAGTTCTTTTTTGTCAAATTTGTACGCTTTTTGATCAATAAGTGAACGGCACAGTTGAGTCATTGATAATAGCTCTCCTCCGGATTCAATATTTTCATTTGTTGAAAAAATTGACTCTAGTAAAGTTGTTCCTGATCGTGGAAGACCAACAACAAAAATTACTCCCTCACCCTTAGAGAGATCTGAAGCAAATGGTAAAATATCAGGATGTACATAATTATTAAAAAGTTCAATTATATTTTTTTGTTCACCCATTGGAACGAACCTTTGTCTCTCAAGAACCATTTTGTTGGCTAAGTCATAATATTTTTCAGATCTTTCTTTTTCTTTTGCTTTTTCATAAAAGGTACCTAGTGAATACAAACAACCTACTTTATTTTTCCAGTTAGACTTTTGATCAGGATATTTTTTATCTATTATTGAATGTAAAATTTTTACATCCTCTGGCGATACAATTTTATGATTTATATCTAATATTCTATAAATGTTTTCACCAAAGTTTTCACCAAAGTTTGGGTGTGTTTGGTCAATGTCATTAAGGCTTTTTAAAAAATTTGCTGCCTCATCGTTTAAACCTAGTCCCTGATATATATCTGATAGCAAAATTTTTAATCGGACATTTTCTACGTTTGTTTCAATTAGGTTTTGTTTTCCTCCTTTAAGCTCAATGCACTTTTCTGTAAGTTTTTTTGCTTTTTCAAATTGTCTTGTTTTAATACAAAGCTCAGCTAATTGGATGTAAGATCCAGAATGTTGGTCATTAAGATTATTTGCTTGTAAGGCAAATTTTTCACATAATTGATACTCTTCGTTTTTTGCATAGATAGCCGCAAGATTTAAATTAACATCAAAGTCACCTGGCTCTTTATTCATAAATTCAATATAAAATTTCTCTGCAAGTAGATAGTTGCCTTGTAGAAGAAGAACAAGGCCCAAAATTTTTGTTATCTGTAAGTTATTAGGATTAGCCTTATGAAGAGACCATGCAATTTTTTCTGCTTGCAAATATGAGCCTTGGTTTACTAATTTTTCAATTTGTAATATTTCATCATTCATGATTTTATTTTTAGTTTAAGTCTATAATATACTTATCCAATGAGTTTAATAAGTAAAATTAAAAAGAATTACAATTTCAAGATTATCAAATCAATGTTTGAAAGCAATGATTTCGATGGTCTTCAAAAAATGCTCGATGATCAAGCTCAAAAAAATAAAGGGGATTATTTAGAGTCAATTCATACTCTCTTAAATCAATCAATTCAAAATTTAGAATGTAGTAATTTTTTCAAACCCCAAGCATTAATGATTAATAGTTTTGATATTAGGGATACTAAAATTATCGCTGATTTTTTAAAATTTTACTTGGATGATTTTGGAATTACTACCGAAGAGCATGATTATCCAAAGAAAATTATTGAATTAAGCCAAGCTTATCCTTTTGGATTTGATAATACTTTTGAGAAATTTATTTTTTCAAATTATGCTATGCAGTTCATTTTATCAAATCAATCCAAAAAACAGTTAGATATTATAAGAAATTCATTTGCATTTTATGATTATCAAAACTCAATTTACTTTACCCATCAAGCATTTACCAAGTTATTTTTTTATATTATGAAAAGTCCTATAACCACTTTTCTTCAATACAAAAACTATTTTAATAATGACTCACATCAGGCATTTAATTACATTTTTAACTTAGATCAAAAAAACCATTTAACTAGTACCCAAGGTGATAAATCTTACGAATATAAACAGTCATGGGAAATTAATTTGAGTAGCTGGGCAAACTCAAATACTATTGCAACTTTCCGAGGTGCTATTTTAAAAATTGAAGATATACACAAAGATGAATTACAGTTTTTTTCAGATATTATTGCTCATTTAATTACCAATGGAATTCAAATTAGTATAGATTATAAAAAAATCCAAAGTTTTATTGAAACAAACAACTTTAAGATTTTTTTAGAGTCCCAAAAAAAATTAGAAAATAGTTTAGAAATTTCAAACAAAGATTTAAAATTCCTAAAAAAGAATTTGAACGGCGCTTTTAAAGATTATTACGAAATTGATTAATAATCATAATCTAAAAAAAGTTTATGAGAACATTCAACAAATCTCTCCTAAAACAAAGTTAATAATTGTATCGAAGACACGTAAGATCGAAGATATTGATAAACTTCTTGCTAAACAAAATTTTATCTTTGGAGAAAACAGAGTACAAGAGGCACAAGATAAATTCGATGGTCGTTTGGATAGAAGTAAAATTGAATTACATTTAATTGGTCCATTACAAACAAATAAAGTACCCTTGGCTCTAAATATTTTTGATACTATTCAAACAATTGATCGCAAAAAATTAGTTGACACAATTTCTACTCATATTCAAAAAAAAAATAATGATATCAAGACAAAAAACTTTTTTATCCAAGTTAATATTGGTGATGAAATCCAAAAAAGTGGAGTTGATATTAAAAATTTTGATGAACTATACAACTATTGTAATTTAAATAACTTAAAAATTTCAGGCATTATGTGCATCCCTCCTCAAAACAAAAATCCCAATATTTATTTTCAAAAAATGGTTTCAATTAAATCAAATTATCCTCATCTAAAGTTAAGTATGGGAATGAGTTCTGATTATTATGAGGCTTTAAAACTTAAAACAGATTATATAAGAATCGGGAGTTATATCTTTGAATAATTTAAAAAAAAAATTTATTTATATTTTTTTTATTATATTCATCAATTCCAACTTATTCGCTGATGAATTTAAATGTTACTTTGAAGAAGTTTATCAACAAGGTGATACGCAGCAGGGCATCATTCTTGTAAAAAATGATAATATTCGATACCAATATTTTTCTGAGCAACTTTTTACAATTTTTTTTGATCGAGTAAACATGATCACTGTTGATAATGCTTTTCCTCATGCATGGAGATATTCAAATGATAAAAAAAACTTATTTGAAAGTGTTGATTTTTATGCAATTAGCCAATTAGATAAATCAACATTATTTAATGAAGAAGGCTATTCAATTAAACTAGATAAAAACATTAATAATGATTTTATAAAGAAGATTTCTATTTTGTCTTCAAATTTCAACATTGTTATTTATTTAAATGATTGTGTAAGATTAAATATTGAGGATAAGTATTTTGATTATAAATCTTATCTAAAATATAAAGATTAATGTTTTTAATAAAATCAGATGATAATTTTTTAACAGACCACCTTCTATCAATCCTCAATAACAAAAAAAAATTATTTACTGGAGATATATCTAAAAAAATTTTTGGACAAATAACTCTTGAGAAAAAAGATGATTTGGTAAGTATATTATTTAATCAAAAGAAAATTAATCTAAAATTTCCAATTATTGCAAATGATATTTTTAATGAATTCATAAACTTAATTTCAGATTACTATATTTCTATTGGAAATATTTATTACTATCCTTTAAGAGGGAAAGTAAGCTATAAAAAAAAATCAATTAAATTAAACTTTATTCACGATCAAATAATTTATCTTTTGGTCATTAACAGTTTTGAAATCAATAAAAATAATCTTTATAAATTAATATGGCAAAATGATTATGAAGTTTCTATGAATAAACTTGACACGCATATAACTAATTTAAAAAATATTTTAAAAAAGGATTTAAATTTCAATCTTTTTGTAAAGACAGAAGGTGGTAAAGTTTACCTAGTTATTCAATAAAATTTCTCTTTTTCCATTGTGATTAGGTTCAGAAACAATACCCCTTTTTTCAAGAGCTTCCATTATCCTCGCTGCTTTATTATAACCTATTTGAAAATTTCTTTGTAGGAAACTTGTTGATGCTTTATTGGTATTTTTTATTAAATCTATTGATTTAGTTACGAGCTCTTCGTCTTCCTCACTTAATTCATCAAAATTTTCATCATTATTTTTAATTATCTGATCTAATTCATTTAAGTATTCAACTTTTTGGCTTTTTTTAATTTCATGAATTAATTTATTTACTTCAGTATCTGAGATAAATGCTGATTGATAGCGAATTAAATTTGCGCCATTTTTTGTCATTAACATATCACCATTGCCTAATAGTTGTTCTGCCCCTATCTCGCCTAAAACGGTTCTGCTATCATATTTGCTTGCAACTTGAAAACTTATTCTAGATGGAAAATTAGCTTTGATGCTGCCTGTGATAATATCTACACTAGGCCGTTGTGTTGCCATAACCAAATGTATTCCGCATGCTCTTGCCATTTGTGCTAGACGTTGAACATAATGCTCTACCTCTTTTCCTGCGGTCATCATGAGATCAGCCATTTCATCAATAAATACAACTATATATGGTAAACTTTCATCAGCTTTTTGATTGTACCCTTCTAAATTTCTTGTTCCTTCTTCATTCATCAATGAGTATCGTCTTTCCATCTCTTTACAAACCCACTTCAATGCAATAATTGCCTTCTTTGGTTCTGTGACTACCGGGGTAAGCAAGTGGGCAATATCATTATAAACGCTTAACTCCAACATCTTAGGATCAATAAGTATGAGCTTTAAATCTTTTGGAGAAAATTTATATAACAAACTTGTAAGTAAGGTATTAATAAAAACAGATTTACCAGATCCAGTAGTTCCAGCAACGAGGAGATGTGGAGTTTTACTCAAATCAATTACCTCTATGTTACCGGAAATGTCTTTTCCGATACATATAGGAATTTTATGCTGTGATTTTTTAAAGTTATCGTCAATTAATAATTCTTTAATTGTTACACTTTCTCTGTGATCGTTCGGCACCTCTACGCCTAAATATTGTGTTCCATAAATCTGCGCTATTCTTACTGCCCCAACTCCCATACTTCTTGAAATATCATCAGCAAGATTAATTATCGTATTAATTTTAATACCTGCTGCAGGTAAAATTTCATAAAGAGTAATAACCGGACCATATTTCACGTTAATTACATTGATTTGAATATTAAAATCCAAAAATACTTTTTCTAGCAACTCTGAGCTTTCTTGAAGATTAGATTTTTTTTTATTCATTTGGTCACTACTATCATTATTTTCTAAGATGTCTAAAGAAGGTGAATTAAATTTAGTGTTATAATCATTTTTATTTTGAAAACTTTCTTGATCAACCAAATTTATTTCTGACTCCTGATTACCATAATTATATTTATTTTTTATAAGAGGTTCTTTTTTTACTATTATTTTATTTTGATTATCTTTTTTTGACAAATTTAAAGATTTAAATTTAAAATTAGAAAATTTTATTAAATGAAAAAAATTTTGTGTTAGCAAAAAAATAAAAATACCAATCAAAGAAATTATATAACTAATTGACTCAATCTGATGGATTCCATATAGAGTAGATGAAATTTCTCCCCAAACATTAATTTGATTGATAAAGTTTATCCGAAATTCCCAATAAAAAAATAACTGTGGGATAAAAACTATACTTATTAAGAAAAATAAAAGACGAATAAAAAAATAATTTAAATCTTTATTTAAAAATATTGCTATTGAATTTATTAATAAGAATAATGAAATTATGTAACTCATTAAACCAAAAGAATAAATTAGAAAACTAGCAACATAAGAACCAACAAAACCCAGAATATTAGACGGTGTTCCATTAGTGCTTGTTAAAAAGGAGTCATCGTTAATATCAAATGTAAAGATTGATAAGAAAAGACTTATTGACAAAAATAAAAAAAATAGTCCTTTGGCCCAGATAATTATTTTTATAAATTTATCTTTAAAGACTATTGGAATAAAACTATTGTTCATTGTGATTAATATATGTCTCTAAATGAAAAATAAAATATTAAATTATGACTTTTTAATTATTGGGGCGGGGTTAGTTGGTTCCCTAGCAGCTATCGCTTTATATAAAAAAAATTATAAGGTATTAGTACTGGAAAAAAATAAATCTTTACCTGTTGACAACAGAACATTGGCAGTAAACGCCAATTCACGTGACTTTCTAAAAAAATTAGGTATTTGGAAAGATATCCAAATTGAACAAGAATTAATTGATAAAATCATTATTAAAGATCATATCAATAAAGAAGATTTAATTTTTCAAGATAATACAGAAAGCTTAGGAAGTGTAATTTTTAATAAATCATTATTAAATATTTCTAGAAACTTTCTTAAAAAAAATAAAATTTTATTAACTGGTTATTCTTATAAATCATCTTCATTAAAGCCAAAAAAAATTGTAGACCTGAATAAAAAAAATTATGTATTTAAAAAGGTTATTATATCTACTGGTAAAAATTTTGAAGATTTAGAAATAATTAAAAAAAATTCTTTTGATTCAAAACACAATGCATATGTAGGTTTTTTCAGACATAATAAAAATCATAAACAAATTGCATATGAAATTTTTACCCCGGCTGGTCCATTGGCCGTGTTACCTGCCCCAAACAAACGAAAAAAAACTTCAACATTTATTTTTTCAACCAAAAAGAAAATGACTTTTAATAACTTATCACAGCTGATTAACAAAAATTTTCAACTATCTCATGGGAAAATAAATTTGATGCCTTCAACGAGTTGTTTTCCTATTAGACCCCATTTATCTAAAACTACTCAAAGCGATGTTCTATTATTGGGCGATGCTGCTCATTCAATTCATCCTGTTGCAGGGCAAGGATGGAATCTCGGCATTAAAGACATACAAGAATTAGGCCTGTGTTTAGATAATTATAACTTGGATGATTTAAATTTTGATAAAATATATTTTTCTAAAAGAGTTATTGAAAATATAAGCTATTTGTCATTTACGAATGCAATTAATTTTTTATACGAAAGTGAAAAGCCTTTTGCGAAATACATTATAAAAATTATTTACTCATCCCTATTTAAATTCTCTTTCTTAAAAAAGTTATTCGTTCGTCAGGCTATGGGAAAAATTAATTTAGTTTAACTGATTAGATTTGTTAGACACAACCTGAAAAGTATTTAGATCCAAGATTGAATTTATTGTATCCAATCTTGCGAGTAAGTTTGGAGACTCTAAAATGGCCTGTTTATCAATTTTATTAAAGGGTGCTAGCATTGCTAATGTTGATAATAGTTGAAGATTAGATGTTTCAGATAAAACATTTTGATCAATCTCTAACTTTTTCATTTTAAAGAAATTTTCATATTTTGTTATCAATGAATTGCGGTCTAATTGAGGCTCCATGGAATTAAGATCATCTAAATAATCTTGGCAATTTATTTTGGCCTGATAATAGCCATTAGTCGTAAGATTTCTATCTTCTATAATAAAACGACATATCCCCTCTAAGTTTAAGACTATTCTATAATCAGGAGTTTCGATATATGAGGTTATTTTCCCAATACATCCCATCATAAAAAGTTCATTATTGTTATTCTTGGGTTGTACTATTCCAATCATTCTATTAGTTTTTAGAGAATCGAGTGCCATTTTTAGGTAACGTTCTTCAAATATGTTTAAAGGCAATTTACCAAATGGGAGTAGCAAAACATTATCCAGAGGGAATAAAGGAATGGATGTTGGAAGATGTTCAGGCTTAACAATAAATAATTTTTTAATCTTATCTTCCATTATTTAAACATAATTGATGATAGTTTTTTTCGTGCCTCAATAACATTTGTATCTGTAAATCCAAGCATATCAAAATATTCTAATAATTTTTTCTTCGCAACTTCGTCATTCCATTTGGGGTCTTGCTCAAAAAGTATAAGTAATTCATCAAGGCCTTTTTTTATTTGATTTGATTTTAAAAGTAAGATTGATAAATCTAATCGGGTACTTTTATCATTTGGATTTTTTTTTATTTGATCCTCAAGCTGGTCAATTGGTATTGAGTCTTCATCATTATTAATACTATCTACAAGTTTCTTTATTTTGATAATTTCAGGATCCTCTATCGTTTTGTCATCTAAAGAAGCTATCATTTCATTAGCATCATCAAATTTTTGAAGCTGAATTAAACATCTTAGTAGGCCAATTAATACCTTAATATTCCCTGGATCTAAAGCTATAAGATTTTCATAAATTTTTTGTGCTTTATCATATTCTTGATCTTTAAAAAATTTTTCTGCTTCTTCAATTAATTTTGGTACTTCATTTCCCGGTGTGGCATCTATTAGCTTATCGATCATTGCTTCAATTTTACTTTCAGGTTGCGCACCCTGAAAAGCATCCACCGGTTTTCCGTTAACAAAACCATATACAGTGGGGATTGATTGTATATTTAATTGAGCTGCAATACCTTGGTTTTCATCAACATTAATCTTTGCAAGAATTACTTTTCCATTTTTTTTGTTAACAATATTCTCT
>MDSZ01058749.1_pt1 | contig 13285 bp, 9 predicted proteins | sample 811201 | NCBI WGS metagenome assembly MDSZ01 (sample SAMN05326647, study PRJNA326480) | marine metagenome | isolation source: seawater | place: Indian Ocean: North | collected 2010
CTCGTGCTTTCTGGAGCAGGCCGTCATTTTTGTGCGGGTGCCGACATCAACATGATGAGAGATGCCGGTGCGAATTCAGCAGAAGAAAATCGAATCGATTCTGAGCGCCTTGACCGCCTTTTCAATGGATTGTGGGCCCACCCTTGTTTCACCATCGGAGCCATTCAGGGAGTCGCTTTGGGCGGTGGAGCAGGTTTAGTGGCCTGTTTGGATCACGTCATAGCCACTTCAAACGTCAAAATCGCACTTTCTGAAGGCAAACTAGGCATTTTACCTGCGGTTATTGGGCCGTATGTTTACCGGCGACTCGGTTCCGCTTGTTTCCGACGACTCGCAATGCAAGCAAGCCGTATAGGGGCAGATGAAGCATTGAGAATCGGATTTATCGAAGCCGTGGTTGAGTCTATGGATGAACTTGAACCTGCTGTGGACACTCTCGTTGAAGAAATACTGACAACAGGTCCTCAAGCGGTGACTTTGGCAAAAGAATTGACCCTCGAATTTGACCGGTGGACAAAGAGTGATGAAGAACTACGAGAATTTACACTTGACTTCACCAGTAGGATGCGTGGTTCTCCCGAAGGTCAAGAAGGCCTGTCTTCGTTCCTCGAGAAAAGACCGGCAAATTGGAAGAAGGAATGAGTGAAGGCAATGGTCAGCAAAGTCTTGGTTGCAAACCGTGGTGAAATCGCTTGTCGAATTCTCCGTTCATGCAATGAGGCAGGGCTTGCAAGTGTTGCGATTTATGCCGCGAACGATGCCTCATCGTTGTTTGTGGAACTCGCTGACGAATCGTTCTTGCTTGAAGGTGACACCATAACAGAGACCTACCTTCATCAATCGCAAATTTTGGACATCGCCAAGAATGCTGGCGTGGATGCCATTCATCCCGGTTTCGGTTTTTTATCCGAGCGTGCAGATTTTGCCCGTGCAGTTACTGAAGCAGGAATACAATGGATTGGACCGAGCGCTAACGCTATTGAAAAAATGGGAGACAAAATGACGGCCAGAATCACCATGAGGGCGGCCGGAGTCCCAGTGATTCCAGGTGAAGAAATCGAAGAAACCGACGAAGATTTAGCTCTTCAGGCTATTGAGCGAGCAAGCACTCGTGTTGGATTCCCATTGTTGCTCAAAGCATCATCTGGCGGTGGCGGCAAAGGTATGCGTGCTGTTGAACACCCGGAGGAACTCCTTGATGCTGCACGAAGCGCCCGTCGCGAAGCAATTGCGGCATTCGGAGACGGCCGAGTCTATCTTGAACGCCTGCTAACCGGTTCAAAACATGTCGAAATCCAAGTTTTGGCCGATCGCCACGGCCGCACAATCCATTTGGGCGAGAGAGAATGCAGCGTTCAAAGACGTCATCAAAAGGTGTTTGAAGAAGCCCCGTGTGCAACCATGACCGAAGAAATTCGTTCAGCAATGGGTAAAGCTGCTGTTGCTGCAGCAACGGCTGTCGATTATGAAGGCGCAGGTACTGTCGAATTTCTCTTGGCTCCAAACGGTGAATTTTTCTTTTTGGAGATGAACACACGAATACAAGTTGAGCACCCTGTTACCGAGATGGTTACGGGCGTTGATATTGTTCGAGAGCAACTGCGAATTGCCGCAGGTCAGCCAATGTCGTGCGGCGATTTGCAAATGAGAGGACATGCAATTGAGGTCCGTTTGTATGCAGAAGATGCTTCAAACAACTTCCTTCCGGCAATTGGGCCACTTTCAGTATTCGTGCCCCCGGAAGGTCCAGGAATACGTCTTGATACTGGGGTGCGGCAAGGAGATGAGGTTACGCCAAATTACGACCCTATGCTTGCTAAACTCATTGTATGGGCTCCATCTCGTGAAGAAGCACTTCAACGAATGCGTCGCTCGTTGGATGAATTTGTCGTACTCGGTACCACAACCAACCTCCGATTTTTGAGAGAATTGTGTGATGTTCCTGATGTTATTGAAGGAACTACCGATACGACAATGATTGACCGTTTGTGGCCGAACGGTTGGAATCCAAATGTGCCGGTTGAACTTGAAGACGGGGCATTGATGGCAGCCGCAGTTGCTGAAAGTTCGGGACTTCACCGTCAGTCTCACTCATCTCCTCAATCAGACGATTTCTCAGGTCCAGTCAGTCCGTTTCGCACACTTAGCAGGAGGTATCCTTGATGGAACACATGTTTCGAACCCGGGGCGGTTCTGTAGATGTAACGCTGGCTAGGTCTGATGATGTATGGATTCTTGGTGAGCATCGAGCCACTGTAGAATCAGATGGCCGATTGAAGATTCATCTTTCCAACGGAACCACCGGGTTTGCGACGGTTGCCAAAGTAGGCGATTGCTGGTGGGTACACTTCAAGGGTCACACCTTCAATTTTGAACGAATAGAACCTGGTGCATCTCAATCGGGCGATGAAGGCGGTTTGACCGCACCTATGCCAGGCAAAGTTTTGCAGGTGTTGGTGGAAGTTGGGCAAACGGTAAGTGCGGGTGAAACGCTGATGGTTCTTGAAGCTATGAAAATGGAGCATAGAATTTTAGCAGCAGCACCGGGTTCAATAACGGAAATTCATTTTGCGGCAGGTGAACAAGTACAGCAAGGTTCTGTGTTGCTCGCCATGGATGAACAAGATTAACGATTGCGCCAATCTCCAGAATCAATCATCTGAACTGGCTCGTCATTGTTTGAATTGTAAATGTACGTCCACGCCCATTCTGTTCCCTGTTCTGTTTCAATCGCTATGATTGTGCGAATGTAGAGGGAATGATTTGAATCGTAACCATAGAAACCCTCGATGCTGTCAAGGGTTTGTAGCGCCTCATAGACTTGGTCAAGATTGTACACCTCTCCATGAACCGTTTGATTGCCATGCACCATTCCTGGGAAGTCGCCAAGGTCGAGCAGTTGCCCCCGTGTGGTTGCAACTCGTGCCTCTCCATTGCACAATTGTTTGGTGCTTGAATGCCGACATTCTCCCTCCATCAAAGTCCCGTAGACAAACAGTTTATCCAAAGGAAAACTAGGTGAGAAGTTTCCAATAGCATTTTTTAATTCTCCAATTGGAAGTTTTCTCTTTTTCAATCCACTTTCAATAAGATGAGCGTAATGCTCAGTTGGCTGGACAAAACGGTCTTCGACATACTGCTTCGTGACACAATATGTGAGTGCTTCACGAAACGTTCCATCCGGTAGTGCTACACGAACTTTTTTTCGCTGATAGATGCCAACTCCAACGCCTTCCTTTCGGTCCATAGCATTGAGTGTAGCAGGATCCATTCCAAACAAAACTCCTGGAACAGCATGGCCTCTTCCGTTCTCGATGATGTCAGCAGCACCGCCCTCCCTACCCCTCGAAAAGTAGTGGAATTTCATGGTAAAGTCTGGCAGCCAGCATGGGCCAATCTCAACCAAGCCATCGTGCGGCTCATTTTTTCGTTCACACCAATTTTTCCAATCGGACCAGTCGAGATTCGAACCGTATCCAAAGTAGAGTGTAGTTCCGCCTTCCATGAATTGAGAAAGCGGCAAGCCTATTTCAACACTGAGGTTAACCCCAAGTGCACGGTTCAAGATTTTCCTGTCCGTTCATGTAGGGCCTGAGAACTTCAGGGATTCGCACTCGTCCGTCCTCTAATTGATTTTGTTCCATAATGGCAACCAGCGCTCTTGATGTTGCCACAGCCGTTGAATTGAGTGTGTGTGCGATGGGTTGTGATGCGTGTCCGGGCTGCCCGTAGCGTATTTGCAGGCGGTTTGCTTGATAGTCGGTACAATTTGAGCATGAAACGATTTCTTTGTACTGATTTGCACCAGGAATCCATGCTTCAAGGTCGTATTTTCTTGCTGCAACCGTACCCATATCACCGGTACAAATGTTCACCACTTCGTAGTGCATTCCCAGTTTATCCCACAAGTCGATGCAATTCTGTAGGAGTTCTTCTTGTAGTTCCCACGACTGTTCGGGCGTTGCAACAATAATCTGTTCAATTTTTGTGAACTGATGTACACGCCAAATTCCTAGATCGGATTGCCCATGTGAACCTACTTCTCTTCGAAAACAGGGAGAAACGCCAACTATCCGGAGTGGAAGGTCACTTTCAGGAACAGTTTCTCCCATGAACATTGCAGTAAGGGGGTGCTCTGAAGTGGCAATCATGTAGTATTTATCCGGTTCAACACCGTACATGACCGTCTCAAAATCAGAAAGATCAGTGACACCCTCATACGCTTCTCTGTTCATCATGACTGGAGGTTGAACGAAGGTGTATCCTCGTTCACGGATAAAGTTCACAGCATACTGTTGTAAGGCAAATTCCAATCGAGCAAGGTCGCCTTTGAGGAAAAAGAAACGGCTTCCAGTGATTTTCGCCGCCCGTTTTAGGTCAACCCATTTATTCATCTCTATCAATTCGTTATGGGTTCGAGGTTCAAAATCAAAAGATGGTTTTTGACCGTGAACACTGTGTTGCGTATTTCCAGACTCATCAGCGCCTTGGGGCACATCCGGATGGAGAATGTTGGGTATACTCATCCGCAATCGGTCTCTTTCAAGAACTGCCTCATCGGTTTTCTTTTCCATTTCTGCAATTTGGCTACCGAGTTCTGCAACCTGTTCCAAAATACGTTGTGCTTCTTGCTCATCGCCAGCTTTTTTTGCCGCTCCGATACCCCGTGCAGCAGTGTTTTTCTGTGCTCGAAGTTGATTGGTATCATGTTGCAAATTAATCCATAGTTGGTCCAGTTCGATGACCTTGTCAATTTTTTCGTGTGATATACCGCGTTTATCATGGTCTTTACGAATAGTGTCAGGCTCGTTTCTAAACAGATTCATGTCAAGCATATGTTTCACCTCACAGCGTTATTCCAAAATCAAAGATTGCTGTTCCAACCAGAAGCATACCACCAATCACATACCCGAGAATCGCTCCACCGTTCAGTAGTGGTAGGCCTGCTTGTGCACGTCCTCTTGCAACATAAGTCATCAAGACAAAGTATCCGATAAGTCCTCCAAGAAGCGTTGTCATAGCAATTTGGAAACCTTCCGAGCCTTCGATGTACTGGGCCGCAGAAAGTACCAGCATACCAGGGAAAATCACATCGCCCAATCCCATGAACATTGCATCTTTGCCTTTCTTCTTTTTTGGCTGTGAGGTATTCATTGGCCGAGGTGGAGCTGGTTGAGCCTCATTCTTTTGCTTCATAGAAACGGTTTCATCAATGAATGAATATCCTTTTTCTTGTGGAGCAACCAAAAGAATTGGCAGTCGAAGCCCAATCATGGTATCGGCTAAATCAAGCATATGCTTTGAACGATAAACTGCCCAAGCGTCATAAACAGCAGCAGCAATCATAAAGACAATAATGAGGGTTGGAACGAAAGTCACTCCAAGCATTACGATGACTCCTGAACCTACAAGAACTCCAACCGTGTTGACAACATACCATTCACTGTGAACATACAGCAAAATCATCAATATTGTGGTTATCATTAACGCTGCAAGTAAAGGGCCTGTGGCGAGTTGCAATCCGTTCAGTGCCCACATGCCTCGGTCAACCGGTCCAGATGCGATTTCAATAGTGTCGTTCTCATAAACAGCATTGAACGATGAGGCATTGTCCGAATGTGAATACCATGTTGTCTCAACATTCTCGGCGACATTGTAGGTCACCAGTTTTTGAAGCGTTTGACCATAGAGCCAATGCGCTTCATCTTCGGTCACTACGACCATGTCGCTGACCTGTGACTGATCTAGGTCAGTAATCCGAACTGATTGAATTGAATCTGAATAGCCAAGCATTTTCATTCGAGTTTGCGGTTCAAAAAACACTTCATCAGACTCGTTCCATTCATAGCCATGGACATCACCATTTTCTTCACCTAAAAGCAAGAGGCCTTCTTGTCCATTGCTCTCATCCAGAGGTATTTTGGACCATGGAGAATGACCGAAATCAACACTGGTGAAATTGCTTGTAGCGTTTAACTCAAACAACAGTTTTGCATCATCATAAATGTCCGAATTTTCGATATTGAAGATACCAGAACTCTTTTCCAATTCCACTACAATTGCCACGGTAGGGGTCACGATGAGGACTTTATTTTCGTCGATTAATTCAGAATAGAGAACCCCCATATGGGTTTCTAGACCATACGGAAGCATCCATGTACCTTGGTGAGAAAGATTACCAGGGCTAGACTCAAAAGTATTGTACCGTAGGAGATTGTTTCCTTCGTCGACGACATACATGGCGTCATCTGCATGGAATGCCAAGGTACAAACCCCGCTCATTTGGCCAAGTGGTTCATAATACGGTTCATCATCTCCGTTTTCCATATATCGGTGACAGTTATACTCGTCAACGGTTTCTCCAGTTTCAGCATCTACATACCAAATATAGGCTTGATTTGTGAATGAATAATACTCATCTGAAACAACTGTAGTTAATACAGAAGTATCGTCGTAAGGAAGACGTTTATGGCTGGTTGTCCATGATGACAAGTTGGAATTAAAACCATCCCCATGATAGACATTAATTGTGTCGTTCCACATTGTTGGAACCCCAATTAGCGAGTTCGTGATGTGCGTATCCATTCCGTGATGAGTAAGGTAAGACATCTCAATCGAACTATCACTTTCGTATTCAAACGGGTCGACTTCAAGATCAAGAACCATGACATGAGTGAGAGGTACTGTTGCGTACAACAATGCAATTGCTAAAACCCCCATGATTCCGTATTTTATCACCCATTCTTTCTTGTATTTTGCAAGCAACAGTATACCCGCCGTGAATATGAAAATCATAGTCAGTTGCAACAGGATATATCGAACTTGACGTGCGCCAGAAGTTCCGTACGCTTGTAAATCGGCAATGTCATACCAAGGCCGGATGTAAAGCGAAATTGCGATGGTGAGAATAAACATGAACATCATTCCCATCATTGATGGGAATTGTTCTTTCATCATCCAAAGAAGGCTGTCTTCTTTCATCAATTGACTTTGAGCATCAGTGAATTCTTTCGAATCTTTACGATTCTCACCCGGTGAGGTCTTCTGTTCGCTCATACACCGTGCGAGTTCGGACACTCATATGAGCGTCGCGCATATACCGCCCCCTACGGGGGCGAATAGATTGAACACCAATTGAATACGACAAAAGCCCTAATCAATGCAATACATCGGGATGTCGTGGTCGACGTACGCAACTGGCTTCAAACGACCAAAAGACGAGGCATGGCTCTCGGGTTGAAAGGTACCAAAACTGTCCTTGAGCGGCTGAATCTATCGTTACCTGCAAACATCATTCATGTTGCTGGAAGTAACGGCAAAGGCACCGTTTGTGCGTTGATGTCCACCGCTCTTGGGCTTGCCGATGTCGAGCATGTCATGTTCACCTCCCCACATGTTGTTCGAATTGAAGAACGAATTCGCAGAAATTGCACCCCAGTCTCTTCGAAGGAATTTGACCAAGCGTTGGAAGTGGTATATGCAGCATCACAGGGAGAAGGTATTGATTCATGTGTTGATTTAACTTTCTTTGAAGTGACTTATCTGGTAGCCATGGTCTGTTCACAGGGGAGTGAGGTTTTGATTATGGAAACCGGGCTAGGAGGGAGACTCGACGCAACTCGCTCGGGGCCAGCAACCGTTTCATTAGTAACATCAGTCAGTTGTGAACACACGGATATTTTGGGCGACGATTTACCTTCAATTGCTCGTGAAAAGGCAGCTATATGCAGGCCAAATCGAACATTGTTTATTCGAGAGCCTCAACGAAAAGATGTATTGGAAGCAATCCTAGAGGAAGCACATTCAGCTGGGAATGCAGAACTTGGCGAGACACCTGCTCCTGCCCATCCAATTGTGATTCCAATCCGAGAGAATGCTTCGGTTCGCGAAGAAGCCGCCATATTGGCCAAGGCAGTTTTGCAAAGCCTTCAATTCCCGACAGAGGTTCTTGAAAAGGCCGATTTATGTATGCGCTGGCCAGCACGGATGCAACTCCTGTCCATTGAGCAAACATCATCTCATCCTTATCTTCTGGACGCAGCTCACAATCCTTCAGGCATTACTCGTATTTTGCCCGAATTGGAGAATTGTATTGTGAAAAGTGCTCCGTATGTCAACAACAAGCCCGTCTGGAGCCTCCTGCTTGGGACCTCACCACAACATGACCTTGCACAATTTCTTTCACCTCTTCTTCGTCTTTGTGAACGGTTGCCTCCGCAGCAAATCGTCATCACTGAACCACAAGGAGGCCGTTATCAAGGCGTTCCAGTTTCGCAACTGACCTCATTTTTTGAATCGAAAGAAAATCTTCATTCTTATTCAAAACCTTCAGATGCCCTTCATGCGCTCTCACAACTCGACCGTGAAGAGGTTGGACTTGTGGTCAGTTTGGGATCGTTGTATTTACAGGGAAACATCTTGAAATCATTTGGTTTGACCAGTGATGAGTTCCTGTCATTGTATGCGAAGCAATGATAGAGAGAACCCCCGCGTAGGGTACTGAGGGCAATGAGTGATAAATGGGATATCCGTTTCTTGGATTTAGCAGAACACATCTCTGCATGGAGCAAAGACCCATCAACAAAAGTTGGTTGTGTTATTGTCGGGGAGGACCGTGAAATTCGCTCCACCGGCTTCAACGGATTCCCAAGAGGAATTGACGACGATGAAGAGCGATTGCATAATCGGGATTTGAAATACCCTTTAATCTGCCATGCAGAAGAAAACGCAATCATGCACGCCGCAAGAATAGGAGTTTCCCTCAAGGGTAGCGTCGCTTACGTGACTTGGCCTCCATGCTCAAGATGCGCAAGATCATTGATACAAGCCGGAATCAATGAAGTGATTTACAGAGATGGAATGGAGATTCCCGAAAGATGGATGGACGATTTCAATACCTCAACTGCTATGTTCAAAGAAGCTGGTGTTGCGGTTCGTAAGATTTAGTGTTAACCAAGTTTAACCTAAACGCAATATCGGAGCGTTAAAATGGAAAGTTTACTGGATGGTTAGCATGCGAGGACATGTCTTACTGATGTCCTTGATCATTCTACTATCCCCTGGTTGCACTTATGAGCCAGGTAATCCGCCTCTGAACGAACCGGAAGATGTATTTGAGGGAGAACCGATCTTAGGATGTACTGATTCTGAAGCTAAGAATTACAATCCTGAAGCCAACGAGGATGACGGCTCTTGCGAATATGATGAGCCTGAACCTGAACCTGTATTGGGATGCACTGATTCCGAGGCAATGAACTATGACTCCAATGCTACAGAAGATGATGGCTCATGCAAATACATGGAAACAATACCCTGCAATGGGATGGTGATTTTGTGCCACAGAAGTTACGATAATGTAACATTCCCAGAAACTCATAATTCGTATTCGACCCATGAAGATAATATTTGGTACCCAGCCAGTAATCATCGTACTGGATTCCAAGCACAATGGAATGCTGGAATGAGGGCATTCATGCTCGATACACATTACCTGACGACCGCAGATCAGAGTGTTTCCAATGTCAGGTTTTGTCATGGAGACTCAGACAGAGGCTTCAGCCCTTGCACCTACGGGGCAGTAGATCCATGGGCCTGGTTGAATAAATTGGAATCTGAAATGAACAGCGAGGATAGGGATATTGTTACTTTACTAATTGAAAACTACGTTGAACCAGATCATTTGAAAGAAATTTTCGATGATGTTGGACTATCAGAAATGATGTACATACATGAAATGAACTCTGAATGGCCCACGTTGATAGAAATGATCGACATGGGCAAAAGGCTTGTCGTGTTTTGGGAACAATCTTCGGACTCCCAACACCCCTATTTCCATGACTTCTTAACGCACAGTTGGACAACAAATTATGCGGATGACGACACTTCATCAATGGATTGTGAGAAGCTAAGAGGTGATGTAAATCAGCCTGTATTCCATATGAATAATTGGTTAAAGAATCAAGCTGGGCTTTCAGACCCAAATCGTGCAGGCGAAGCGAATGACGTTGACTTTATGGTTGAAAGAGCGATTGAGTGCATTGAATTGCACGGGAAAAGGCCAACTTTCATCGCAGTAGATTGGTGGGAAGATGGGGATGTTGTAGCTGCAGCAAAGGCAGTCAATGAACTGGAATTTGTTCAATAATCAGTTCCAAAAGCGTCTCGTTCGAGCATACTCAATCTCTGCATTATGGATTGTTTCAAGTAAACCTTCGAGGTTCCCTCGTTGAACTTTACGCAGTATACGTTGTGCTGTGGCTTCGCCAATACCCCTTCCCATGAGGCATAGAATCGCTTCGAACCCCCGGGATTGAACGATTGAAGCGTTTTTCATCATTCGAGCCTGGTCCTTTTCGTCATCTGATTTGACCCAATCAAGAAGCATGGATTGCATGCGTTCAGGGGCGCATGCTAACATCGAACCTTTGCATTTGAGGCAGGAATTCTTCGAGATTAATTCTTGATAACGAGCGACTCGGAATCTTCTCATACTCATGCATTTCAAACAGCACAAGACCGCTCTTTCATTGGTAAGTCTGCCACGCAATTGACTTCGGACCTGAGCATTATCCCAATTGGGTAGCAACATGTCTCTGCTTGAGTGGTTGGATAACCCTATAGGCCCTGAAGCAGTTATTTTTAATTGAATATTTCCATTTTGGATGGAACGAAGTACATCTCTCACACCGATGACATCCATGCGCTCATGAAACAGTTTTGAGAGAACTTCTTCCATTACAACCGTGCCACGGTATTTTCGAAGAAGTGCCTGAAGGTTGATTTTTCGCGGGTCAACCCCGTGACGCAAAATACCGAAAGTTTTCGCGACTTGGGCAAATCTCCAGCGAACTTGGCGAGAGTTCGGCAATGTCACGCTGAGTACACCCTCAATAGCATCGGGAGGGGTTGTCATCAACCAATCGAGTATTTCCTCAGGCTCAACTGCTCCTGTTTGTAGCGCAATACGCGTGGGCTCTACTAACAGCCTCCCCCATTTTCCGGTTTTTGTTGATGCCATTGCCATAAGGTAATGCCCCAGTCCCTCATTTATTCGAGAACCATGACATGAGTTGATTACGATTGCATCTTCTCGTCGTTCAAGAGTCATTAGACGGTCGGTTGGAACATGGCCAGTAGCCTCAACATGTGTCGCTATGTGTTCTGCCATCACACCCAACGCTTCTTCATCAATTGGATGTTCGGATAGAATCGAGTTTCGTTCTGCAAAAATACCTTCAGTATCGATAACGTCATGAGATGTCGGAACATTATCTTCGTCTTCAAACAGACCGATATCATCTGCTATCAGTTGGCGTAATCTGCCAATATCCCTGCCGACTGCTTTTGGGACTGGCGGTAATTCACCAACCCATCGAGGAGCTTCGGCCTTGTCAGAAACTGGTGCTACGAGAAGTTCAGATTGTTCGGGGTCTGCGTCGATAATCAACCATGTTCGGCCCGCCATGACAAATTGCCTTCTGCTTCCATCATCATCTTCACCGCTGTCGTTTAACGACAGTACAAATGCTTCATCGACACTACCAAGGCTACGTCGAGTCACAGCATCACGAACACGATACGATTGCTTGTCGGGAATCATCGAGAGATGATTTGTCACCCATTGACGAGTCCTTCCCGCAGTTGAAAACCATCCTCCTTTGAATCGCAGTGGTACATCAACTGAAATCAGTTTTATTGCGTCTGGAATCTCGTCGTCTGGAATTGAATATAGAGGTCTATCTTCGGGCAACGTGATACCTTTTTTGTTTGCTTCTTCTCTTGCAGCAGAATAGACTGCTTTCGGCCAGCGGTACCACGGTAAATCGTCAGGATTCGGGGTCGAACGTAGAATCCATCCATCGGCAAGAACCCCCAAGATAGACTCTGTATCTTTGCGCGTCCATCCTTCAAACTGAGCTACCCGTGCAAGTATTTCAGTAGCCTCATCAATCGGAACAGCATTGAACGAGTGAGCCATCAATACGAGTTGATTTGCTGCAACAGAGAGTGGGCGATGCCTCCATTCAATGGATTCAATTTGCCCTAGCATCGCCCGTCTTCCGACGACAGCGCTTTCAGCAATATCATCAAAATCCCACGAGAGTAAATGTCCTCTACCAATTCCACCAAGACGGTGGTCAGCACGACCAACTCTTTGCAACATTCTATCGACAGAACGCGGGCTTTTGATCTGCAGTATTCGACGAATTTTCCCAACATCGATTCCGAGTTCTAGGCTTGAGGTACACACAAGTCCTGCTAAATCTCCGCTTCTCAATCGATCTTCCATTTCTTTTCGCGTTTCAGTTGCCAGTGAGCCATGATGGACTCCGATATTAACATCAGGAGCCATTGTTTGAAGCCTGTTCGCAATGGTCTCAGCGTCGCTCCTGCTGTTGACAAAGACGAGACATGGAGGTTCAGTTCTCAACACTTCAATGAGGCGTCGAAAACTCGCATGTGCTCGTGGTTGAATGCTTAAATCAACTGCACCAACTTCATCTTCTGAAAGAACGGGGGCGCACTCAACCGTCAAGTCGGTGGTTCTGTCTCCAGTAGTTATCAGTGCCTTTCCTTTTTTGGGAGATAACCACTGTGCTACTTGGTCTGGGTTTCCAACTGTTGCTGATAGTCCAATTCGCTGCACAGAATGTCCTGAAAGTGCCTCCAGTCGTTCTAAACCAATCGAAAGTTGCCATCCTCTTTCACTTGCTGCAAGGTCGTGAACTTCGTCAACAATCACGGCTTGAACACTTTTCAACAATTCTCGAAGATTTTTTCCCGTAAACATCAACTGGAAAGTTTCGGGAGTGGTAACCAAAATGTCCGGAGGATTTCTCACTTGACGGGAGCGTTCACTTTGCTTTGTATCACCGTGTCGCAGACCAATTCGTAGACCAACTGCTTCAGCAATTTCAGTCAAACGACGGTCAACATCACGATTTAGTGCTCGTAAAGGGGTAATGTAGAGTATTGAAAGTGGCTTCCAGCTCTCAACCAAACATCGATGAAGCATTGGAAGAACAGCAGACAGCGTTTTTCCAGAACCCGTCGGAGCTACAATAATTCTGTCCTCACCTTTGCATAATTCTGCAAGGGTGGCGGTTTGTACAGGTGTAGGTATCCAACCCTTAGAATTGAGTGCAGAAGACAATCTCGGTTCCAGGTCGGAAAAAACATTTGACATACTCTCCCCACCCCTATGGAGTAATCGTCCAGTCGACCTCTTTTGAGGATTTGGAAATATTCAGTGAATAGAATACGAGGAAATTTACACTTCTTCTTC
>MDSZ01261295.1_pt1 | contig 13285 bp, 10 predicted proteins | sample 811201 | NCBI WGS metagenome assembly MDSZ01 (sample SAMN05326647, study PRJNA326480) | marine metagenome | isolation source: seawater | place: Indian Ocean: North | collected 2010
CTGATCAAGGTATTCCTGTTTTTGCTTGGAAAGGCGAAACAGAAGAAGAATATGAATGGTGTCTAGATCAAACAATCAACAAAGATGGTAAGCCTTGGGATGCCAATATGATTTTAGATGATGGTGGAGATCTTACCCTTAAAGTACATAAAGATTATCCTGAAATGCTCTCAAAAATTCATGGAGTTTCTGAAGAAACGACAACAGGAGTTAAGCGATTAAAAGAAATGTTAGAAAGCGGTGAATTAAAAGTTCCTGCCATAAATGTAAATGATTCTATTACTAAATCAAAGAATGATAATAAATATGGATGTAGACATGGGCTAGATGATGCCATTAAAAGAGGAACAGATATGCTTTTATCTGGCAAGAAGGCTCTTGTAATTGGTTATGGTGATGTAGGTAAAGGCTCAGCTGATTCATTAAATCAGCAAAAAATGATCGTTGATATCACTGAAATTGATCCAATCTGTGCAATGCAAGCATGTTTTGATGGGTTTAATGTTGTCTCTGCTTATGAAAATGGAAATGTTAGCAAAGATGGCAAGAATTTAGATAAGAAATTATTAGGAAAATATGATTTAGTTGTTACCACAACAGGTAATATTAATGTTTTAGATAAGCATATGCTCGATGCCCTAAAATCTGGTTGTGTTGTTTGCAATATAGGACATTTCGATAGTGAAATAGATGTTAAACATTTAAAGAATTATGAGTGGAAGGAGATTAAGCCTGGTGTTCATAAAGTAATAAAAAATGAAGATGATTATATAATCCTTTTGGGTGAGGGCAGACTAGTTAATCTAGCTTTAGCAACTGGGCATCCAAGTAGAGTCATGGATGGATCTTTTTGCAACCAGGTTCTTGCACAAATTGCATTATTTAAAGATAGCTTTGCTGATAAATCTGATGATCAAAAAGAATTATATGTAAAAGTTTTACCAAAAAAATTAGATGAAGAGGTAGCAAGTTTAATGGTTAAAGGTTTTGGCGGAACATTAACAAAATTAACAAAAGAGCAAGAAGAGTACATTTCCGTAAGTAAAGAAGGTCCATTTAAGGATGATTCTTATACCTATTAGTTTAGAATATATCACAATGGCTGAGTGGCAGAGTGGTTATGCAGCGGACTGCAACTCCGTTAACATCGGTTCGATTCCGTTCTCAGCCTCCATTAATTTATGAAAATCTTTTTAACTGGGTGTTCAGGCTTTATTGGTTATCATTTAACTAAATCACTTCTTGATAAAGGTTTTTTTGTTTTTGGGGTTGATAATTTAAATAATTATTACGATAGAAATTTAAAAATTGATCGACTGAAAATACTTCAAAATGAGGAAAATTTTAATTTCATAAAAAAAGATATTAATGAATTGGATAGTATAAATCTTGAATGTGATATTGCTATTAATTTAGCAGCTCAACCAGGCGTTAGATTAAATAAAGAAGAATACTATAAATATGATCATTCTAATATTGATGGTTTTAAGATTTTTTTAAACTTTTGTAAAAGAAACAAAATACCTAGAATTGTTTATGCATCTAGCAGTTCAGTCTATTCTGGCAATAAAAAGATACCTTATTCAGAAAGGGATAAAATTCTAAATCCAACTTCTAGATACGCAGAAACAAAACTAGTAAATGAAAATTTAGCTGAACAAATAACACAGAAAGAAAAAATGAAGGCAGTAGGGCTTAGATTTTTTACAGTTTATGGTCCTTTTGGAAGACCAGATATGGCTTATTATTTTTTTACAAAGAATATTTTAGAAAATAAAGAAATACCAATTTTTAATAATGGTAATACCTATCGTGATATGACCTACATCGATGACATTATTAATGGAATAAATCTCTCACTAAATTTTGTTAAAAAACAGAAAACTAATCATGAAATATTCAATTTAGGAAATAATAAGCCAATAGAAACATTAAGTTTAATTAAATATATAGAGAATGAGTTCTCAGCTAAGGCAAAAATAAAAAATATTTTTGCAAAAGATGAAGTTCATAAAACTTTTGCGAATATTGAGAAAGCTCAAAGTATTCTAGGGTATAATCCCAAAATAAATTTTGAAGCTGGAATCAAATTTTTTTTTGATTGGTATAGGCATTACTATAAATTATAAAAAACTGCCCAGGTGGTGAAATTGGTAGACACAAGGGACTTAAAATCCCTCGAAGGAAACTTCGTGCCGGTTCAAGTCCGGCCCTGGGCACCATTGATCTAAAAGCACTTTTCATTGTTTCTATGTATAATTTAAATACTATTGGATATAATTTTTTTACTAGAAGATGAAGAAGAAAAAAGCACTAATTACCGGAATTACAGGTCAGGATGGTTCTTATTTAGCAGAATTACTTCTTGAAAAGAATTATGAAGTTCATGGCATCAAAAGACGATCATCTTCATTTAACACTGAAAGAGTCGACCATATTTTTGAAGAGAATTTTTTAAAGAATCAGAAGTTCTTTTTGCACTATGGAGATCTAACTGATTCTTCAAATTTAGTAAGGTTAATTAATAAGATTCAGCCTGATGAAGTATATAATTTAGGGGCACAATCTCATGTAGGAGTAAGTTTTGAGGTTGCAGAGTATACAGCAGATGTAGATGCATTGGGTACTTTGAGATTGTTAGAAGCAATTCGTTTTTTAGGTTTAGAAAAGAAAACAAAATTTTATCAAGCATCTACTTCTGAGTTATTTGGAAAAGTACAAGAAATACCCCAATCTGAAAAAACACCTTTTTATCCAAGATCACCTTATGCCGTTGCTAAATTGTATGCGTATTGGATTACAGTTAATTATAGAGAAGCTTATGGTATGTATGCTTGTAATGGAATACTCTTTAATCATGAATCTTCCAGGAGAGGCGAGACCTTTGTTACAAGAAAAATAACAAGAGGATTATCTCATATTTATTGCGGTCTGCAAGATTGTCTTTATCTAGGAAATTTATCTGCATTAAGGGATTGGGGGCATGCTAAGGACTATGTAAAAATGCAGTGGTTGATGTTGCAGCAAGACAAGCCTGATGATTATGTTATAGCGACTGGAAAACAATATTCAGTTAGAGATTTTATCAAAATGGCATCTAAGATTCTTAAAATTGAAATTGAATTTTCAGGAGAAGGCAAAGATGAAGTTGGTAAAATTAAATCATTTTATGGAGAACCTGTTAATGGATTAGAAATCGGACAAACGATTATCAAAGTTGATGAGAAATATTATAGGCCCGCTGAGGTAGATACTTTATTAGGAGATCCAGAAAAAGCTAAAACAAAACTTGGCTGGGAAGCTGAATCTAGTATTGAAGAAATGTGTAAGGAAATGATTAATCATGATCTTAATGAGGCAAGAAAACTTCTGTTATTAAAACAAAACGGACATAATATTTCTTTTTCTAATGAGTAAAAAATCTAGAATTTTAATTACTGGATCGACAGGAATGGTCGGTTCAAATTTAATTGAAATACTTAAATCACATTCAGAATATGACTTATTTCTAGCTAATAGCAAAAATATGAATCTTCTTTGTCTTAATGATGTGCATAAGAAATTAGAAGAATTTGAGCCTGACTTTGTAGTTCATTGTGCAGGTATTGTTGGAGGCATAAAAATGAATATGGGTTCTCAATTCAAGAGCCTTTATGAAAATACACTAATGGGATTTAATCTTGTGAAAGCTTTAGATAGTCAAAAAAAGACTTCTAAACTGATTAATTTGGGTAGTTCCTGCATTTACCCTAAAGACCTGAATAAAGAATATGATATTTCAGATCTATTTGGTGGAAAATTAGAACCAACTAATGAAGGGTATGCTTTAGCTAAGCTATCTATGATTAAGCTTATAGATTTTTATAATGATAAGAATTTTATTGGCAAATCTATCATTCCATGTAATCTATTTGGAAAAAATGACTCTTTTGATAGCCAATCTTCTCATCTTATCCCTGCAATTATAAAAAAAGTAATTGATAGTAAGACAAATAAAAAACCTATAGAAATATGGGGCGATGGAAATGCTAGAAGGGAATTTTCATATGTGAAAAATCTTGCTTTATTTATAGTAAATTTCATTGAAAATTTCGATAAATTTCCTAGTAAGGTAAATTTTGGAGAAGAACGTGATTTCTCAGTGAAAGAGTACTATAAAATGGCATGCAAAATTTTAGATTGCGAAGAAAATTTTATATTTAATCTTGATATGCCAGTTGGGATGATGAGTAAAAAAGTAAATATTGATTTTCAAAAGAGCATCGGATGGAAAAATAAATTTTCCGTTGAAGATGGGATTGAAGAAACGTATAAATATTTTATTAAATTATGAGTGTACATAAATTAGCTATATCTACATGGGATCATAAGGAGATTGAAGCCATTAATAGAGTGGTTAAATCTGGAATGTTCACTATGGGTAAGTACGTTAATGATTTTGAAGATATTTTCTCAAATTACATCGATAAAAAATATTCAGTTATGGTTAATTCTGGATCATCAGCAAATTTATTGATGATAGCAAGTTTAATTGTAAGAGGTGACTTAAAAAAGGGCGATGAAGTAATAGTTCCAGCAGTATCATGGAGTACGACATATAACCCTCTTCAACAATATGGCTTAAAAGTTAAATTTGTTGACATTAATTTAGAAAATTTAAATATTGATTTACAAGCTTTTGAGAATGCCATTTCAGAAAAAACAAAATTAATTTTTGCAGTCAATCTTTTAGGCAATCCAAATTATTTCGACAAGATTTTAAAGATATGTAAGCAGAAAGAAATAATACTTATTGAAGATAATTGCGAATCATTAGGCGCAGAATATAATTCAAAAAAATGCGGATCATTTGGCCTGCTAAGTTCTCATAGTTTTTTCTTTTCACATCATATTTCAACTATGGAAGGTGGAATGGTTAGTACTGATGATAAAGAGTTGTATTACATTCTTAAATCATTAAGAGTACATGGTTGGACAAGAGATCTTCCCAAAAAATCAGGTCTTTACAAAAAAAATTCGGATGATTTTTATGAAATGTTTAATTTTATTATTCCCGGCTATAACTTAAGGCCACTAGAGATAAGTGGAGCGATTGGAATAGAACAAGTAAAAAAATTGGATAACTTTATAAAAGTCAGAAGAGAAAATGCAAAACATTTCCAAAATATAATGAAAAAAAAGAAGACGATAATGATTCAAAAAGAAATCGAAAAAAGCTCTTGGTTTGGTTTTAGCTTAATAAATCTGGATGATAGTTTAACCATAGAAAATTTTAGAAGAAAAATATTAAATTTAGGTTTTGAGATAAGACCAGTAGTTGCTGGAAATTTCACTAAAAATCCTGTTATAGAATTCTTTGATTATGAGATTTCAGGAGATCTTACTAATTCAAATTTTCTACATAAAAATGGTATATTTATAGGCAATAACTCTGTAGACATAAGAGAACAGCTTGATAAGCTTGAGACAGGTATAGATTAAATGGAAAGAGAGAACGATTTTTTTGATTTGAAAGATATTTTTAGAGCTATTTGGGAAGAAAAGATTATCTTCTCAACTATAGTTGCCTTTTTTGCAATATCATCAGTTTTTTATGCATTATCCATTCCAAATGTTTATCAATCAAAAGCTATATTAGCGCCTAGTGATAGTGAAAATCAGGATATGTTGATGTCTAGATATAGAGGCCTTAGTAGTCTTGCAGGCATAAATTTGCCTGTTGAGGAAGTTTCTAAATCAGTTGAAGGAATAGAAAGATTCAGATCATTTGATTTTTTTAAAACTCTCGTAGACTCTTCATTTCAAAAACAAGACATCATAGCAACTAAAGGCTGGGACCCAAAAACAAATAATCTATATTATGATCCAAACCTATATAATAGTGTTTCTAAAGAATGGGTTAGAGAAGTAAGATTTCCAAAAACGCAAATACCATCTGATCAGGAAGCTTTTGAAATTTTTCAAGAATCTTTCAGCATATTTTTAGATGATGATTCAGGATTTATTACACTCAAATTAAATCACCACTCTCCATATATTGCAAAAAATTGGTTAGATGAAGCAATTTCATCATTAAATGAGTTAATGAGAAATGAAGATAAAAAAAGAGCTCAGAAATCTTTAGATTATTTAAATTATCAGATATCTGATACAAATCTCACAGAAATTAAACAAGTACTATCACTGCTTATTCAGAAACAGATAGAAACGCTTACTCTTATAGAAACTAATGAAGAATATGTTTTTAAAATAATTGATTCTCCCATTATTCCAGAAAGAAAAATTTCACCATCAAGACCAGTAATATGCATTCTTATAACATTTGTTGGCCTAATTATCGCTACAATTTATTCCTTCTATCGTTATACAAGGAAATTAAAAAAGTATTAACAATTAAATACATAAACTAAAGAAGAATGAGAAATATCACAGTAGTAGGAACCGGATATGTGGGACTATCCCTTGCAGTACTCTTAGCAAAGAAAAACAATGTGATTGCTTTAGACATCGATCAAGAAAAAATAAAAAAAATAAATAATCGAGAATCACCCATTAAAGACAAAAAAATTGATAACTTTTTTAAAAAAGAACAACTTAATTTATCTGGAACTACTGATAGTGAGCAAGCATATAAAGAGGCAGAATTCATAATTATTGCTACTCCAACAAATTATGATGAAAAGATTGGTTTTTTTGACACTAGTTCAGTCAATGAAGTGCTAGAGAAAATTCTATCTTTTAATAAAAAAGCGACAATAATTATCAAATCAACATTGCCTGTCGGATTCACTGAAAAAGCAAGAAAAAAATTTAGAACTAATAATTTATTTTTTTCGCCTGAATTCCTAAGAGAAGGAACAGCTCTAGAAGATAATCTAAATCCAGACAGAATAATTGTTGGAGGAACCTGTAATAATGCTAAAGAATTTGCTAATTTGCTTATGGATTCAGCTGAAAAAAAACCTGAAGAAATAGAAATTTTATTACTTGATTCAACAGAATCAGAAGCAATAAAATTATTTTCTAATACGTATCTAGCAATGCGTGTTGCATATTTCAATGAGTTAGACAGTTATTGTTCTGCCAACAATCTAAAAACAAAACAGATTATTAATGGAGTTTGTTCTGATAAAAGAATAGGAAAACATTATAATAATCCAAGTTTTGGTTATGGCGGCTATTGTTTACCAAAAGATTCAAAACAACTTTTAGCAAATTTCCATGATGTTCCTAATAATATTATCAAGGCAATAGTAGAAGCAAATATAACTCGAAAAGATTTTATTTCTGATTTAATTATTTCTAAAAAACCAAATGTAGTTGGGATATTTAGATTGGTAATGAAAAAAGATTCAGATAATTTTAGATCTAGTGCAATCCAAGAAATAATTAAAAAAATAAAGTCTGAAGGAATTGAAGTAATTATTTATGAGCCAGAATTAAAAGAAAGTAAATTTTTTAACTCTAATGTAATTAGTTCGCTGGAAGAATTTAAACAAAAAGCTGACTTAATAGTTGCTAATCGGATTTCAGATAACCTTGCAGATGTTTCTAAGAAAATTTTTACAAGAGATATTTTTGGAAATAATTGATCTATATCATGACCAAATTATCTTTAATAATACCCGTTAAGAATGATTTAGATAATTTTAAGAAAACGATAACAAATCTCAATTTTTATGAAGATATTGAAACTATAGTAGTTGATGGAAATTCAAATGATGGATTAAAAGAATATATTTTTTCATCAGACTTAAAGAAAAAAATTACTTTTATCAATCAAAAATCTCAGGGATTATATCAGGGATTTAATGAAGGCTTAGATTCTGCAAATTCAGATTATGTAGCTTTTTTATGTTGTGGAGACATTTATAGGACCAGTGTTGCACTTAAGATTATAGAAAAATATGATGCAGATATTATTGCAGCTAGTTGTACATTTCTAGAGGATAATAAAAAAGTTACTTATCTTAGATCTAAAAGAAAAAGCATTGGTAACAGAAACATGAGCATTCTTCATGGATCTTTGATTGTAAAGAAAAAAGCATATGAAGCGATAAATGGATTTGATGAAAACTTTAAAGTATCTGCTGATGTTCAAGCAATCTATGAGATAAAAAAATTTGGGAAAATAAAATATTCAGATGAGATAGTTGTTGATCAGATTCCCTATGGAGTCTCGAATGATCTTTATTTTAGGAAAATTTTTGAACATTCAAGGATTTTAATCAGAGCTAATTATTTTTTTTATGGATTGATGTATATACCTATGAGAATAATCAAAGATTATATAATACTTACTATATGGAAATTAATAAAAAATAAGAGATGAAGAGCAAAGATACAGTATGCATTTTTGGTTTAGGTTATGTTGGCCTACCACTCAGTATTTGCTTTAGTAAAAGTTTTAAAGTTATTGGTTATGATACTGATTTAAATAGAATTAAACATTTGCAGAAAGGTAAAGATCTATCAGGAGAATGCAAGAAAATACCTTCTTCAATAAAGTTTACAAATAATCTAGTTGATTGCCAAAATGCTAATATTTTTATTGTAACTGTTCCCACCCCAGTTGATTCTGGTAACAATCCTGACCTTGGCCCACTTAGAAAGGCTTCTGAGGATATAGCAAATATACTCAAAGAAGGTGATTATATTATTTATGAATCTACAGTATTTCCTGGTGTTACAGAAGATTTTTGTGTACCAATCATTGAAAAAATATCAAAGTTAAAAGTAAATAAAGATTTTTTTGTAGGTTATTCTCCAGAAAGAATTGTTCCTGGTGGAGATAAAGATATATCACAGATTAAAAAAATTGTATCAGGCTCAAATAAAAAGGCATCCAAGAGAATAGAATTAATTTATTCAAAAATAATTAAAGCTGGAGTTTATCTCACTAGTAGTATTAAAGTTGCAGAAGCTGCAAAGGTTATAGAAAACACTCAAAGAGACTTAAATATAGCCCTTTTAAATGAATTGTCAGTAATATTTAATCAACTTGGTATCAGCACAAAAGAAGTTGTGGATGCAGCTAGCACAAAATGGAATTTTGTTAAATATAGTCCTGGTCTTGTCGGCGGTCATTGTATAGGGATAGACCCTTATTATCTAACTTTCAAAGCAAAAAAATCTGGAATTAATCCTAAATTAATTCTTACAGCTAGAGAAATTAATGAAGGCATGTCTCATTATATTTGTAATGTGTTGATTGAAAAATTTATCGAAAAAAATATAAAAATAAATAACTCAAGAATACTTATTCTTGGATATACATTTAAAGAAAACTGTGCTGATGATAGGAATACAAAGGTGAAAGATATTATTGAGATACTTGAGAAATATGGAAGCAATATTACTGTCTATGATCCATATATCAAGAAAAAAGGTTTTCTAAATAGAAATCCTTTAGAAGATAATGCTAAAGAAAATTATGAAGCAGTAGTCATTCCTGTAAGTCATAAACAATTTCATCAAATGGATATTAATAAAGTTAGATCTATCTTAAAACCAGGCGGATTAATTTTTGATCTGAAAGGCATTTTTCCAACAGAAAAAGTGGATTTTCAACTTTAAATAATGTGTGGTATAGCTGGAATTCTCTCTAAGAAAGATCCTGTAAAGATTGAATTGCTTAAATTGTTAAATGATGGCATAGCACATAGAGGTCCTGATGATGAAGGATATTTTGTTCAAGACATATCTAAAGATCGTTATCCCTTAAAAGGTGAATCGACTTTTAAAAAATTTAATTTCAAAAATGTAAACGATAATCTAAATAAACAAATAAGGTTTGGAATGTCTCATAGAAGATTTTCTATCATTGATATAAGCTCGATGGGTCATCAGCCCATGATTGATGAGCATACGGGAGTCGCAATTTCTTTTAATGGAGAAATTTATAATTATCTTGAAATACGTAAAGAATTGGAATCAGAAGGAGAAAAGAATTTTTTATCTAAATCAGATACAGAGGTAATCTTAAGAGCATATCAAAAATGGGGTAGTGATTGTTTTAAAAAATTTAATGGTTTTTGGGCAATAGCAATTCTAGATAATAATAAATTAATTCTTTCACGAGATAGAATTGGAAAAAAGCCACTGTATTATTCTGATGATAATGGGATATTAATATTCTGTTCAGAAATAAGGCCTATTTTAGATATCAGAAATAAACTTAATTTCAATAATGATCTAAATGAGAAAGCATTATTTGATTATCTTGAACTTGATAGACGTAATGTAAATTTTGATTCAATGTTTAAGCAAATAAAACAAATAGACCCTGGAACATGTTATGAAATTGATTTAGAAAATAAAATTGAAAATAAAATTTATTCCTATTGGTCACTTGATCAAGGAATTCAAGAAAATGATATCTCATTAAATAAATTCAGCGAGCTATTTAGAGAAAAATTATCAAATTCAATTGATTTGCGATTAAGAGCTGATGTTCCTATTGAAGCAAATTTAAGTGGCGGTTTAGATTCTTCATCAATAGTCGCTTTAAGTTCAAAAATTTTAAAGAAACAAAATAAAAAGCTAGTTACCCATACATTCAGATATGTAGGAGATACTTCTTTAGATGAAACAGAGAATGCAAAATCTATAGCAGATTTTTGCGGTGCAGAATTTAATGTTCTTGATATAAATGAATCATCAATATGGAATGAAATAGATCAATTAGTTTTAAAATCTGATGAGCCTGTACACTCCTTAGCAGCCCTTGTTCAAAGTTATGCTTGGGAAGAAATAGCCAGAAGAGGTTATAAAGTTATTTTGCATGGTTCTGCAAATGACGAAATAATGTTAGGTTATGATTACTTAAAAAAAATTGAATTATTAAATAGATTTAAATCATTTAATTTTAATAGCCTCACACGAGATCTAATCTTTGAACCTGTTAATTTCCTGAAATTAACGAAATGGCTTTTAGGTCAAAATTTTACGAAGAATATTAATTTTTCAAAATATTATTCAGAAAACTTTAATATGATCAATGAAGGAAGAAACCTTTCTTTCAATGAGCATTTAAAAAAAATAAATAAAAATACTAAAGATAGAATGCTCAATGATTTATTGAATCTTAGAATTCCTTATTGGTGTAATCTAATGGATAAAAATATGATGTCTGTTCCTGTAGAAGTGAGAATGCCATTTTTAGATCATGATTTTTTAGATTTTATTTTCTCTGTCCCAAAAAAGTATTTACTTAGAGATGGTTATACCAAATACCTTTTAAGATATTCCTTATCAGGAATGTTGCCCAAAAATATTTTATGGAATCGCACTAAAACTGGCTTCAGTTCACCCAAGAAAAAATGGCTGAATCTTGGCCAAAAACAATTACTTGCTGAATTTGATGATGATAGTTTAAAAAAATACTTGAATGTTGAACTTTTAAGAAAGAATTTAGATACTCTAGATGAGAGTTTTATCTGGAGACTCACAAATTTTAGTATTTGGCATAGAGTAAACAGATTGTGAAAATTAATCCAAAAAGTATTCTCCTAAAAACTGCATCTTATGGAGATAATTATTTATCATCTAATTCATTTATGCAGTCTGGACATAATGGTCCATATCAAGATAACGAAACCCCTGTCAGGAATAATGCTCATTGGGCAATGATTTTTCTAAAAAGCTTTGAGATTACAGGTTTAGAAAAATATCTTGATAATGCAAAGATTTGTATAAGCTTCCTAAGAGAACATATAAAGAATAAAAAAGTATTTATTTGTAGAGAAAAAACAAAAAAGGATTGTGTTAATGGATTAATTGGACAAGCATGGGCAATTGAACCATTTATTGAAATTCAGAAATACGAGAATTCTGTAGAGTTATTGCAAATAGCCTCTGATCTAGTAAATTTACATTTATTTGATGAAGAAAGAGGTCTATGGAAGATTTCTGATGAATCAGGCAATCCAACAGTACTAGATTATACTTTTAATCATCAATTATGGTTTGCCTCAATCTGTTCAGAGATTAATGATCAAAAAATTCAACATAAAGTAAAAAGATTTCTTAGCAATATTAATAAAAATCTTGTTGTCCATAATAATGGAAGAATTGGACAATCAATTTATATAAACTTCTTTGAATCAGACTTAAAACACTACGCGAAAAAGTTACTTAGGCCCCAAGATATCTATTACATGAAACTAAAAGAAGTAGGTTACCATGCTTTTAATACCTTTGGATTCATAAGGCTTTATAATAATTATTCGTCTAATGAATTCTGGAGCTCAAAGAAATTTCAATCTATTCTTCTTTATTTAAATTCTACTGAGTATAAGGAAATGATCTTTAAATCAAAATATGGCTTTCCTTATAATCCTCCTGGTTTTGAAGTTTACGCAACTTATCTTAATTTTAGTAAAATATGCTCTTTAGATGAGTCATTTGTTAAGCAATTATGGGAGCATCAAATAGAACTATGTTGGAATGCTCAAAAAGGAGTATTGAGTGAAGGATCTTTTGATGAAAATACAAATATTGCCAGAGCTTACGAATGCTTTAGGTGTATTAAATGACCAATATAGCGAATATTAAGAATAATTTAGTATTATTCTTCATAATTCTTCTAGGCTTCATTCCCAGTCCTTATGTAATTAATTTAGGATTCCTTTCTATCAACTTAGATAGATTATTTTTAGGCTTTTTATCATTTATAGGGATCCTATTTCTAATAAATAAAGGCTCTTTTCGCATTTCGAAACTACATTTATTTTTGTTGCTGTTCCTGTCTTATTCAATTTTAAATAATTTTTTTCTTGGCCAGTTACAGCTGATGTCTATTTATTCAATAATACTTTTAATCGTAATTTCATCAGAAGATATAAAAGAAGAGGTTTTATATTTAGCCTTGAAAATTTCTTTTTTAGGCTACGTATTTTGGGCTTTGTTTAGTCTAATATATTTTTTTTATTATGGCCCATTAGTTCAATTACCATTTTCAAGTATTTTGCCTGAAATTTTTCAGAAAGATTTGGGTCATGCAGAGGTAGTGGCAAATTATTATAGCCTTTTCCCTAGAGTTTCATTTCCATTTGGAACTCCTCCAGTATTATCATGTCTGGGTGCAATGTATTTTTTGTTTTTTTTGCATCAATTAAAATTGCAGAACAATTCCTTTATTAAGAAATCAAGTTTTGTATATTTTGGTCTTGCCTTTTCTTTATTTATCGCAATTATTACAGTATCTAAAACAGGATTTGCGATCATTCTAGCTGGATTAATAATAAATTTTCTTTTAGACCTTAAATGGAAAATAAATAAAAAA
>MDSZ01121759.1_pt1 | contig 13283 bp, 8 predicted proteins | sample 811201 | NCBI WGS metagenome assembly MDSZ01 (sample SAMN05326647, study PRJNA326480) | marine metagenome | isolation source: seawater | place: Indian Ocean: North | collected 2010
AGGAAAAATGCTTGGTGTGGTCCATAACCAACCTTGACTTTCTTTCCAAAACCACATGTTCCCATTTTGGCTCTGCACTATGTAGACCCAGAGAAGCTCACTATGATAAACCCAAGGATATAAATCAGAGTAATAGGTTCCAAACCATGATGCCTGCCTCCATCCTTCGCTGAGAACATAGCCATTAAATAAATGCATAGCATCTTCCGGTGAAGAGGCAGAATCATCAATATCCAGTACTGAAACTATTAAGTTAACTTGTGTACTTGCGTAGCCATCTGAGATATTGATCGTCAAAAAGTACTGGTTGTCTTTGTTAGAATCATGAGGATATTCATAATCTGGTATCTGATCAAATCGAAGAACGCCGGTGTTGGCGTCTACTAAAATCATCGACTCGTCAGTTCCACCAATAATTGAATAACTTAAAGAATGACCGTCTGCATCTGTGCCATTGATTTCTGCAATGATTGCACTCCCTTCCTGTATATTAAAATTGGTTGCTCCTTGATAAATCGGGTTTGAATTTTGAAAATATTCATAAGCCCCCAGATCGGGAGATGAATCCCTAGCTATACCCACTATATCATTTTCATTATAGTTAAGGAAGGAATCGCTTCCCATATTGATAGCAGAACTGGTGGATAATAATCTTAGGTCATCATCCAAGGTACCTACTATTAGGTCGGGTCCCGCAGGATCAACGAACCCTGGATCACTGCTTAAATTATTCGATACTAGATTAATGCCAGGTGATTTAGATGATTCAAGTAACGAATATTCTGCGCTTGCATCCCCAGAATTCACCCAAATCTCGTATCCGTTTGGATCGGAATTATCCCACAAAATACAATTTTGCAGGATGATCGAATCACCGGTAAACAATAGTGAAATACCACCACCACTTGATGCCTGGTTCCCATAAAATGTAGAATTGACGAACTTTGATGCTCCCTTAATTGCAACTACTCCATGACGATTATTCGATTTGTTACCGGCAAATATACAATTAACAAACTCGCTGCTGCTCGCTTCAGTTCCCATGTAGAAGAATCCCCCATTTCCTCCCGATGAAGCGTTTGCTTCATTACCAAGAGCCTTCACTCCATTAAGACTAATATCCGTTGTTCCATATGTGGCAATACCTCCACCCAGATAGGACCAATTGCCCACAAAAAAACCACCATTAACTGAAAAAATCGGACTTTGTGTATAAATAGCTCCTCCCCAACTCGAGGAGGAGTTATTAATAAAATTATTTTGAGATAGAACTGGTGCAGAATATTCATCTATGTAGATTGCTCCGCCTGAGTTAACTGTGTTTTTATTTCCGGTAAATACACAGTTAGAAATAGTTGGAGATGACGAGGCAATTTTGATTGCACCACCAAAACTGTTTGCCTGAGTTTCGTTATTTGTGAATTCGCATTTGGTCACCACGCACAACGAATTTTCAATCATCAAAGCACCACCGCCATTATAATCTGAGTTAAGGTTTTCAGTAAAATTAGAATCTGAAATAGTAGCGTTTGAATCGGTAAGAAGAATACCTCCTCCTTCATGCGTAGAATGATTTGATGTAAAGCTGGAATTTGTCACTTTCAAAACTCCCCCATATTGATATACGCCACCTCCTCCATTTGAAGAAAAACTTGAATTTTTTGAAAAAAGAGAATCTTCAATACTCAAATTTGAAATATCGGATCGAATTGCTCCTCCCCAAAATCCTGAGTAATTTTCAGAAAATGAACAGGATTTAATTGTAGCATTAGATTCGATTATCCAAATTGCTCCTCCGCTTCCTGTTCCACCCGTATTATTTTTTGAAAATTCACAATTAATAAAAGTAGCATTTGCATTTTTAAGCCAAACCGCACCACCGCCCTGATAAACAAAATTGTTTCTAAATTGGCAATTTCGTACAACAAATGTAGACCCTTCTGCCCATAAACCGCCACCAACTCCGCGTTCATCAGTAAAATTCTCACTTGCATTTCCATCTTCAATAATGAATCCGTCTAATACAGAATTTTCTAGAGCAACCAAAACATGATAACTCTTAAATTCATTTTCTTCGATCGAACCCACAGCACCGGATAGTATCGTTTGGTTAAGCGAGTAATCTCGTTGCGAAGACGAAGTTTCTGAGCCGCTAAAACCACCCAGCAACTCTATTCCTGGAGGTAAAATGAAAGAAGAAGAGCGAACATCACCTGGATAATAAGTTCCTTTTGCCACCCAAACCTCAGTAATCGAATCAGTCACCTGTAATGCTTCAGAAAGACTTGTAAATGCATTTTCCCAACTTGTTCCATCATTTGCACCACTTGCCAGTTTGTTGACATAAACGATTGTTGATCTTGTTGCCAAAATTGAATGTGCGAGAGAATTTGTACTGATATCACTTAAGGTAATTGAATTTGGTTCAAATTCATATCCCTTCTTCTGCAATTGAATAACACCAGTAAAATCTGATGTCAGAATTGAACCAAACGTTCCATTTTCATCAGTCACCATTAATGTTTGATTATTTTCTGAAATAAGAACAACTCCATCAACTCCAACTCCTAGGCTATTAACCACTATACCGGAAATATAATTCCCAACATTTTCACTCTCCTTTTCCTTTAGACTAATATTTACGGAATCCATTCCATTTGCAGCAACCTGAATAGTATCCCCTAGTAAAGAAATACTTCCATTATTAGGTGCATAAACTGAAACTGGATGGGGGAGATTCCAGTTGTTTTCGTCCAGAATAATGGCTGAAGGGCTCGCAAGTAAAAAATCGTTTGTGTCAGAGATCGACAGTGACAGGGTAACCGGAGAACTGGGCATCACAGAAAGACGAACAGAAAATGAAGAATGCCTTCCCTCCGGTACATCGATTTCAAAAAGACTTGGTAGAATTCCCTGTATCACTGAACTACGAAAATTAGCCACGTAAGGAATAGATAGGTTTAATGCTTTTGCATTATTTTCAGAACCTTGGTTTCCAGTCGAGGTTCCTAGATATGAAATTTGAGGATTTGAGAAATAAGGAATGGAATACTGATAAGAAGAGGCGTCATTATTGTAAGACATTACAGTTTTGTATCCGTCAGAACCTACAAGCCAGCGTTTACCGTAGGCAAATTCCCCAAAATCATAAGTTGATGTTGTTTTTGTTAGGTCAGCGTCTTCGCGGTTGTGCAAACATCCCATATTATGCCCTATTTCGTGAGCTAAAGTGTAACCAGGAGCAGTTATTTGATCCCAAACACATACATTAAATGCCTTATCTTCGAATTTGATGGTTGGAAAACTTAGCGTGTTTGCCAGTCCACCACTACTGCTATCGGTTGAAAGGAGGGTGACGATATCTGCACCGTATGAATCTCTAATTGTATGGATTTCATCCAGAAAGCCATCAGATTTCTCGGTCAACCTTTCCAAATCAAGGTCAAGATTACCGGTAGGAACATAGGCGGTTTCTTCACAATGAACGAGTCGTAATTGAATATTCACTCCACTGTTTCGAAAGCATAGGTTCGTATCAATAACTGCTGACCTAATCTCTGCCAAAGTCGAGGCAGAAGATCCAATCTCATTTTTCACTACCGTAGGATAGACAACCATTAAATCAATTTGGTCTGCATCTGATTTTCTCCAAGTATGATTTCTTTGAGCGGCACTACGTGGATCTTTGATAATTTCATCATTAAACCGGCAGCCACCGCATGGCTTAGCAAGAAATTGATTTAAAATTATTGAAGGGTTATTCAAAGTCCCTTGGATTTTGAAAGTCTTTTTAGGGGTGATAATAGAGCCTCTGATACTTTCTTCAGTCCGAATAAAAGTTAAAAAATTATCCCCTGTGGCAGTTTTTCCCATCCATGAAAACTCATCTTTACCTTGATTAAAAGACCTCGATGACAAACATCGAAAAACAAGACTTTTTCGATCTAGGTTCTCAACAACGATCTGACTAGCATCTAAAGTTGGTTTAACTAGAAAATTCGCTTCTGCCAGTGTAAACGAAGATGAAAACAAGAAGAAAACAAGCTGTATCAGCAAGGTTTTAACTGTAATGATGAAAGTTTTCACGATAATCTTCATTTATCATTAAAATACAATTCACAAAGTCAACCGCCTGCATGATCATTTTACAAGAACACGAATTCTGTCCCGACCAAGTAAGAGAGGAACTTGAGAACAAATCAGGCTTGATACGAATGAAGACTGACAAGAATTTCGCAGATATTGAGGAATCGGGCAAGTGGTTCCTTAATCTATGCAAGCAGATAGGAACACCAGTTTCACAAAGTGCTGAAGGTGACCTTTTGCTCAGTATCAAAAATGAAAGCTTTGATAAAAATGACCCAAGGACACGTGGGCCCAATACTAATAGGAAACTTGGTTTCCATACAGATAGATGTGATGTTATTGCCTTCTTTTGCATAATGCCTGCAAAATTAGGTGGCGAAAACCAAATTGTAAAAAGCCAAGAAATCTATGCTTGTATTAAAAATGAAAGACCAGAACTACTTAAAATTCTACAAAATAAATTCCCTTATAAAAGGCATGTAGTGGACAAAGGAAACCATAACCACTATGTCATGCAGCCAATTTTTTCTGAAAAAGATGGATACTTTGCATGCTCTTACCTGAGGGTATTAATCGATCGTGCAGACAAAGATGAAAATTGCCCCAACTTAACTTCCATACAGCGAGAAGCACTTGATTTTCTTGATATAGTCTGTGAAAGAACAGATTTTCAACAAAGATTGACCATGCAAAAAGGTGAAATACTGATGCTAAATAATTGGACCTTATTGCACAGAAGAACTGAATTTGAAGATTTCACTGAAAAATCAAAACGGCGACATCTGCTTCGCGTTTGGCTTTCAATGCCTAACAGTCGCCCAATAGATGATGCATTTATAGAAAATTATGGATCGACTAAATCAGGGGCAATAAGAGGAGGCATGAAACCATCATTCGAAAGATAAAAACCTGGAGTTCACTTTCAACAAATACATTTATGAACCGGCATATTTTAATTTTAATCACTCTGCTATCCATTCAGTTTCAGAAGGTTCTACCATCAGAGGTAACCGAAAATAAAATCGAACACACACTTCTTACAAAAGCCGGAAAAACAAATCAAAATAGGAGTGCAAATTGCAATATGTTAATTTGGGGTGGAGGATACTCTCCCTCTGGAAATCAAGTTTCATTAGAAAGTAATGTGAGATATTTTCTTCGGGTAAGAGATAAAATGAGGCTAACCGGCTTTCAGACTCGGATTCTTTTTGCCGATGGTTCAGATAATGCTAGAGATATTCAATTTCGAGATCCTGAATTTCTGGTGCCTGAAACAAATTTATTATTAGCTGAAATGTTTGGGTCGACTAGAGGAATATACAACCAGTACAGAAATAATAATTTGGAAGCTAATGGCTCATCATCCATTGGAGAGTTAGATAAGTGGTTTAATGATGTAAATTGTTCACCAAGTGACTCCCTCAACATGATTTATTTTACTGGACACGGCGGAAAGGGAGAAAAGAAGGAACCTTTCAACACCACGGCACATCTTTGGAATAATCAAAAAGTTATGGTCTCGGATTTAGCTAAGAAATTAGATCTACTTCCAATGAGTCAATCAGTGATTTTAATCATGGTGCAATGCTACAGTGGTGGTTTTGCAAATTTTATTTTCAAAGATGGAAACCCCAAAAAAGAGCTCCATCAACAGCCCAGGGCAGGTTTTTTTGCAACAACACATGATCGTGTTGCAGCGGGCTGTACTCCGGATATTAAAGAAGCAAATTACCAAGAATACAGCACGAAGTTTTGGGAAGCTCTTAGTGGTGAATCCCGTGTAGGTAATCAAATTACAAAACCTGACTTTAACGGAGATGGAAGAACCTCACTCTCAGAAGCCCACGCTTATGTAATAATCAATTCAAAAACGATAGATATTCCCATTAAAACTTCAGATATTTTCCTGAGGAAATATTCTGAATTGAATTCTACTTCCGACAGGAAAGATAGTTTTAATAGGAGAAAAAAAGAAAATATTAAAAGCGAGGATGAAATCTTATCCTCCACAATTGATTCAAATCGGTCGTCAGTAGATAAAAATCTACCTCTAGTGATCACAAGCCCCATTTCAAAAATTTTGCGTTTTGCATCTCATGAATCAAATGCAACGATCCATGCACTATCGGAAAGACTCGTACTTGAAGATGAGAAAAGGTTCGAACAGACGAACAGAAAAATTGATGAACTTAAGAAAACACGAGAAGAACTTGCCAAAACTAAGAAGCAAAAAGAAGAGCAATGCAAAGATTTGAAAAATAAGATAAAGGAGAGGCTGCGAGTGCAGTGGCCCGAATTGGCAAATATCCACCATCCTATCGTTGACCAATTAAAAAAAGATGTTTTACCAGCTAAACTTCTTTCTGTGGCAAACAAGAACAACCAGTGGCAAGACTTTAAACGACTAAAGAAAGAGATTTCTTCAATTGAGAATCAAAGATTCTTGATTGAGAAAAATCAAGTTTTAGCAATGAGACTAAAGAACGAAATTGAAAATGTAGTCCTTAGGCAAAATCTTTTGAAATCCAAGCAAGTCCAAAACATTGAACGATTCCTTCAGTTGGAAAGCTTGGAGCGGATCACACTAGATCAGTTTAGCGTCAGAAGATGAGTACTCTAACATTAATATTAGAATCCTTTTCCTCGGAGCTTAGCATCAAGTTGCTTTTGAAATTCCATTACATCTTCATCGGAAGGCTTATACCCTTCCTCGCCCCCTGTAAGTCCAAGTCGACCAAATTGATCAAGTGTCCACTTCTTCTGTATTCCATCTGAAAAAGTTACACTACCACTCGCCATTGCTCCTGGTGGTGTAACTGTATCTAGTTCAACATTCACTCCACCGGTGCTGGCACCATCAAGTGGATCCTCAGCAGAAGACGGATTTTCCCCATCGCTCGAATCGTCGTCAGATTCGGAACTTGTTTCTTCATCATCTTCTTCATCGACTAATTCCAAGTCCAAGTCATCAACAAGAAACCTCACATCCATGTAAGTCATGACAATACCAAAATCATCATTGATTTTTCTTTGGATGTCAGATAATCCCATCCCATCCTTAACCCAAGACGCAATCTGTCTTTTATGATCAGCATTAGGCTCTGATAATGAGGGTTCGCTTGCAGATTCTTCAGCAGTAGAATCGATTTCAGAATTATGTTCCTTTAAATTATCTTCGATCATCCCTTCGATGATGACATGTTATCAGTAAAAATCAATGTGAGTCTTACTGTGTGAAGTATTTTACTCCATTGCTTGAGAAAGTTGCTCATTAAGCAATTCCACCGAGTGCTTAATTGAGTCATCCTGATCCATCATATTTTCAACTGTTTTGCATGCGTGTATCACAGTTCCATGATCTCTTCCGCCAAAAGCTGCTCCGATTTCCTGTAAAGAATGTTCAGTTAAAATTCTTGAAAGATACATGGCAACTTGCCTAGGAAATGCTATATTTGCTGGACGTCTTCGGGATAGCATGTCGGCCATCCTGAGATGGTAATAATCAACAACCTTTTTCTGAATTGCTTCAATTGTGATACGACTCAAGTTCTCTTCTCTTAGTATATCACGAAGAAGTCGCTGAACTGTTTCCAAATCTGCTTTTTTGCGGGTCAACCCCACATATCCTGCAACTCGAGTCAAAGCACCTTCCATACGCCTAACATTGCGAGATATGTTCTTGGCGAGAAATTCAAGAATTTCATCTTCAATATTTATGCCCATAGCATCTGCCTTACGAGTCAGAATAGCAACGCGAGTTTCTAAATCAGGTGCCTGAATATCAGTTACTAGACCCCATTGAAACCTCGATAATAAACGGCTTTCAATTTTATCAATTTCTCCAGCAGGTCTATCCGACGTCAGAAAAATTTGACGCTGAGCTTCATAAATTTCATTAAAAGTATGAAAAAACTCTTCTTGAATGCGTTCCTTACCAGCCAAAAATTGAATATCATCAATCAGTAGGTAATCAACGCTTCTATATCTGGCACGAAATTTCGTTAAAGTATTTTCCTGAATAGCTCTTATGAATTCGTTAGTGAATTTTTCACAAGATACATAAGTTATTCTGCAGGAAGGATTTCTATTGAGCGCTTGATGAGCGACCGCATGCATCAAATGGGTTTTCCCTAATCCAGTCTCCCCGTAGAGGAAGAGAGGATTGTATGCGTGCGCAGGAGCATTTGATACAGCAATGCAGGCTGCGTGTGCAAGTTCGCTACCTCCACCAACGATAAAGTTATTAAATGTATTCTTTGGATTAATACCTAGAGAGCGTCCCTGTAATGATGGTCCAACTATACGGTTTTTATTCTTGGTAGATTTAGATTTGCTAAGATTAATTCGTCCCTGCGATTCATTCACATCTACATCATTAACATCTCCGAGAAGATCAATCGTGTATGGACGACCAACTAACTTATCGGCCTCTTGTCGAATGACATCAAGGTAGTTATCTCGAATCCATATAGCAGAAAATTCATTGGGTGTAATCAGTTCACAACCATCCTCATCGATCTTGCCTACGCGCATGTTATCAAACCATACTCTAAATGTGTCTGCGGGGATAACTTCTAAAAGTTGTTCTCTGAGTGAATTCCAAAATGTTTCTGGGGTTGTAATAAGATTAGTCATGGGATTTTATTCACATCTATTAAAAGATAAATGTAAGTCTTAAGAAATGAGAGAGTTAGGCAACAATCCATGATTAAATTCGGTATTTATCGACAAGACAAAAGACTGGCAGCCACAATAAAATAAGTAGCTTGCAACCAATGACTTAGGGGATAGACAACATTTGTTCATATTTGATGCGGTGATAAGATTTTTACAAAGGGGGTGAAATTGTTTTGAAGAATATAGGTAAGGAAACCAAGAAAAAAATCATCATTATAATAGAAAGTTTCTCACAACTTATTCACATACTCTCGTTTGTAAGTTTTTTGTACTTTTTATGTTGCCAAAAAACGAAAATTCTACCCCTTGCGGAGATAGTTGACCTGTGGTACTTTACGAGAAATTTAAGACTCAACTAGGTCAAAAAAATAAAATTAGTGGTTCATTTTATGTAAAAGTTTTTCATTCAGATCATCTGCTGAATCATAACCAAATTGTCTTGCTCCCTGAACCATAGCTGCGACTTCAATCAATCTTGCCATATCCCTACCAGTTCTGACCGGGATTTCCATCATAGGAACATCAAATCCTAAAATCTCATAATATTTCCTGTCTAAACCCGTTCTCTCTGGTTCCATATTTGAGGACTCATCCAAAAGAGTAATTACCAAATCAATCTTCTTCTCTATCCTTACAAACCTATTTCCAAATAATTTCTCGACATTTATGATGCCAATTCCACGGCATTCCATAAATCCTCGACTTAAGGGGTCACAAAAGCCAATAGGCGTATGATCGCTAAGTAATTTGACCCTAACAAGATCATCGGCAACCAAACTATGCCCTCTTTCAATTAGAGCCAGGGCAGCTTCACTTTTACCGGCACCACTTGCACCACGAATAAGAGTTCCAATTCCTCTTATTTCCAATAATGTTCCATGCAAACTGGTACGGGGTGCAAATTTTTCCTCAAGTAAAACAGTTACTTCGGTTGTAAATGCCTTTGAACTTAGAGGAGTTCTAAATAGAGGAACGCCAGCTTTTTCTAAAATTTCAATCATTTCAGAAGTGGGTGAAAGGCTTCTAGAAACAACTACACAAGGTATTTTCTTAGCCACCATTGCTTCTATGACAGCTTTTCGTCTTGCCGCAGATTGCTCGCGAAAAAAGGCCATCTCACCAGCTCCAAAAAGCTGAATTCTTTTATTGGCAAAATATTTAAAGTAGCCAGTTACAGCCAATGCTGGACGGTTGACACTCTTTTCTTTTATCGTACTGCGAGAAAGCGTTTTTTCTCCAGTTACAAGACGAAGTTTTAGTTGGCCACCGTAGGAATTATAGAACTCCTTAACTGCAATGCTTTCAATATTATCAGTTACCTTGGTGGGATTTTTCATCTTAATTGATATTAAAGAATTTATCTTCGGAAGTCATCACCAAGGTAATTTTTTCTTGCGACAGGATCAGATGCCAAAGAATCTGCGTCTCCGTGAGTCAAAACTTTGCCATCATAGAGCAAATACGCTCGATCAACTGCTCGTAAGGTTTCCCTGACACTATGATCTGTCAAAAGTATTCCAATTCCTTGATTCTTTAAATTCTCCATAATTTTAACTAACTCGGTCACACTGATAGGGTCAACTCCACTAAAAGGTTCATCTAAAAGCAAAAATTTTGGAGACAAGACAAGTGCCCTTGATATTTCAAGTCTACGCCTTTCTCCACCGCTTAAAGTGTACGCTTTTTGCTTTGCCAATTTCAAAAGATGAAGTTCATTCAGCCGGGTGTTAACCAATTTCTCATGTTCACTTTTAGGCAATCCAAGCGTTTGAACGATTGCCCTAATATTGTCCTCAACAGTTAATTTCCTAAAAACTGAACTTTCCTGGGGTAAATATACCAATCCTTTTTTTGCCCTTTTGTAAGGAGGTAAAGAAGTAATTTCTAGATCATTTATTTTGATTTCTCCACTAGTTGGAACATCGAATCCAGCAATCATTGAGAAAGTTGTAGTCTTACCAGCACCGTTTGGTCCCAGAAGACCTACAATCTCACCAGTTTTAACTTCAATGGAAATATCTCGAACGACTTCTCTTCTCCCAAAAGTTTTCCTTAAATTTGAAGCAAATAATGTGAAAGAATCTCTCAATGCTTGGAAATTATTTTTGAAGTTTCAATCCTGGCAGTAGAAACTTGTCAGAATTAGGAATTCTTACAGTTGGTCTCTTACCAACCTCACCTACTACTCTCGCCTTTCCAGTTTCTTTATCCAAAATGATTTTATTCCCACTGACAATGCCCCATTCTGAATCTTCAACTGTGGCGTTTCCTTCTAATATACCAGAACCATCTATGGTATTAAGGACGACTGTATCTGCCTTACAAGTTCTTGTCCCCAATATCATCAAAACCTTTCCATTTGCTTTGATTTCTCTAATTTTACCAAAATCTTGTTCGGATACATTTTCGTCCCTCCCAACAAATATTTCCATATTTTGACAAGTAATTTTGAGATTCCGATCATGAATATGAACGCTACCCTTTAGATTGAATGAATAATTACCATATCCAATTTCGAAAAACTCAATAAGATCGGCTTGAGCAACAGTCTGTGTATTATTTAAATCTGTACCATTTACCACTTTTTTTGAAGATAAATAATGCTTTTTAATAGTTTGGGAGGGAATCTCAGATTCAAAAGAAAGATTAGCACTTTTTGCTAATGTAATGTGATTGCCTCCGGATTCAGTTTCATCTTTCCATCTCCAATTTTCACCATTGGCAGAAAATCCATTACCTTTGGCAAAAAGGACAGAATCTCCCTCGGCAAAACCCTTAGCGATGTCAAATATTCCTTTATCACTCCACAACTTTGTATCACCAAATCTTTCAGAAAGGCTTTCCAAAATTGGGTTTCCAACATTGTAGACATTTTGATCAAGTATACTTACAAACTTTGCCTGTAGGACCCAGTTGATGTTACCCGATTCACCAAACTTTGGAATTGTAACCTTGTGAAAAACTTGATCGCGAGCTGTAGTTGCAGCAACGAAAAGTAGGAAAGGGAATATGATTAATACTTTAGAACTAATATTGGGTTTACTCCTAATTAACATAAAAAACCAATAACCTTATTCTGGATTCGTTGAATTAGAGTCTATAATTTTATTTGGAATAAACTTTAATACTGTGCCATTGATGCAATACCTTTTGTCAGTTGGTGTGTCGAAACCCTCACCAGTGAAGACATGACCTAGATGACCATCACAAACAGAGCAAAGCACTTCTGTTCTTGGGTATCCTAACAAATAATCAACCGATGTTTTCACATTTTTTGCATTTGAAGGGTCATAAAAAGATGGCCAACCGCATTTAGAATCAAATTTCTCATTCGAACTAAACAACTCGGAATCACAACCGGCACAAACATAAGTTCCACTCCCTTGTTTTTTAAACTTAGAGTAAACTTCCCCAAAAGGTCGCTCTGTCCCGGCTTTACGTAAGATTCTATACTGTTCTGGAGTAAGTTTTTCTTTCCATTTTTCTTCGCTCATTTTTACTGTAATACTATCTGTTTTATTTGAATTTTCCTTGGTTGAGCGTTTTTTTTCACTTTCTGCCAATACAGAATGATCGATGATCACACCTGCAGCAATGCAACAAAAGATAATAACAAAAACTACCAATAATTTTCTCATAACTATTATTAAATATTTTAACGATTTTATAATCAACCAAGACGCTCCAGTAAGCTCGCCTCATTGGTATATGCTATTGCTGAATCCTTCGTTATGATATTATGCTGAAATAGATGAAGCAAGTGTTGCTCCATTGTCATCATTCCCTCTTTGGATTGAGTTTCCATAGTGGAATAAACTTGCTGCCAATTTCCAGTTCTGATCAGGTTTCCAAGTGCGGGAACATTCTTAAGTACTTCCATTGCTAAAATCCTACCATTACCATCTGATCTGGGTACAAGTTTTTGACTTAAAACATAAGACAAACTGAAAGATAGCTGTAAGCACAAACTTTTAGTTTGTTCCGATGGAAACATATCGACTATACGACTTAACGCTCCCTTTGCATCGCGGGTATGTAGAGTTGAAAAAACCAAGTGTCCAGTTTCAGCTGCACTGAGAGCGAGCGATGCTGTTTCCGTATCGCGGATTTCACCTACAAAAATTATATCTGGATTTTCACGCAGGGCACTTCGTAAACCATCAGAAAAACTGGGTACATCCTGTCCGACTTGTCGTTGAGAAACCATCGAGTTTTCACTTTTAAAGAGAAACTCCACAGGATCCTCAAGGGTTATAATTCTAGCTTTTCGATAAAGATTAATGTGATTAATTAAGGAGGAAATAGTAGTTGATTTACCACTTCCCGTAACTCCTGTTACCAAAACCAATCCACGCTTGAGGGATGATATGTCCTGCCAGATTTGCTCTGATGGCAAACCCACCTCTTGAATTGGAGGGATGGTAGAGGCTAATACTCTCATAACAAAAGCCAATCCATCTCGGTCTCTAAACACATTGAGTCGAAAATTCACTCCCTGATCACTCCATTCAAAACCTGTA
>MDSZ01136339.1_pt1 | contig 13283 bp, 8 predicted proteins | sample 811201 | NCBI WGS metagenome assembly MDSZ01 (sample SAMN05326647, study PRJNA326480) | marine metagenome | isolation source: seawater | place: Indian Ocean: North | collected 2010
AGGCACTTCAGAAGGCCAAAATAAGTGCGCAGCTACCCACTCCGATCTCATACGAAATAAGTGTTCAAAATCCGATAAATATGCTCATTGACATAACTCTTCAAATCGAGGAGAAGAAGAGAGTAATGCAATCCTACGTCAGTCAGAATCAGGAAAATAATTACCCTGAATTGGTGGTAGCGCTCGACAAAGGGCGTACTTTTTCTTTGCCGCAGGAGGTCAAATTTGCAGAAGGATTTTTTAAATATGAAACAAAAGACTTAAGCTTAAGTATGAAAGAAATGTTGTATACTGTGATTGATTTGTATGGGGAAAAAGTTTGATTTAGACGCTGCAGTTTTGTTTTAGTGAAGGGATATTTCGCCCTGAGATGGTTGAAATTGATCCTTTCCCATCCAATCTGGCCAGATTTCCACCGGCCACTCGGTTTTTTGCCAGATTGCATGCAGCATACCTAGCCATTGTCTGAGTTGATGGCTATTTAGGAATATCTCATAGTGTATGCCCAATTCCTCCTTGAATTTTAGTGTAATTCCCGTGCCCGCATTCTTTACGTCAATTGCTATTATCAGGTGCTTTGGGGATTTGTTGGTCACTTTGACTGCTGTTTCTTGGGGCGCTTGTTGTTCAACTGATTTTTGGACAAAATTATGTACGCTCTTTCTAGAATGCTCGTTCGAAGCGGCGACCTCCCCCGACGAAGAAACATGTTTTTCTAGAATGCCCAGACAATGCTTGATTAGCCGATTAGCTAACCTCATGGTAAGCAATAGGATCACGGTCTGTTCGTTTTCGGTTAGTCCTGATATGGCTATCCGATCTTCTTGTTCATTGTAATTGGTCGTGATTCGTTTAAGACCACTCATTTCGTTCTCGCAGTTTACGGAGATCTTGGTTCCAACCAGCTTCCAACCTCAAGCATATCTTCCGCATCTAAAGTTCCCGTTTCTCTTTTAAGTAGGAGAAGATACCTAATGTGCGCATAGCGTATACTTTGCAAATCTCTCTGTGCTTGAAACTGGTCGCGGAGAGCGTTAAGCAAGTCGACGCTAGTTACCGTCCCTAGAGAAAAACCTTGTTGCATGGCCTCGGCCGATAGCGCTGTGGATTCAACTAAAATTGTGGCTGCATCGGTCTGGGCATCGCTAGCTTGGACTTGCAGGTAAGCAGAGCGGACCAATTCTCTCGCTTCTAATTGCGTTGCTCGCAATTCGTACTCTGCTATGCTTCGTCTGCTGATTGCCTCACTAACGCCTGCTTTATTTCTGCCGCCAGCATAAATGGGTATCACTACATTGAGACCAAAGTAAGTATTGTCTGTCCTGTTTATGCGCAAATTTTCAAATCCAACGTTTGAATCCTGACGTTGCGCTATCAATGACACTTGCGGCATATATGCGCCGCGACGCTCAGATACCCCTTCACTTGCTGCCTTTAGTGCATACTCTCCTGCCAGGATTTTCCTGTTACTTTTTTGAGCTTGTTGCACATAGTAGCTTTGATCAAACTCTAGGGGTGAAATTTCAATATCGTCTCTCAGTTTTAGCAGGGGACCAACTTCGAGGCCGGATATCGCGCGTAGACTTTCTCTACCAATTGCAAGATCAGCCTCTAGCTGCAACTGGCGAGCTTCTGCAGCTGCTAAACTTGCCTGAACCTGGTAGAGATCGGTTACTTGGGCGAGTTGTCGATCGAAAAGACTTTGCACCTGGTCGAGCTGATTTCTTAGCGCTTCGATTTCGGATGCTATCGACTCTAGAGTGTCTCTTGCCTCTAAAACCCTGAAATATCTATCAGCAACGTCTGTTAAGAGTACGGCTAACTGATAATAGTATTCTTCCTCAAATTGGTCCTCTAATAGGCTCGCTTGCTTTCTGGCAGCAAATTGCTGCCAGTTAAATAAGGTCTGAGATAATGTAAGGAAATATCGCTCCCCCGTGAAATTTTGCTCACGGTTAAACTGTTCTAAATTATTGTCTGATACATTCGCTCCAGCACTCACTTGGGGTAGCAACTGTCCGTTTGCTGCTCGCTTCCGAGCTGAGCTTATGTTCAAACTTTCTGATGCTATTTGTAGCTCGGGGCTGTACTCAATAGCCGCATTGAAAAACTCTTCTAATGTTACGCCCGGCAGGTTTGAATTCTGAGCTAGTACACTGCTAGAGATGGTCCCTACTAGCAAGGTCATCAATAACATCATTTTCAGTATTAGACTCATTAGTTAATCTTCTCTTAGCCCTCGGGCTACCGCATTTGAAAAAGGTTTGAAAAGGTATTGTAAGAATGTTCTTGCTCCAGTCGCAATAAACACGTCGGCCGGCATGCCTGGTATGAGCGCCAGGTCGCCCAAATCATCCATTCCTTCAGGTGTTACTTCTACTCTTGCCAAGTAGTAATAGTTACTAATGGACTCATCAAAGAAACTATCCGCTGATAGGTTTATTACTCTGCCATAGATGGCGGGAACAGTTCCTGTTCCGAAACTCGAAAATCGGATAGTGGCATCTTGGCCGATTGCTACCCGGTCTATATCTGTTGGCGAGACTTGAGCTTCAACTATCAGCTCATCCTCCTGAGGCACAATATCTACAATTTTCATTCCTGGGCTGATTACCCCACCTTCAGTGTGAACCTGCAGTCCTGTAACTATTCCAGACTCCGTAGCACGAACTAGCGTCCTAGAAACGATATCCTCAAGAGCGTTGGCACGTTCAAAGTTGTCGCTAATGTTGAGTTGCACTTCTCTCAACTCGGACACGATCTCATTCTGGAAACGTTTTCGTAATTGGAGTATTTGCAGTCGTGTTTCGCCGATAGCAACTTCTGTACTCGCGATGCTTGCCATCAAATCAGCAACATCGCCGTCTAACGTTGCGACATTTCTCTCGATCTCCCTTAATCTGTTTTTATCCGAGAAGCCCTGATTTAGGAGTTCACGAATATCATCTAGCTCCTCGTTATAAGAAATTGATAGACGCTCTTTGCTTGATTGGAGGCCTCTATAACCATTAATTTGGGAGCGTAATTGCTCCTCTCTTTGTTCAAGAACTTCTATCTCCCCCTCTAACGCAGATTTTCTAGCATTAAATATTTCAATTTGCGCTGTTGCCTCTTCTCGCGCTCTGTCAGAGCCATTAGCGAAATCTGATAGGTTGAGAGCGTCTTTGCTGTCACGCTCAGCTACTAGCCTTATTTCTAAGGCGCTTAAAGAGAGAAGCTGACTGTTTATTATGTCAAGCTGAGATCTCGGTTGCGTGCTATCTATTTCAAGGATTGGGTCTCCTAAATTAACATTTGCGCCATCTTCAACAAATATACTTTTGATGATGCCGCCCTCTAAGTGTTGTACAACTTTGCTGTATGAGCGGGAGGTTACTAAGCCGGATGCGACCGCAGCGCCGTCTATCGGAGCAGTTGCTGACCATAAGCCACCAAAACCGAAAAGCATTATGAAAATGAGTAACCCAAACCTGCGGTGGGTTTTTAGGTCAGTATCGAATTTGCTGACCTTTGAGTCCAACTTGTTCTTGTTTGTGTTCATCTAAATGGGCTGCCCAGAGAATAAAAAGTGAAAGTTATTACGCGTTAGTAGGAAGTTTTGTAACTTTTGAAGGTTGTGGACTGATATCTTTCAGAACCAAGTCTCTCTGTCCAAAATTCGCGACCATGCCCTCTTTCAACAACAACAACTTGTCTACGATAGATAGGATTGAGGTTCGATGCGTAATTATTATTATTGTGCTACCTGACTCTTTCATTCTTCTTAGTGCCGACACGAGGTCTCGCTCGCCTTGATCGTCAAGGTTCGAGTTAGGTTCATCTAAAATGATAAGCCTCGGAGAATTATAAATTGCTCGCGCGAGCCCTACTCGCTGTCGCTGTCCCGCAGATAACGCACCAGAGGTCAAGCCGATAAGAGTGTCATACCCCTCAGGAAGACTGAGAATCATTTCGTGAATACCAGCAATTTTGGCTGCTTCGATTATCTTTTCCGAGTCCAAACGTGAAAACCGGCAAATATTATCGGCGATTGTTCCGGAAAAGAGCTCAATGTCCTGAGGTAAATACCCTAGATGAGGTCCCAATTCATCTCTGTCCCATTTATTCATATCCGCACCATCTAACCGAACCAACCCCGCTCTCGCCGGCCAGACCCCAAGTATCGATCTTGCTAAGCTTGTTTTCCCGGCAGCACTGGGGCCAACAATGCCGAGAGCTTCACCAGCCGCAAGCTCGAAACTTACGCCTTTCAGACAAGCACTTGTTGATCCTGGGGGGACTACAAAAAGTTGTTCTACTGACAGACTACCTTCAGGGTCCGGCAGTGTAACTCTTTCCAGATCAAAGGGAGTGATTTTCAGTATCTCTGTGAGGCGCTCATACTGACCTTTAGCATCAATAAAACTCTTCCAGTTAGCAACCATCATATCTACCGGAGCCAAGGCACGTCCGAGAAGGAGCGAACCAGCGATCATCATTCCAGGAGAGATTTCTTGATTCAATGCTAAATATGCGCCAAGACCTAAAAGCAAGGACTGCGCTAGCATGCGGAATGATTTACTGATGGACTGCAATTGGGATGCTGCAACACTAGCGATGGCTTGTTCATTTGCCGCTTTGTCATACAGCAAATCATCTCTATACTGAATATTTTTCGACATGCCCATACCGTGGATTACTTCCGTGTTCCTGAGGTTATTGCTAAACGAAACCTGCGCCGTCCTTGATAAGCCATTCGCTTTAGCCATCCGATCACCAGTTGACTTTTGTGTAATGACTGCGAGGATAATCATGATTACAGCCGCTATTATCGCTGCCGAACCGAAATAGGGGTGGAATAAAAACATGACACAAATGTAAACCAGCGCCCAAGGGGCATCCATAAGTGAAATGACTCCGTTGCCAACGGAAAATTGCCTTAAACTAATTAAATCATTCATGGCTTGGTTGCCCATAGTGTCATTGCCCGTTAACAACGCATTAAGGCTAGCGACTGAAGACACCTTGTGACGTAAACTTTTCTCGACCCTCACATTTGCGGCTATCAGTAATTTTCCTCTCGCCCACTCAAATCCTCCAGAAGAAAACAACAGTAGGACTAGAAGCAGCGTGAGCATTATCAGAGTTTCCATACTTCCGCTAGAGACCACGCGGTCGTAGACTAACAACATATAAAGTATTGGAGTTAACATTAAGAAGTTCAAAGCAGCGCTAAACAAAGTGGCATAAAGAAAATATGCTTTGACAGAACTAAGTTCAGCTTTGAGAGGGTTAGGCATGGTTTTGCTCTGAATCATAAGTCGCCAAAAATACAAACACTATTTGTTATTAAATGCGGTTTGGAAGCTTTATTGAGGCTTCTCCTAAATTTTCAAGTTTTTCGATAGGAAAACTGTCCAATCTTATCTACGTATAGGGCCCCAAAGATTATTTTACGAGGAGTCGTCGTTGATCGCATAATTCTTCATATCGAATTCATCGCTATTTGGTTCTATCGGCTAAAATGGCGTTTCCGATAGCCTTGGAGGACTTTTGGTTCGGGATTTGTATCGCTAGAGTTCGCTTGACCCGTCGGCTATCTCTTTAAGTAGGTTCGGCTCATTGATGACTAGTTTGTTCGGCCCTACCCGAGAGACTATTTGTCTCCGTTGGAGCTGTTGGAAAACTCGGGTTATGGTTTCCCTGCTCAAATTGAGCATGATTGCGATTTCCATGTGCGTGGGTAAATTGTCGATATTCCTCGTTTTAGCCGAGCTGTTTTTGGAAACGAGCAGCCAAAGCTGGAGACAAACGCGCTGTGAAACTTTAGGTAGACTTAGGAGTGACCTTTGGGTATTCATTTGTCTAATGCGCCTTGCTAGCTTATTTCCTAACTGAAGGGTCACTGCGGGATTTCGTTGAGCAACATCTCTTATTGCTTCAGAGGAAAACATAACGACGACAGACGAATTCAGAGAAATCACATGTTCTGGCTGTGAGCCTGAATCAAAAACACAAAGTTCTCCACAATAGTCGCCTGGTTCCACGAAATACAGACCTACTTCTTTTCCATCAATCGTAAAATCTATCCCTTGGAGCCTTCCATCGAACAGCATGCAAATTTTATTCTCGCTAACTCCTGCGTCGAGAATGACTGCCCGTCGTTCGTAACGTTTTACCACTGACTTTGAGCACAATAACTCTATATCAGAATCTGGAAGAGCTTTGAAAAGTCCAAAAGTTCTCAATAAGTCAGATGTTGCTTGCATCAAGTTCCAGGTCGAATATCAAATTTGGGATATCAAGGTTAGTTAGGGGGTTCAAACGCAGTATACGGAACTCGCCACTTTAGGTAAAAACTCTCATTAACATTTGTGATCAGAATCACTTGCCAGATATGGCAATTAGGTTATTGTATGGGTCTGAAATTGGATTCTAACACTGGCGTAGGTTAGACAAAGAAAAGTTTTCCGCTACTGAAAGTCTTGGAAACACTTAATTGATTGTTTTAAATTATATTTTAGCGTTTATGAAAGATTCAAATTCGACAGTTAGAGCAAAGAAATCCCCTAAATTTTGGGCCCTTTTTTCGTGCCTGTGTGCTTTTAGCGCAATTTCTGCTCAAACAAGAGTTATTGACAACGAGTCACTAGCGAGCCCAGTGGGTGAAATTAGCCTTGTTATAGGGAAAGCCTATATAGAATCAGAGAACAATCAAACGCTCAGGGCTAGTAATGGGGACTTTGTTAGGGAAGGAGACATAATCCGCACAGAATCAAATGGTCACGTACATCTGCGATTTTTAGACGATGCAGTTCTGAGCGTCAGGCCTCTAAGCCGGCTACAAATAGTCTCTTATCGTTTTGACGAGTCCAACCCAGAGAGCTCTCTCGTAAAATTAGACCTGCTTCAGGGGACTGCAAGAACAGTTTCAGGCGAGGCCGCTAAAACGGCTAGAGACAAGTTTCGTCTTAACACCCCTATCGCCGCGATCGGTGTCAGAGGAACAGATTTCGTTGTATCGACAACAGCCGACTCGCTAAAGGCCTTAGTTAACGATGGTGCTATCGTTGTCGCGCCCTACTCTGCCCAATGTCTGCAGGGAGGAACTGGACCGTGCGAGGTCAATAGTATTGAGCTTAGCGGCGATTCAATGCAAATTTTGGAGTTCAACTCTGAAATGTCTGAACCACGACTTGTACCTATTATTGCCGCTGATCAGGATGCGGCTCAATTTCAGGGCATACTGGGTTCTTTAGCGGCCAGGTCTCAGTCTGCTGATGGAGACCCGATAGACTTGAGCGGTGTGTCATCGGAAGATGAGGATGCAACATTTAGGGAAGTAATCACTGACCGAGACGTAATTACAGAGGGCGTAACTTCCATCGACCTGGGAGATAACGCCAAAGATAAAGCACCTTACGCTACGGGTTATACCCCTGATTTTCAAATTTCGCTCGAAAAATTAAGAGAAAGACAGCTAGTTTGGGGCAGGTTCGCGGATGGAAAGGGTAATTTAGAGAGACTGACCTTACCCTTATCTGATGCCTCTGAGGGAAGAAATGTCTCTGTGGGCGCTAACTTTGAGTATTTTCTATTCCGGCCTGAGCAAGGAGAGGTGCAAGTAAAAAGTGGCCTTGGCGAGATCGGTTTTTCTCTTGCGAGCGCCCAAGCGTATTTCAAGGGCGAAAAAGAAATTTCTCCAGTGGCCGTGACGCAGGGAGGCCTGAAGATGGATTTTGCTAACAATACTTTTCAAACTTCATTGGACCTTTACCATATGCAGCTTGGTGATTCTCGATTTACGGCTCTCGGAAAAATATACGATGGAGGTTACTTCCACTTCAGAGACAATCAATCTCGAATCGTTGGCGGGGTTAGTTTGGATGGGAGAGAGTCTGGGTATTTCTTCGATTTTTATAACTGGGACGGGCTTGTCCAGGGCATTACTCTCTGGGATGCAAAGTAGCGGTTGGATTCGGAATTATGGCTTTATCAGAGATAAAAGATAACTCCTCTTTTTTCAGATTTTTATGCGAGAGAGTCAAGGTTAGTTCGTTACTTGCGGTGTTTGTGGCGGGAGCAACCACGGCTGCCCTTATGTTGTCGCTTGGAAGTAGTCTCTCCTCAATAGAGGAGCGTGCTGGGGCCCTGCCTTGGTTAGTTGCCCCTGATAATACCCTAGAGGAGCGCATCACGATTGTTAGTATCGACGAGCGCAGTCTTGCAGAAGTTGGTCCGTGGCCTTGGTCTTGGGATTTAATAGCTGAATTAGTCGAAAAAATAAATAATGCTGGTGCACAACTCCAGATACACGACATTCTCTATCCTCCAGGCGATAGGACCTTCGATGATCGATTGTTAAACTCGTTGACTGAGCCGGAGAGATCTATCATTGCTCAGCTTCCTATCTTGCAGGCGCAAGAGGAAGTACTCCGAACCGGCGTACTGACAAATCCGGTTAACGGGGTTTCCTGTCAAAATGAGACGCTTGTTGGACGTTTCCCAAGTACAAGTAACTTTATAGGATCGTCTGAAAAGCTATCGCCTGTACCCAAGGGGCATATAGTGCCAATAATCGATTCAGACGGCGCCGTTCGCAGGATTCCAGCGATGGTGTGCGTCGATGGGGTGGCTTTTTCTGCTCTAGCTTTGGCCCCATTTTTTCAGTTAGTTGGCACAGGGCCTTGGCAAGCAGAGATAGCGCCTGCCTCGGGAATATTCGGTCCGGATCAAACCCTTAATTTCGATTCATATCCCGGACTACAGGTACCTCTCGATGCCGAAGGGAATATGAGAATTTCGTTTCGCAAATCTCCGTCTGCCTTCAGGTCAATTTCCGCGGTAGATATTCTTAACGGGAATTTTGATGAAAATGTTTTAGACAACGTACTTGTGTTGGTTGGTGCTACCGCCTTTGGATTAGATGACATCGTCCCCACGCCATACAGTGGATATTCTCCAGGGGTCGAACTGCAGGCGAGACTGTTATCGAGTGTTTTGGACGAGCGAGTGCCATACTCTCCATCAGGGGGTTGGCTCATCGGGGCGTTTACCTGCTTGCTGTTAGCCTTTGCCTCTCTGCAACTTGCTCTCCTGCGAGGCCGATACGCCATGTTGGGTCTTCCTTTAATGACCCTATTATCACCCTTATTGGCACTAGGTTTACATGGCGTCATGTTAGTTAATTTTAGTGTATGGATTGGCTGGGTTACGGCGGCTTTATTCGGATTTTTGACTAGCACATTCTTACTTTTAGTGGAGCACGCGAGGATACGTTTAGAACGTTTTAGAGTTGTCCAAAATCTGACGAGTTATTTACCAGTTGAGACGGCAAGAAAGGTGGCTTTTGAGTCTCCCTCGTCACTTATTCAGGCTGAACGTTGTGATGTAACATTGCTTAGCGCGGACTTGCGGAATTTTTCGGCGATTGGTGAGAGAAGGCCTCCAGAGGAGTCTGCATCGATCCTCCACTATTTTTTCACCAAAGTTAATGAAATAGTTGAGCGCCACGGGGGAAGGGTCCACGAATACAAGGGTGACAATGTGTTGGTAGTTTGGGAAGGAGATGGCGCATCCTCTGCGCTAAATGCGTTGAACGCCTCCGTAGAGATAGAAAGTGAGATCAATTCAACTTTGCTCAGTGAGACCGGGGTCAATGGTCTTGAGCCTCTCGCGGTTGGAATCGGTATAGAGCAAGGGCCAGTATTACATGGATCGATTGGTCCCGCGCATCGCAGGGCTCACACTCTCTGTGGTGAGACAGTCTCGGTGGCGCTTCGAATCCAAGAGATGACAGCAGATCTGTCCTATTCAATCTTGATCGGTGAGGTAGCCGCCCGTTATCTCCAAGATGCTCCGTTAAAATCTCTCGGACATTACATGCTTCCGGGTCTTACCACTGCGCACGTGCTTTTCGCTCCCAAGGTTCTGGAAAAAGAATCAAAGGAAGCAAAAACTGAGTTAACCCTGTTGAAAGGTGGTCTTGTCTAAGGTCCAGTTCTATCGGTATCTTTCAAAGAACTGTGCGATAATCACTGGCCGGTTGGCCTTCAGCGACGTTCATAAAGTGAGAGAGTTGATGCCACGCTGAGCATTCTTTTCTAATGTGTCTAATTGTAAGGTGCAGTATCCCTTGGGCAAAAACAAAATAAGTTTAAAGCTCTTTCTCGCTGTATTAGGACTTCTTGTTTCCACTGCGAGCATTGCTTGCCCAAGCCTGCGTAACTTCTATGACTTGCTAGAGAAGGATCCAACTGCTTTGATCGAATCCTTGGACGAAATTTTGGAGCAGTGCTACGGTAACTCGGAATATTTTGCCTTGGAGGGGGCTGCATATCTAAGTTTGGGCGATCTTCTCAGAGCATTGGAGAATCTCGAGAGGGCTTTACTGCTCGATCCAAGCAATGGTTCTGCGGCTGTCGATTTTGCTGAGGTGCTTTATCGGCAGGGTCAGGTGATTAGTGCGCTAGAGATTAATTCCCAACTCCTCTTGAGAGAGGATCTTCCCGATGATTTAAGAGAGGCCATATCTCGTCGTCAGAGGCGGTGGCAGGGCGATACCAGACAACAGTCCTTCTCTTTTGGAACGTCCGTTGGCTACGATAATAATTTAAACAGTGCGCCGATTGCAGAGCGCTTGGCATTAACACTTTCGGGAAACCCTGTTCTTTTAGATGTGAGTTCTGATTTCAGAGCTGCGGGAGCTGCTTATGCGCGAGTCACTGGTGGTGCGACAATATTGAGTGTAGGTCAGGACGTCAATAGCAGACTGACCGGGTCAATTACTGGCCGGTTTAGCGAGGAATCTGATTACGATTTGATTCAGGGGTCAGCTCGCTACCGACTGAGTGATGCGAGCGATGTATCTCGCTGGAATACGACCTTTGGTCTTGATCATCTTATATGGGGAGGCAACACGGTCTTCAGTAGCGCCACCATCCGGGCGAGTTTCCTTTTTCAGGACCTCGGGGCTTGCCGCATTTATTCACGGCTTGCGCTGCAGTATCAGAAATACAAAGCCCAAGATCTGCTTTCGGGGTACGAATACTTCCTTGGTCCTGGCAGCGAATGTGAATTGTTCATCGCAGGGGAGCCAAACAGAATAGGCTTTGAGTTGGGAGCCTTGAGAAATAGCGCGGAATACAGCAGCAGACTGGGCGGTGACCGAGAGGGCTGGCAGGGCAACCTTTTTTGGCAGCGGAACTTGGGTGTAGGGCAATTGATTGGTCAGTATCAATTTACAGAATTTAATGACGAAGAGGGCTACAGCCTTCTGTTCAAGAACGGCATTAGTCGGCAAGAGCATCTCCATTCGGTCTACTTTAGCTACGTTAGACCGCTTAAATCATTTGGACGAACTGCGCAGATTCTTGCCACCGCCGCATACCATAATCAGGACAGTAGTATAGCTTTGTTCAGAACCAGAGGAGCCTCCTTAGAATTTGGGGTTACCTGGGGGTTTTAAGGGGTTTGAATAAAAGCGAGACTAATATTAAATAATTCAATTATTTTCAATCACTTATAGATCTTATATGCATAATTCGTTGAAAAAAGTACTTCAAAACTATTAAGAAAGTAAAATTTAGGTCGATAGAAGCGTGCGTTAAGGAGTTATATTGTTGTATGATACGTGCTTGGTAATCCTCAGTTGCCGTTTTCGCGAGCTGCAGCAGTAGTGGGTTATCTGGAAACAGGCGATCTTCCTCAGATGTGTGTGATTGGAATCACATAGATCTGAGGATGTTCGTTTTATTATTGTAGAGCCTGAAAATTAGGCCGAGTATTAAAAGCGGGTTCCTTCTAGTTCGGGGACATGTAGCTGACGCTAACAAGCTATGAACAAATTAATTTGATCAATTAATATTTAAACTTTTATTCGAATAAGTAATAGGTTAGACCTCAAGGAGATAAAATGGCTATAACAGCAGCGGTTAGGCAAGACATTATGGAGCTTGCCGTACTAATGAACAATACAGCGCCCGGAACAACGCTTCTATCTGAGCTAGTTGCGAAGTCGGTTGCTGGAAGCAGTCTCACCGAGATTGCGGAGCATTTGGCGGGTAGAGCTGAATTCACAGCAAAATACCCTACGTTCCAGACAGCGACCGAGTTTGCGAACGAGTGGCTTTCAAACGCTTTACCAGAAGCTGATGCAGCGTTGTTGGCCGAATGTGTCACTATCGTTGAAGCGCACATCAATGGAGGGGGTTCAATTCCTGATCTCGTCGTTTCGGTACAGGCTTTTATGTCTGATCCAGCGAATGCTGATGGCGCAGTGAAGACACACATAGACAACTTTAATAACAAGGTCACCGTTGCGACTTACCACACGATTACTAAAGAGGCAGCCGCTGAGTGGGCAATTCCTGCCACAGTGACTTCAGATGCAGCGTCTGTAACTACAACAAATGCAGCTGTCGACGTAGCTACTGCACCAGCAGCAGCGGCGGCAGAAACCAAGTCGCTTACCATTGCGACTGACATCTACACTGGGGGCAGTGGTGACGACATCATCAACGCTACCCGTGCAGGTGCCGCAGGTACAACTAACACGTATAACGCTAACGACCAGTTAGACGGTGGTGAGGGTACTGACTCTATTTATATTGAGTCTGCAGTAGCCGTAAACATGGCTACTCAGAAGAGCCTTGAAACTGTTCAGGTCAACGCTGTAGGCGCACCGGTCACTGTCACACTAGCGACTGACAAGGCCTACAAGACGCTTGAGTCAACTTCTAGCACTGGCAGTGTTACTTTTAACGCCATCAGAAATGGAGACATAGACGCAGGGATAACCTCGCAGGCTAACGGGCAGACTACAACGTTGAACTATCACGGTACCGCATTAACTGGCGCAAGTGATAATCTAGATGTGACGCTAAGCGGTGCAGACGGTGATTTAGATATCACCGGTACTAATGCAGCAAACTCACTAGAAACTTTGACCATCAACTCTATTTCTGATGGTACGTTGGATGACATTGATCTGACTAACGCTAACACTACAAAGCTTATTATTACAGGTGCGGGCGCTTCAAACATTGCTGGTATTACAGGAGCTGCGGCCACACTAAATACTATCGACGCGAGTGGTGCTACTGGCGCGGTCACAGTAACGGGTGTTAATACAACAGCTAATACCATCACGGGTGGTGCGGGCAACGATACCCTTGCGGGCGCTGCCGGTAACGACACTATCAGTGCCGGAAAGGGCGATGACCAGGTAACTGGCGCTGCCGGTAACGATAACATTACTCTTGGGGCCGGTGACGATGATCTTGTTATTGCTACCGCCTCTCAGG
>MDSZ01250934.1_pt1 | contig 13283 bp, 18 predicted proteins | sample 811201 | NCBI WGS metagenome assembly MDSZ01 (sample SAMN05326647, study PRJNA326480) | marine metagenome | isolation source: seawater | place: Indian Ocean: North | collected 2010
CGTAAATTGTAAACTTCTTGTTGACATGGCCCACTACAGCGGCTTAATTGCAGCGGGAGCATATCCAAATCCACTGCCTCATGCAGATATAGTAACCTCTACTACACACAAAACTCTTCGTGGTGCGCGTGGAGGAATGATACTTTGGAACGACGAAGAATATACTAGAAGAATTAATTCCGCTGTCTTTCCTGGGGTACAAGGCGGACCGTTGATGAATCAGATTGCTGGGAAAGCACAGGCCTTTTACGAGGCAGCACAACCAGATTTCAAAAAATACGCAGCTGATGTAATCCAAGCAGCAAAGTTAATGTGTGAGGTCTTCAACCACCGCGGTGTTGATGTCATCACCGGCGGTACCGATTCGCACATTGTTCTTGTTGGCACTGGCCAAAAAACGGGAGCCGATGTTGCAAACGCACTGGAAGAAGAGCACAATATTATTGTTAATAAAAACACCATTCCTAACGACAGAAGATCAGTAATGAAAACTTCCGGAATAAGGTTAGGTACTGCAGCAATGGTTACAAAAAAAGGATTTGATGTATCATATTTTAAGAGTATTGCAAACAAAGTTGCAGACGTAATTTTAGAGGAGGTATAATGGCAATTGCAAATTCGATAAAAAATCTTAGCACTTTTTTGCTCGAACGGAGTAATCAGCGACCAATTTACATGACGTCTGGAGGTTTTGACCCACTTCATGTTGGACATGTTAAATGTATCCAAGAAACAGTAAAGCTAGCAAATGATCCACGAAAGCATTCATCAAACCTTCGTGGCCTAGTTGTTGTTGTAGTCAATGCAGACTCGTTTTTAAAAAGAAAAAAAGGCTACGCGTTTATGCCACTTAGTGAACGTATGGAAATTATTAACGCTCTTGCCGGAGTCGACTTTGTTGTTCCTTGGGAGACTGACGGAGACCAGACAGTTATCGGCGCGTTAAGTATTCTTAAGCCTCAGTATTTTACCAAAGGAGGCGATCGATTCGATGCGTCGACAATACCTGAATGGAATATATGTCAGGAAATCGGATGTGAAATTATTACGGGGGTAGGAGCTGGCGGCAAGATTCAAAGTAGTTCAGAACTAGTAAGGAGGGCATATGCACAGTTCTCCTGATTATTTTAAGCAACAAGACAAACATTTAGTAATTTTTGATTTCGATGAGACAATTTGTAAGACAAACGCAACAATAAAAGTTACAAATGTGAAAATAGAAAAAGAAATGTGTCTCACTCCGACCCAATACTCACAATGGCGCGCCACTAAAAAATACGAAGAAAGTCCTGATGATTGGCATATGGACTTTAGCGAGTTTCAAGGATATCCACACGATGGACAACCAAACGAAGAAGTAATTAGAGATCTACGCTGGTATGCTGACAATGACCAATACATCGTTGCCTTGGTTACAGGTAGAGATAACTTGCTAGGCCCAAAACAATTTATGAAAGATTACTATGTTCCAGTTAATAAAATGTTGCTTTTGTGTTCTGGTTCACCAAACAAACGAAATTGTTTTCGGTCACTGTTTGAAACTTTTGAACCAAAGCATGTTACAATTTATGAGGATGCAACACAATATATTGAGCAGTGTCTTGAAATTGCTGAACAGAAAAAAATACCATTTTCCGGAATTCTTGTGAAAGATGGTATATTAATTCATGATTGGAGAAAATATGAAAACAGTAAGGCGGATTGAAAAACCTTGGGGATTTGAAGAAATATTTGCTCACACAGACAAATATGTTGGAAAGATTTTAAATATAAAACCTGGTCACAGATTAAGTTTGCAGTACCACGAGAAAAAAACAGAGACTTTATATGTTTTACAAGGCACCCTTACTGTTTGGACGGGTGATGATAATAACGACTTTATGCTGTGTGGAACAGGTTCAGTATACCATGTTGAACCCGGCCAGGTGCACCGTTTTGGTGCAGACGAAGGTGAAATAGAAATGTTAAGACTAGTCGAAGTGAGCACACCCGAACTTGCTGATGTCGTAAGACTAGCAGACGATTATAAGAGATGAATTATCATACCGAACAAAAAATAAAAAAAATGATGGTATGGAGATTAATTTCAATATTTTCATCACTAGTGTTTTTTTGGATATATACCGGTTCATTTTTTGAGTCATGTTTTTTATCTTTTGCGATTTACTTTATTCACAGCATAACTTTTTTTGGTTTCACAAATTTATGGGAAAAATATATTGCAGAACAATAATTAGTCTAGACACATAGAGGAGCACCAAATGAAGCTTACAGAGCAAAAATTAAGACGCATTATTAGAGCAATATTATTAGAGTCTCCACCAGCCCAACCTGTTAGAATACTCGGTGTTCCAGCATCAGCTAATCCAAGCAGACCATACAATGCCGCCATGAATCCAGCCCGGCCACTGAAAAAAGTTCAAATCAATCCTACAGGTAAGGCTTTTAAAGATTTAGACGGATACGCAAAAAACAAACAATTACACATTTATGATGATTTGCTTGATGACGAAAATGAAATTTTACGCAACGATATTTTTGACTTAATTGATCGATCATATGCGTATATTGGTGGAAATGCCGATATAAGAACTTCATTTGACTTAGCAGACCCTGCAAAAAATGATTATGTTGAGTTTCTTGCATGGGACATCGACGACGATCCAGAAGCAGATGTGGTCCGCGGAATGAAACCCAAAGGCGGGAAAATGAAGTTAACTCTTTCAGCTAATGATGGTTCTAGAGCTGCGGTTGATTATGGTATTGATGATACAATTGTAAGGCTTAAGGATGGAAACCACTACGCAGAAATGAGTGGAAAATCCGCTACAGTGCAAATGAAAGCTGGTACACCTGCGGTTACTGATGAGTCGACTGCCCGAGCAATGTTACCAGGAAAGAAAATTGAATGGTTTGGTTCTCACCCATATTTTAGCGGTGATGAAAGATTTCAAGACAGAGGCTCCGAAATAGAGGCAATAAAGTCTAGGCAATATGGAGGTACAAATAAAGGATACGACGGCTGGTACGTTCGATCACTGGGTGGTACCCCTCATGCAAAAATGATCTTCGGCGCAGTTTAATGGTTCCAATTATGGCAGGAGCTGGTTTTGTTATTTTTAAAAAACATGTTGATGGAATAAAATTTTTAGGTCTAATAGGACCAGATTTTCACCAACAAAGATGCGAGGGAATATATGACATCCCAAAAGGTGTCATAGACCCTGGAGAATTGCCACTTGACACTGCTAAACGTGAAGCACTCGAGGAAGCCGGATATATGATAAACGAAAAACAAATCGTTGCCGGGCCGTTCGCTGATTCTATGTTGACTATCTGGATGGCAGAAGTATACACAGAACCTGTTATCACTCCAAATCCAGACACTGGTATACTAGAACACTCGGGTTACCATTGGCTGACCCCTGAGGAGCTTTTAGGAAGTTGCTACAACTACTTAAGGCCGACCGTCAGATGGGCAACCATGGTTAGCATGAAAATGTAATAAATACATTTTTTTAATTTTGTATATTTGTTCATAGAACACTATAATTAATAGTAGTTGTAGGAGCAATAATGTCAAGTGTTTTCTCACATCATAAAACCGTAGCAGATCGATCGGCGTCGGATCGACGTCGGCACAAAAGAAAAATCGAGGACGCTATTAAAGATGGCATTCATGATATCATTGCCGAAGAAAGTATAATTGGAAAAGATGGAAAGAAAAAAATTCGAATTCCCGTCCGTGGAATAAAAGAATATAAATTTGTATACGGCTCAAATTCAAGCCAACAAACCGGTTCGGGCGGTGAACATGATATTAAAAGAGGTCAAGTATTAAAAAAAGGTAAAAAACAAGGGCAGGGTCAAGGTACCGGCAAACCTGGAAACAAGCCAGGTGAGGAATATTATGATGTAGAAGTAACGCTGGAGGAATTGGCTTCATACCTATTTGCAGATTTAGAATTACCAGAGCTCGAAAGAAAATCTCTCCAGTCAATAGTCAGCGAAAAATTTAAGCGAAAAGGTTACAGACCTCAGGGCATTCGACCAAGATTGTCAAAAAAAGAGACTGCAAAGCAGAGAATAAAACGAAAAAAAGCTGCTGAACGTCGGAGGCAAAATAGCGAAGAAAATGACGATGAGTCTTTTCCGTTTATAGAAAATGATTTAAGATACAAGCATATTACTAAGACTCAAAAAAACATTTCAAATGCTGTAATATTTTTCATAATGGACGTTTCCGGTTCAATGAGTACTGACAAAAAATATTTAGCACGATCTTTTTTCTTTCTGTTATATCATTTTATTAGATCCAAATATGAAAAAACAGAATTGGTTTTTATTGCGCACGATACAAGACCATATGAGGTTGATGAGGATAAATTTTTTAACCGCGGTACCGGTGGAGGTACAATGGTCTCTCCAACAATGGAATACGTTCAAGACGCAATAAACAAAAGATTTGATCCAAGTGCCTGGAACATATATGCGTTTCATTGTTCAGATGGAGATAACTGGGTAACCGACAATGCCAAAACTCTTGCTCTGACGAAGAAGGTAGCTTCGGTTTGTCAGCTATATGGATATTGTGAGATTCAACCATCTTCAACGCAGCTTGCATGGCTGGATGGCGATTCTGGTTTAGGAAAACTATATGAGGGACATTATGACATTAAAACAACAAGAATCACTTCAAAAAAAGACGTCTGGCCGGCATTCAAACAGTTTTTTGGAAAAGCTCCAGATTGGTAGAGGCGATTTAGTTACATATGGATGGTACTATAGAAGACAACCCATCCATGCATGTACAGAGGGTTTTATAGGAATTGTTTTGGATGATCCATTTTATGACCACATATCATATGAAAAGCTTATTCAGCGAAAAAAAAGATGGATGGTTTCTGATATTTATGATTTTACTCTGGTTGCAACGGTACTTACTAATAATGGTGAGACATTAATTTATCCTGTGCGCAACCTTATTAAACAAGCAAGGAAAGAACATGAGTGATTGGAATTTAAACGATCTAGAATCTTGGGACGAGAAAATTTGTGAAATTGCAAAGAAGCATGACCTAGATTGGTATCCAATAACATATGAGACTTGTGACTACTATGAAATGCTTGGCAACATGGCTTATCATGGCATGCCCACACATTATGGTCACTGGTCGTATGGAAAATCTTTTGAGATACAGCACTCTCAATATCAGCATGGTGTAACCGGACTACCGTATGAATTAATAATTAATTCAGATCCCTGTATATCATATTTGATGAGAGAAAACCCTCTTTACTTGCAGATACTCATTATGGCTCACTGTGTTGGACACAGCGACTTTTTCAAAAACAATCGAACGTTTAAATATACTCGCGCCGACACTGTTGTCCCAAGAATGCGTAACGCAAAAAAAAGAATACAAAAATACGTTGAGGATCCATGGATCGGAATTGAAAAGGTAGAAGCGGTTATCGACGCATGTCAAGCGCTGACTTTTCAAATACCTCGACATCCTACTGATCCCAGCTCTTTAAAAGAGGAATATGATTTTTACAAGGCGTCGGAAAAAATAGCTGAAATGCAAATTCCGCCATATAAAGAATATGATATTCTTGGATTTATTCTAGATTTTTCAAAAGAGTTACCTGATTGGAAAAGAGATATAATATCTATTATTAGAGATGAGGCACATTATTTCATGCCGCAAATACGGACAAAAACAATGAATGAAGGCTGGGCGTGTTTTTGGCACTATAAGATTCTACATGAGCTTAATATGCCTCAAAAATATCATATTCCATTTTTAAAATCACACAACCAAGTCGTCAGACCGCATATTGGCCGTATCAATCCATACCATCTTGGCTTTCATTTATTCAACGCGATTGAAGAACGTCACGGACTCAAGGAATGCTTTATAGCTAGAGAAGTCCATAATGATGAATCTTTTATAAGGCAGTATCTGACACAACAAGACTGTGAAGACTTAAATTTGTTTTCATATTCAAAGACTGAATCTCGAGATCTTATTGTCGATGAAGTAAGCGATGTCGAGGGCTGGAAATCAGTAAAAAGTAACCTGATTCAGCAGACCGGCGCAAATTCAATCCCGGTAATCTACATTGAATCCGTCGAACAGGATGGAACTCTTGTTTTGCATCACGAACACGACGGAAGAGATCTACAAATAAAATATGCTGAACATGTTCTAGAACATTGTAAACATTTATGGGAAAGTGATGTACAATTAATCACTATGCTCGATGGCGCACCGTATGAAATTTAAGGAGCAAACACATGTCGTCTAAATTTTTAGATATTATTAAAACACAGAGAAAAAGTTCGAAAGAAAAAAAGTTCGAAGGAACTTTTTTGGATTATCTTGAATTACTGCAATCTGATCCTTCGATTGCAAAATCTGCACACAGACGATTGTATGAAGCAATCAGTGGAAAAGGTGTGTCTGAATTAGCTGATGAGGATCCTAGAAAAAGAAAAATATTCGACAATGAGTCGATTAGGGTTTATGATTATTTTGATACAGAATTTTTCGGAATGGAAAGTGTCATTGAAAAAATCATGAGATTCTTAAAAGGAGCTGCGCTCAGAGGAGAAGAAAGTCGACAAGTCCTGTTGCTAATGGGTCCAGTCGGTGCCGGTAAATCTGCGTTAACCGAACATATCAAATCTGCTTTGGATGGCGAAAAGTACTACCATCTTGAAGCGGATCCACAAAGAGGAGAACCGTTACAGCTTTTACCAAGATCCCTAAGAGGTCAGTTTGAAAAAATGTTGGGTGTAAAAGTTGAGGGGGATATTTCCCCAGTAGCAAGATACCTTCTATTAAATGATTACAATGGAAAGTACGAAAATTTTAAAATCGTACAATCATCTTTTTCACAACGCGGCCGGAGAGGTATTGCATCCGTTCCACCTATGGACGCAAACTCACAAGACGTTTCCGTTTTAATCGGTTCTGAAGATATTTCAAAGTTAGACAAATACAGTGAAGATGACCCACGCGTCTTAAATTTAACCGGCGCCTTTAATGTTGGAAACAGAGGCATAGTTGAACTCATCGAGGTGTTTAAGAATGAAATTGAATTTTTGCACACAATCATTACAGCCACACAAGAAAAACGCGTTCCTGCACCGGGTAAGCATGATATGGTCTTTTTTGATGGTGTTATCCTGGCTCACTGCAACGAAAGCGAATGGAATCGATTTAAGTCAGAGCATACCAACGAGGCAATCTTGGATCGTGTCGTTAAAATAAATGTACCGTATATTTTGGAGCTTGATCAGGAAATAAAGATATACGAAAAGATTTTATCTAGATCGGATTTTGATGCCCACATTGCGCCTCATACAATAAAGGTTGCGGCAATGTTTTCAGTTATGTCCAGACTCAAGCCAACGTCAAAGTGTGACCTTCTCACGAAAATGAAAATATATAACGGTGAAGAAGTAATTGAAAAGGGTCGAGTTAAAAAAATTGACATCAATGATCTACGCGAGGAATCACGTGATGAAGGAATGACAGGAATTTCCACACGGTTTATTTCAAAGGCCATCGATCATGCGCTGACTGATCATTCGAAAGAATGTGTCACGCCAATTAGTGTAATGAAGTCATTAACAAAAATGGTAAAAGAGCAAATCATTGATAATGATTTCAGGGAATCCTGTTTGGAAATAATCCAAAAAGTAGTTCGCGAAGAGTATCTTAAGATCCTAGAAACTGAAATCGCAAAAGCTTTTATCACTGCTTACGAAGAACAAGCACAGAGCCTGTTTAACACTTACTTGGATAACGCCGAAGCATATACAACCAAGGCAAAAATTCGTGATGAACTTACTGGTGAAGAGCGATCTGCAGATGAAAAGTTCATGAAGTCTATTGAGGAGGTCATAGGGATTACAGGCTCTTCCAGAGCCGGCTTCAGATCAGACGTAACGGCGTATATGTTCGCAAAAATGAGACATGGCGAAAAGGTTGATTACACTTCTTACGAACCTCTGAAAGAGGCTATCGAAGCTTACCTAATTAATTCGGTAAAGGACATGGCAAGAATTGTTACAAAAAGTAAATCTCGCGATGAAGAACAAAGAAAAAAACATAGCGATATGGTCGCTACACTTATTGAAGAATATGGGTATAATGAAGACTCTGCAGAAGAAATTCTTAGATACGCATCAAATAACCTTTGGAGGGACTCTTGATAAGATTTAATTTTGGTTTTCCTGAAGCACTTCTTTTATATAGCTTTTTTATTTTTAACCAATCATGGAGTATTTCCATGGTAGCATTGGTTATGGCGGTTGTTGGAAGAGTGTGTACTTCAATGGTAAATTATGGAAAAAAAGAAGAAAACGATTTGGAAACCCTCGAAGCATAGTGATTTTGATTTTCTGAAAAAAGATTTTACCCGGCTTCTTAGTAACGGACTATATGATTCAGGTAATGCTTTTTTTCAGAATGACGTTCTCAGCTATTGTGTTTTTAGACAATCTGCAGATAATTTTGAGTTAATAAAAAAAAATATTATTACTGATTTATTGTTTGCGGCAAGAAGATTTACTCCAGGTACCGAAATATTGTTAACAAAAATGATGTTGAACGGTGTTCCGGAAAGAAACAAGATTGTCCGGCGGTTGAGCTCAGCTGATGCTTTAAATCATACAAAAAATTATCTTAAATCACAAAAGTCAAAGTTCATAATCGACCAAATAGTTTCGCTTATGGGGACGTCTGGTAGAATCCATATTACGGAAGAGCCAATTGTCGGCACGGAAATTATATTACGAGACAAATATTGTATATCGATACAGCCTGACAAAAGGTTTGAATCGATTGTAGAATTAAAAAATAGAATATTTGACTATGCAAAAGTGTGTGTCATCGAAGGTGCACCTGCATCTGTTTCAGAAATAAATAAATTGTTAATGCATTGTCATGAAAAGAACGTGTTTTTATTGTTGTTAGCAAGGTCTTATCCAGAAGAGGTGATAAATACTCTTGCTGTCAACTGGAAAAAAAGAAAACTGCGTATCATCCCATTAGTGTATGGTACTACAATATACAATCTAAATGCGCACGCTGACTTGTGCTCAGTGTCTGGCGCGACACCCCTAAGTTCTGCGATTACTAGCACGCTTGATAAAGATTTAAGTGAAAATTTTGGTGAGCTTACTAATATACAAATGGACGCGGCTGGTATAACAGCATCATCCTCTCATTCACCTGCTGTGCTGAAACATCAACTAGAAACAAGACTTTCAAAAATGGACGTTTCTGACACTGACCGCCGAGAAATAATTTTAAGACGTCTTGCCGGGCTTTCTCCAAAAACGCTTAACGTAAAGATAGCAAAAACACCAACTTCGTGGCAACTTAAAAACGAAATAGAAATAGCTGTAGCGCTTTATAATAGCTTCTGTCAAAAGGCTATCTTCCTTGAGGACAACGCCGGCAATTGCGAGATATATCCGTTTGCCGTATACAAAAAAGCAACGGAACTACATAATATATATAGCAAGACAAGAGATAAAATTGGTGGTTATATAGTCCAACAGGAAACAAAAAATAAGGATATTAGTTTATCACAACATAATTATTAACACAGGAGAACATAATGGACAACAAAACAACATTACAACTTTACAGAGAAATTTGTGAAATAAACAAAAATGAACTCATTGCTCTTGTTAACAGGGCTGTTAACGAGCATGGATTCACGCTTACAGAAGAAACCGACAAACAAAGGTTTTTTACGCTTTTAACAACCCTGATTGAAGAAAGAAATGCAGCAGGTTATGAAATACTGTTGAATCGACTTAAGTAATGCAAGGATACAAGCACATTGTCGAATGCCACTGCATATTGCCACAATTCCGGAATATTAAAAATCCACCATGGCATAAATTTGTAGTATTTAGCATCATCGACGACGGCGATACGGTGATACCAAAACATGCGCAGTGTAATAACTGTGGTGTCGTTCACAATGTGTTTGACATTGGAAAATCAGAAATATTAGCTGGCCAGGAATTAGGTGCCGTAATACAGAAAGATGACATTGCATTAATGCTTCCAGACAGCCTTAAAAACATGCTTGTTTCATACAATTGTGACGTCGCTACATGGGAAAATGTGCTTTTTGTTTTACAAAACAGTAAATTTCCTTGTAATATCGTACTGGATAAAAAAGAAGAAAACGGAATAATCTCTGGAAAGCTTTTGGAAATGGCTAATCATGGCAAATATGCTATCAAGCCTTATTCGGGTCGAGTAGAAGTATGAAAAAACTTGCAAAAAACGATGAAATCGATATTACGGACAGAGCCAAAGCACGAGAAATCGTGCAGGTCGTGTTAGATTATGGTGTTAACCAAAATCAAATTTATCACATGTTAACGCTTTTGTCGCTAGAACTGGAAAACGTTCAACACATGAAACAAATTACAAAAGTAATAAAATCACTCACGTCGAAAGACACAAAAGAAACTGGACTTATTATAGGAGATTGAAAAATGAGCAATCCGGTAATTGAAAAATGGCAGGAACTAAAAGTATTGATCGAATCGATCGATCTTGACGTACACAAAAACGCAAACGGAAATGCCTCTGCCGGCGTACGCGCAAGAAAAGGCTTAAGACTTCTAAAAACACAAGCTTCAGAACTTGTGAAATTAACCGTCGAAAGAGACAAAGCTAAAAAATCAAACGGCTAAATAATAATTTAGAAGTCAAACACCAAAACTAAATGGAGACGCATGTCTCCATTTTTTATTTTAGGGCATAATTATTTACATGGATTAGCAATTCTGCTTGTCCATAAAATCCCTTACTTTTTTCAAAGCAGACTTCTCGATCTGACATATGCGCATTCTAGTTAGCCCACAAAGATCTCCAATTTCTTGCAGCGTTTTCGGACCACCGCGAGATGCAACTATCGAGCAGTTGTTAAATTTGTCACATTTCATCCAATGTCGGCAGTCCGACATCCGGCATGATTTGTTTTGTTCTAAATGTTCTTTAAAGCAAGTGGTTTTATTTAATACTTTATCCATTGATAACCTCCATTATAATTCTAATTGTAATGCAGTTTCAAGCATTGTACGAGGAAAAAATGAGTAGAAAAATATTTGTTGTTGATACATCTGTAATGTTGTATGATAAATTGGCAATCCATCAGTTCGTTGGTAACGATGTTGTACTGCCGCTCTGTATTCTAGAAGAACTTGATAAATTTAAAGAAAAGCAGGGCATACTAGGGGAAAATGCAAGATACGTAAATCGTTATCTGGATTCTCTTCGCGACATGGAAAAAGACCAATCAGGATGGACTATCTGCAGCGAGCATGATATCAGATATAAGTTTGTTACCAAGCCTTTAAGGCCTTTTGTACCAGATGGTCTAGACACTTCATATAACGATAACCAGATAATCGCATGTGCAAAATACTTGCAGGAACTACAGCCAAAAACAGTGGTATTGGTAATCACTAAGGATATAAACCTTCGTGTAAAATGTGATGCAGTAGGTGTTGTTGCTGAGGATTACTACAAGGATCATATCGAGTCGGACGTGGACAAACTCATGGGATATCGTACGATTGACTTTGAAAAAAACGAAATCGATTTATTTTTTGCAAACGGCAAGCTCGAGCTGGAAAATAGTGAAACCCCGGGTTTAAATTCTGCAGAAGAAAACTGCTTTATAATTGGCAAATCTGGCCAAAACCAGTCTTTCCTGGGCATAAAGAAAAACAGATCGATTCAAAAACTAAGATATGAAATGGACGGTTTCATTAATGTTGAACCAAGAAACAGTGAACAAAGATTTGCGATTGAAGCTTTACTAGATCCAAATATTCCATTAGTAACCCTTACAGGATTAGCCGGATCCGGAAAAACATTCTTGGCACTGATGGCCGGCTTATACAAATTAAAAAGCGGCAATAGTCGTCAAATTAAAATACCAGAAGAGTTTCAAACAGGATATGAACGGCTGGTTATAACACGTACGCTGCAGCCAGTCGGTAGAGACCTTGGATACCTTCCCGGAACGATGGAGGATAAAATGCAACCATGGCTGATGCCGATATTAGATAATGTCAGGCATGCTTTTAAGGATTTAACTTACTTTAAGATGATGATTGACCATGGTGAAATTGAAGTTGCTCCAATACCATATATTCGTGGAAGAACTTTTAACAATTCTTTAGTTTTGGTTGATGAAGCACAGAATGCAACAATTCATGAACTAAAAACAATCATTACACGTATTGGCACTGGATCAAAAATAGTTTTACTAGGCGACATCGATCAAATCGATACTCCATATATTGATAGACAGTCTTCTGGTTTAAGCATAGTTATAGACAGGTTTCGTAATTCAAAATTAGCTGCGCATGTAAACTTGTCAAAAGGCCAAAGATCTGACTTGGCGTCTGCTGCGGGGCTCATATTATAGGAAAATAAAAATGGCAGGAACAGCATTCAAAAGCATAGACAAAAATCGATTTAAAAAAATATACCCAGCAAAAAGATTTGCACCAGTTCTTGCAAAGCAATCAGAAAAAAATATTGTTCTCGAGAATGCAAAACTAGTTTTTACAGAAGCTAGCGGCACAACTTCAATGACGTATACTTTTGAGCAAAAGTATGCATCTGTACCAACAGTTACTCATGGTGTTCGTTCAAATCTTGGTGATATGGTGTTGGTTAAGATTACTAATTTAACAGCACAATCGGTCTCGGTTGAGGTTTCTGCGCCATTTGATGGTTCAATTGATCTACACATCACGGAGATTGGATCATGAGCAGCATTGGTAACCCTCACGGGTTTTTGGAAGAAGGGTTTATCGACTTTAATGGTGAGACCCAAAAAACGGTTACGCTGATAACAGTTCGAAAACCTGCCGCAATCAATATTATTGTACACGAAAACCAAAACACTTCCGCTAGCGCAAACACTGAAACCGACATTCCAGCACGAAATGTCGGCAACGTAACTATTTCATCTTATTGGGTGACCGGAAAAACTTTTAATATTGTTACGTCAGCAGAGTTTTATGGCCGTATTTATTACAGCGCACAAAGTACAGTTTAGGAGAGTCACAAATGGCTAAAGATTTTAGAATTAAACAGCTTAGGACTACACAGTTGATCGTTTCCGGTTCAAGTGTAGGATCAAAACCAAGTCTATTAATTTATTCAGCATCCGCTGCAACAAACATCGACGGCGGAGTAGCGACACCACTACTAGCAAAC
>MDSZ01073768.1_pt1 | contig 13282 bp, 10 predicted proteins | sample 811201 | NCBI WGS metagenome assembly MDSZ01 (sample SAMN05326647, study PRJNA326480) | marine metagenome | isolation source: seawater | place: Indian Ocean: North | collected 2010
AATTTTCATTATGTTTTTAACTTTGCTGGATATTCAGATTTAAATAAATCTAGATATGATCCAATTAAAACTGTAAACCAAAATATTTTAGGAACGGTAAATTGCCTTGAAGCATGTAAGTATAATAAAATAAAAAGATTTTTTTATGCTAGTTCATTATATAGCGATACTAATATAGGAAACTTCTATAGATGCTCAAAAAAAGCAGCCGAGGATTATATTGTAGAATATAACAAAAGATTTAAATTAAATTATACTATTATAAAATTTGGATCAATTTACGGACCTGGATCAGACTCTACAAATACACTTAATAAAATTATAACAAACTCATTTAAAACAAAAAAAATAATTTATCATGGTTCAAGAGAAACTATGAGAGAATATATTCATGTACAAGATGCTGTAGAAGCCACTATTGACTTAATGGATAGTTCTTACATTAATAAAAAAATTAATATAACTAGCGGAAAATTACACAAGGTAGAAACAGTATTAAAAATGATTAATGAAATTATAGGAAAAAAATATTCTATAAAATTCCTTTCCCAAAAAAATGTTGCTGGTCATTATACGATCACCCCTTATAGATTAGAAGAAAACATAACAACTAATTATACAAAGAATAACTACATTGACCTTGGAAATGGACTAAAAAATTTAATACAGTCCCTAAAAAATGTTAAGTAAGCTTTCCACTTTTTTAAATTTAATTAAACAAATAACTAAAATAAATTTATCTAATCTCAAAAACTTTTTAGAATATTACTATTATATAAATGATAAAAATTATGAAAAAGATTTTTTGAATTACTTCAATAAAAGAAATAAAAAAAATTTTCTGCTGATTGAAAAAATGTATACAGTATATAAATCATTAGAATACATTAGAATAAATAATTTCAAGGGAAGTATAGTTGAAGTTGGTGTTTATAAAGGAAGAATGGGCCATCTCATTTGTTACTACTTGGACAAATATAAAATGAAAAATAAAGTTTATTTTTTTGATACCTTTGAAGGTATGACAAAAAAAGGCAAACATGATTATAATTTAGTAGATAGGAAAAAGTATTCACTTAATGAAGGCGATACTTTTTATCCTTTAGAAAAAATCAAGAATGATTTCAAAAAATATAATTCATATAAAAATATTAATTTTATAAAAGGTGACGTAAATAAAATTTTAAATAATAAAAAGATCTTACCGATAAAAATCTCATTACTAAGGCTAGATACAGACTTTTATTTATCCACCAAAAATTCCCTTGAAAAAATGTACAATCTAATTCAAAAATCGGGTGTATTAATTTTTGATGACTTTGGTCATTGGAATGGTGAGAAAAAAGCAGCAATGGATTTTTTTGCTAAAAAAAAGTTTAAACCTTTTTTATTAAGAACATGCCGTCCAGAGAGAGTTGTAATTAAAAATTAACAAATTAATTAAAAAGCTAACACATCTGTTATATTAGTTAAGCTATCTATGCTATCTCTTTCAATATCAATTTTTGTTAATTTATCTTCAATTTTACCGTTTGAAATTCCATAAAAACAATATTCTTTTAAAATATATTTCAAATCTGAAAGTTTATTTTTTAGTATTTTGTTACGCTCTCTTCCTAATTCAAAAATTATAATAGGTTTAAATTTATCAATTGTTTTTTGTGATCCTTTGAGACACTTAAATTCAGTACCCTCAATATCTATTTTAATGAAATCTAACTTTTCCAAACCTTTCTTTTGAATAAAATCATCAATCGTAACTTGTTCGACAACTGTTTCATTATAATTATTATTTTTGAGCTGAATTAATATTTCTTTTTCAAGAGTTGAATGACCTTCACGATTTGAAAATTCTCGAAATTCGTAAAATTTTGCATCACTTATACATTTATCGCTTAATGCATAGTTATATAAATGTAAGTTTTTGCAATCATTTAAATTCATATTTTTTTTTAATCTTTCATATTGATACTTTGAAGGTTCAAAAGCAAAAATTTTGCCATTCTCACCAACTAATTTTGACATTAATATTGAGTAATAACCAAAGTTTGCACCTGCATCTATGCAATAAAAATTTTCAGCTACTATAGTTTCTATTATTAAAGTTATTTTTTTTTCGTAGTTGTCCTTAAGTATTTGTTGATCAATTTCAAATTTTGGATTTAATTTAAAAATACAATTCTTATTTTTGAATAGTATATTTCTTCGATTTTTAATTAAAGAGAATTTAATTAAATTTAAAAGTCGACTAAACACTGCCTTTATAATTTCTTAAAAAAACATCCAAATCCTCTGGAGTTCCCAGTCCCCACATTTCTTTAACTGGTTGAATCACAATTCTCTTATTTTCTTTAATTGCCTCATTATAAACTGGACATATGTAAAATTCATTCTTGTAGCGTATATTTTTTTTAATCATTTTTTTTGCATATTTTACAAAATCTGAACCTTTCTTCCAATAATAAAGGCCAACAGTTGCAGTATTAGATATTACTTTCTTCTCCGCAACTTCTGATACTTCTCCTTTTGAATTATGTCTCGCATAAGACCACTTAGGGTGAGTGGATTTAAACGTAAAAATAGCTCCATCTATTTTTTTTGATGAAATTTGGTATAGTGATCTTAAATTATCCCATTCTACAAATTGATCTGAATTTGCAATTAGCAATGGATTATTATTATTAATAAATTTTTCAGAAATTAATGCAGTTTCAGCGGCACCTCTAGTTTTTTTTTTTACTATAGAAATATTACAATCAGGTTTTAAAATTTTTAACATACTGTCTATATTGTATTCTTTTACATGCTCTTCTTTAACAACAAAGTTATATTTTGCATCAATCTTCAGATTTTCAATTACTAACTGAATCATCGTTTTTTTTCTTACTTCTATCAATGGTTTAGGAAACGTATATCCTACATTTTTAAAACGGGATCCTTCCCCAGCCATTGGAATTAAAATATTCATTTTTTTATCTGTCCAATCAATTTTTTTAATATTTGAATTTATAGAATTAATTTCTTTATTTATTAAAGATAAACTTAACTCTTTTGAATTTTTTATTTGAAGTACATTACCACCAGACTCACCAGCTGCAGCTATTCCATAAAATGAGTCTTCTATAATAAGACATTCTTTTGGAGAAACTCCTAATTTGAAAAAACAATTTGTGTAGATTGATGGATGTGGTTTTGGTTTTTTTATATCTTCTCCCGAAATATAAAATTTAATAAATTTACGTAGTTTCAATTTTTTTATAATTTTTAGAACTGTAGATCTTATTGCATTTGAAGCTATCAAAATTGTGTAATTTTTTGCCAAAGTTTTAAATAATTTAAATATCCTTGGATTATAATAAATTTGATCAGTCAATTTTTTATTAGTAAATTTTTTCTTATCTCGAATTATTTTTTTTAATATGTTTGAATTCAAATTATTCGTATTTAAATATTTTTTTAATTTTTCTTTTGTAGTTAATCCATCGTATAAATTTAAATGATCTTTATATGAAATTTGCTTAAATTTACTTATTTTTAATGCTTCATTTAATGCTTCAAAGTGTATTTTTTTTGTTTATACCAAAACTCCATCTAAATCAAATATAATTACTTTAATCATAAAATTTTTTTTTAATATTCATTATATTATCTGAACATATCCCTGCACAATTTAATTTCTTTTTAATGTTCTTTGGCAAAACACAAATGCTATTTTTTAAAATTTTTTTTCCAGGGTAAGTCCACCAATAACCATTACTTGTTATAGTTACATCATCTTTTTGATGCCAGAAATAGATTAGTTTTTTTTTCTTTAAAAATGGAAGAACATCTATATTTTTTGCATGGAACCAAATTTTTTTTTTAAATTTTAGAAGTCTATTTGTTAATAGATATTTAGGCTCATCATGACCAAGGTAAATTTTTTTTTTATAAAGCCAAACATCTGCCTCTACACTAAATCCATTTTCTAAAGCTTTTAGTAGATACTTTGGATGGTTCTCTAATTTTTTTTTTTATACCATTTAGGTTGCCTCTATGGGAAATAAATAACATCTAAAATTTTTCTTTATAACCTTCAATTTTATCATCAATCCTTTTTTTTGTAAATTTCGCAGTATCTTTATTTGAATAAAAAGTAATATGATTGATTTTTTTTTCATTAGTGATCCATATTGAAAAAGTCGACGGCCAATTAATTGAAAAATTAGTTATATTTGCACAAATATAAATCATTTGTGATAAGCTAAACCCTAGTTTCTCAAAGTTTCTCAAATCTATTTTATCTGATTTTATGAACTCAGACCAATCAACCGCTTTTTTGCTCGCTAAAATAAATCTAGTTTTACAGCCTTTAACATAATTATTATCTAAGTAATTAATTAATTCCTTCATTTTACCGAACTCTTTAAAATGACTCTTTTTTAAAATTGGCCCACCAATATTTCTGGTATGATCATTTTCAAAAATCAATTTTTCATCCCATGATGCAGATATTAAAATGTTGACGAAATTTTTATTTTGATATTTTTTAATAAAATTCGTAACTTGAGCAGTTTTTAAGTGATCTGAAATATCAAAGTTAAATCCACTAAATTTTTTCGGGTTAATTTTCCACAAACTACTTATATAAAATTCATATAGAGTAAAAAATAATTTCAAAATTTTGAGTTTGTTTAAATATTCTGAAATAATTTGTTTTGTTATTAGTTTCTTTTCTGACCGATCGGAAATAAAATATAAACAATTAAAGTATGTGATGTAATTTCTTTTTAAAGAATAAACAATTCTATCTAAAGTATTTATTTTTTTTTCTGATATATATATTTTATTCTTAAATGATGGATAAATTAAGTTTTCAAAAAAATCATTTGGGTGTTTTGTTGGATCCCATAAAATATTTTTATCCTTAAATAATGACCAGTCTTTTTCTACAATTTCAATTAAACAATTGTCATTTTTATAGGCATTAATTAATTCAACAAATTTACAAGCTGATGCAAAACTTCTAGATGTATTCATATCGATAATTATATTTTTCTTTAAATTTTTTAAATTATTAATTTTTTTTAAATAGTGCGGAGATATATATCCATTAAACTTTTTTAATTTTAAGATTGTAGTATCCTTACTTATTGACTGACTATATATAATATTTTTTATATCAGCTTGTAATTTTAAATCTGAAGGGTGTAATTTTTGCTTAAAATTATTGCATACATAATCTTTTAATTCTTTTACTGCTTCTAATATATCTTCATCAGAGTTTTCGATTAAGGATATATTTTTTGACTCAAAATAAAATGAGTTTTTAAAATGTATAGCTGAAATCTTTTTCATTCTTGGAAAAATTATATCTGAAAAAAAATGATATTTTTTTATACTTGTAAACTTTTTTATATCTAAAATTTGATTAGTTGATGTACTATAAAAATACTTTGGTAAAATTATACCTTTACAAAAAAAATTTGGATTAATGGCATTGTGATGTAAAACTGGTTTATTGAATAGATATGCAAATGCTAAATCTCCAGAATGACCTATTATTGAAAAGTCAGATTTATAGTAGATATAAAAATCAAAAAAATCTTTTTCTTTTTGATCTAGATGGTCATAAAATAAACAATTGTGTAAGATTTTTTTATCTTTATCAGATGGTTGTCCAGTGAAAATGACTTGATAATTATTTAATTTTAAAAATTCAACACTTTTAAATAAATTTTCAGGTTTGCTAAGCCTATAGTTTTCAAATTTTTTTTTGTTTCCTTCTCTATCAAGCCAGTATTGATTTGATTTATATGAAATTGTTGCAATTTTTTTTTTTAAATCAACATTAAGTTTTTTTAAAATGCTTTCTCCATGTAATTTTTCATTTTCATTAAATCTAAAACCTAGAGAATTTTCATATTCAAAATTAGTTCCATCGAATGGCCACTCGATAATATTTGATTTAAAATCTTTTGAATGTTTAGTTAAATAGTTGAATATATTTGGACACTGTCTAATATTAAATTTCTTTTTCATTTTGCCTTGCCAAAATGAATTAAGACTAATTTTATTAGAGATTATAATTAAATTTTGAATATCGACTTTTTTTTCAGTAATCAGTCTATTTAAATAGCACGTTGATATAATATTGCTACCTATTGAAGAAAAATTTAGTAAATAAACTTTCTTATTTTTAATTTTACTAATTAATAATTTGTCTTTTTTATAATTTCTCCTTTTTATTTTTGACAAAAAAAAGAAAAAAAATTGATTAAAAAAAATTACTATTTTTTTTTTGAACATTTAAATTTATTATTTATTAATACAGTTTTTTAATTTTCCATTTAATAAATATTTTTTTATATTTAATGTTGCTTTAGCTCTTAATTCTTTAAATGCAGAAATAGAATAAAAAGCAGAATGTGGAGTTATGATTATTTTCCCTTGATTTTCCTTTTTTTTCCATAATTTAATTATAGGGTCATTATTATCTGGAGGTTCTTTTTCAAATACATCCAAACCGATTCTACTTATTTTTTTCTCAAAATATTTAGCTAAAACTTTAGACTCAACCAAACCACCTCTTGAGACATTAATGAAAATAATATTATTTCTCACTTTTTCAAAAAATTTATTATCTATAAAATTATGATTTTTTTCGTTATAGGGAACGTGTAGAGAGACTATGTTCGATTTTTCTGCTATTTCATTTAATTTGTTTACTTTTTTGATATTCATTACTTTATCATATCCATCGGGTATGAATGGATCATAAAAAATCACATTCATATTTAATGCCTTAGCTTTTCTAGCAAGGCTACTACCTATTCTCCCTAGACCCACTATTCCAAGAGTTATATCATTTAATCTCATTTGATTTGGTGATTTATTATGATCCCAGACTATTTTGTTTTTAATATACGAATTTTTTATTTGCGTATCATAAATCAAGAGTGATCTATTTAAAGCTAGCATTAAAGAAAGAGCATGATCTGATACTTCATCAACACCGTAATCTGGAACAACAAAGACTTTAATGTTTCTTTTTTTTGCCTCATTTAGATCAATTTTATCATAGCCAATTCCATAACGGCTGATCACTTTACAATTTTTGTAATTTTCTAACTCTTTTTTGTCAAATTTTAGAGTTGCGCCTGTCAAAATAGCATCTATTTTAGATTTAAATTTTTTGTTAAGTTTTTTATAACTTTTTATGTTTGTTAAGTATAACTTAAATTTGTCTCCTAAAACTAATTTTTCTTCTATTAAATTATTAGGAGTATCTGTCACTAAAACTTTAAATTTGGTAAGTTTCATATAAATAGATTAATAATAAAAAGTATAACTAAATTTAATTAAAATTGAAAACAAAAAAAACTTTTTTGATAACTGGTGTTGGTGGATTTGTAGGTTATAACCTAGCAAGACATTATTCAAAATATTATAATGTTGTAGGAATTTATAGGAAGCAAAAACCAAAAATTAAAAATATCACACTAATAAAAACAGATCTTAGTAAAAAAAAATTAAGTACACTTCTACAAAAAAATCATTTAAATATTGATGTAATCATTCATTGTTCATCAAAAACACCTGTAAGTAAATATAAGACCAAAAATATTTATTCAAATAATATTTTACAAATGAAAAACATTTTAAATATAAGACAAAATTTCAGAAAATTTATATTTTTATCTACAATGTCTGTTTATGGTGAAATAAATACTAAATATGTAAAAGAAAGCTACAGAGGAAAAAATATCAATCCTTATGGTCTATCTAAACTAAAATGTGAAGAGATGTTAAAAGAATTCACGAAAAAAAATAAAATATCCTCTTATGTTTTTCGACTTCCTGGGGTTGTGGGAAAGTTTTCTCATAGTAATTTTATGTCAACAGTAATAAAAAAAATTAAAGAAAATAAAAATCTAAAATTATCAAATCCATCTTCAAAATTTAATAATATCGTGCATGTAAATTTATTAATTAAATATATTGACTATGCTATTCATAAAAAAAATCATTTTGGTATTTTTAATATAGCAAGCACAGTACCATTAAAATTATCTAAAATCATAGGTATTTTAAGTAAATATTTTAAATATAAAAAAAAGATTAAATGGAAAAAAAATAAAAATAAAACTTTTTGTATTAATCTTGTAAAAGCAAATAATTTTGGATTTAAATTAAAAAGCACCAGAAAAAACATTAATGAGTTTGTTCAAAAAAATTAAAATTTTTAAAAAACTTACTCAACCTCTTCTTTATTGATAATATTACCCTTCAAATTAGATTATCAATCGTCATGCGTAAATCGACCTATTTAAAATAATATATTTTTACCAATAATTGGACTTTTCCAACTATCTCTCTCTAATATTTTTTTTATTTCTAAAGACTGATAAATACAATCATCAATATCAATTTCATATCGATATGTACCAGCTCTTCCAATCGAAAATGTATTTTTTGTAAACAGTTTAAAGTATTTATGAGCTAATTTTTGTTCTTTAGATATTGGCAGAGGATACAATCTTCCATTTAAAGATGGAATTTCCATACCAACTAAAGTGGTTTTAGATTTATGCCTAGTAAATTTTTTATATTCAACTAATCTTGTGAATTTTTCGTCTCCAGGATAGTATAAAAAAAATACATCTTTAGGAAATATTTCTTTCACGGGAAAAACAATTTTATGAAAATCTCTTCCTATAAACTTTAATTTACCAAATTTAAAATCAAAAAGTGTATCTGGAGCAATTGTGTTTATTAAAACATCAAAATTAAATTTTTTTCCATTTGTTCGAATATATTTTTTTTTAAAATCTACTTTTTTTATTTTTTGATTATAATGAACTTTAACATTTTTAATTTTGTCTATTAAATCAAAATACCTATTATATCCATCTTTATGAGTAGGGTAGCATGATATATGAGTGTCAAACGCAGCTTTATTACCTTTTTTTATGGTATAACCTTTTGGAGACCAATTAAAAGTATCTAAGTTTTTACAAGAAACCATCCACATTTTTTCATTATATTTTTTTATAACTTTAGAAAATAAAGTTTTTCCGACAGACCTTATCCAAAACTCTTCCAAATTTTTTGCATTATGTTTTTTCGGGGTATTTTTAATTTCTTTGTATATTTTTTTTTTATCAGGCATTTTATTTAAATCTTTAGTATTTAAAGGATAATTATAAAATTGATTATCATTAGCTACATAACTTTTAAATTGATGATAATTACAATTTCTTAATTTTAAAAATTTTTTTAAATAGTTATAGGTTTCTATCTTTGTGGTAAGAAAATGTCTTGGTCCAAATGTATATGGATGACCTCCATAAAAATGCGTTCTAACACCTGCGCCTAAAATATTCGATCTTTCAAATATTTTTATTTCTGCTCCATTTATGTGTGAAAGAATTTCGGCAGAGGAACAACCAGCAAAACCTCCTCCTATAATACAGATTTTCATTTGATTTTTTTCATGTTTATATTATCCTATTATTTTATTTGTTAATTTAATCAACACTTTATATTTTGGAAAATAAAACTATTTCATGAAAACAAAGATTTTAAATGAGAAAACTTTAAATTATTTAAAAAAACAAAAAAAAAAATTAGTTTTGTGTCATGGTGTTTTTGATTTAGTTCATATTGGACACGTAGAGCATTTTTATGAAGCGAAACAAAATGGTGATATTCTTATAGTTAGTGTAACTTCAGACAAATATGTTAACAAAGGCCCAGGAAGGCCTTTTTTTTCAATAGATAAAAGGCTTAAATACCTGTCATCACTAAAAAATATAGATTATGTGATTGAAAGCAAATCACAAACTGCACTCAATATGATAAAATATATTAAACCTGACGTTTATTTTAAAGGACCGGATTATAAAAATTTTAAAGACGATATAACAGGAAATATTACCAGAGAGATAAATTCTGTGAAAAAATACAATGGAAGGATAGTTTTTAGTGATGCGGATACTTATAGCTCATCTAAAATCTTGAATAAAATTGATAATGTACATCAGTCTAATATTTTAAGAAAAATTAAGAAAAAATTTAGCAGATCAAAAATTCAAAATTTTTTCAAAGAACTTGCAAAGTTAAAAATATTGGTAATTGGTGAAACAATTTTAGATGAGTATGTATATTGTGATGCTTTGGGTAAAGCGGGAAAAGAACCTATATTAACTTACAATAAGAATAGTACTGAAACATATCTTGGGGGTTCACTTGCTACAGCGCAAAACATATCCGATTTTGTCAAAAAAGTTTATTTGGTTAGTGCTTTAGGTGAAAAAAAAGAAAAAGAAAAATTAATTTTAAAACAACTTAATTCAAATATTGTAAAAAATTTTATATATAAAAAAAATTCACCAACAATTATTAAAACAAAAATTTTTGATCAATTAAATAATAATAAAATTTTAGGCTTTTATGAATTTAATGATAAATTATTAGATTTACAGCAAGAAAATCAACTTTTAACAAAGATTCGAAAAATTTCTTCCAAGGTAGATGCAATAATCATTTCTGATTATGGGCATGGCTTGATATCAAAATCTCTAATATCAAAGATAAAAAAATTAAAAAATACTTTTGTTGTAAACACACAAATAAATTCTGCTAATTTAGGATATCATACGATTAGCAAATTTTATGGATACAAATATGCAATAATTAATGAAGTTGAACTAAGACATGAGTTAAGGGATAGATCATCAAAAATTAAAGATTTAATAAAATTATTGTCGAAAAAATTAAATATTTCAAATTTAATTGTAACTGCTGGCAAGCAAGGTTCTTATTTATATAATAAAAACTCAAACAAATTAATATTTTGCCCAGCACTAGCAGTTAGAATTGTTGATAAAGTAGGAGCTGGCGATGCAATGCTATCTTTTTTTTCATTAGCAACAGCACTTAATAAAAATCATCCTGATTTTGCATTATTTCTTGGATCTTTAGCTGCAGCAAAAAATATTGAAACTCAAGCAAATAAATACTCTATAAAAAAAGATGATTTATTAAAATCTTGTTACTATTTTCTAAAATAATCATATAAATCTAATAAATATGAAATATATAATCACTGGAGGTGCTGGTTTTATAGGAAGTCATCTTTGTGATTATTTAATTGAGTTGAAATCAACTGAGAAAATAATAATTATCGATAACTTAAAAGACGGGTCAAAGAAAAATTTAAAATATAGTTTAAAAAATAAAAAAGTTAAACTTTATAAAAAAGATATAAAAAATAAGAAAAATATCTTCAATCTATTTAAAAATATTGATGTTGTTTTTCATCTAGCAGCACAATCAGATATTGTTCCTTCAATTGAAAATCCAATTGAATACTATGAGAGTAATGTAAATGGAACACTAAATATTCTAGAATCTATGAGAGATCAAAATGTTAAAAAAATAGTTTTTGCTGCATCATCTTCGTGTTATGGAATCCCTAAATTTACTCCAACGAAAGAAATTGATCAAATAGATCTTAGATATCCATACGCTTTTTCAAAAAATATGGCTGAGCAAATGATTATTCATTGGTCAAAAGTGTACAAGATAAATTATATATCATTAAGACTATTTAATGTTTATGGGCCCAGATCAAGAACTAACTCTGCATATGGAGCCGCTCTAGGCATTTTTATGAAACAGAAATTGTCAAACTCTCCATTCACAATTGTAGGAGATGGAAAACAAAAAAGAGACTTTATACATGTAAGAGATGTATCAGAAGCATTTTATAAAGCAGGAATATCAAAATATATAAATAAAATATTTAATGTGGGTTCAGGTAAACCAGTATCTGTGAATTACTTGCTAAAGTTAATAGGAGGTCAACGAAAAGTATATATACCTAAAAGACCTGGCGAACCAAATGTTACTCATGCAGATATAAAAAAAATAAAAAAATTCTTAAAATGGAAACCAAAAATACCAATTGAAAAAGGAATAAAAAATGTGCTTGCAAATATTAATTATTGGAAAAGTGCTCCTTTATGGGATAAAAATAAAATTAAAATTGCTACAAAGAATTGGTTTAAATATTTATCATGAACTTACTTATCACAGGAGGATCGGGTTATGTAGGATCAAGATTAATCTATAAACTTTTAGAAGAAACAGATATAAATATTATCAATTACGACATATCGCTTTTCGGTGATAAACATCTTCCAGAAAATAAAAAATTTTTTTATTTTAAAGAAGACATAACCAACTCAAAGAAATTCGCAGAAATTGTAAATTCAAAACAAATAGATACTGTATTACATTTGGCTTGTATATCAAATGATCCAACATATGAATTAAATTCTGAGTTGTCAAAAAAAATAAATTATGATTGCTTTGAGGATTTGGTAAGAGTTTCGAAGGAAAACGGAGTTAATAAATTTATATATGCATCCACTTGCTCTGTTTATGGTATTTCAGATAGTCCAAACGTAACTGAAACAAATGAACTTAAACCAATTACTGATTATAACAAATACAAAGCTTTATGTGAGCCAATTTTAAAAAAATACTTAGATGATAGTTTTCACGGAATAATAATTAGACCAGCAACAGTTTGTGGATTTAGTGAAAAAATGCGTTTTGATCTTACAGTAAATATTTTGACAAATTATGCCATTAATAAGGGATTTATAAGAGTATTTGGTGGCAAACAGTCTAGACCAAATTGTCATATAGATGACATGTGTGATCTCTATAAAACTTTAATAATGAAGGATATATCTAAATACAATGGAGAAATATTTAATGCTGGAACTGAAAACTTGAAGATCTTAGAGGTTGCAGAAAAGGTTAAGCATGTTGTTCAGAAAAGATTAAATATAAGTAATATTGAAATTAGAGTTGAGGAAAGTGCAGATATAAGGTCATATATGATTAATTCAGACAAAATTAAAAATATATTAGGGTTTAAATTTAAAAAAACTGTTGTCAATGCAATAGAAGATTTATGTGATGCATTTGAAAATAAAAAAATAAAAAATAGTTTTTCTGATGAGTGGTCAAATATAAAAGTATTATCAAAAATGCAAAAAGAAAAAACTATATGATTGATATAAAAAAAAGTTTTGAAAAAAATGGATATATAATTGTACCTGGTAATAAAATTTTACTAGACAACATAAGAAAAATTATTTTTTCAGGTATAAAAAATATAAAAAAAATTAAAAATAAAAAAAACACAACTGAAAATATTAATCAAGTTTTTAATAATTTTCATAATTATGTTAAACTAAAAGAAATTAATAATTTAAGATTTGGT
>MDSZ01243121.1_pt1 | contig 13282 bp, 15 predicted proteins | sample 811201 | NCBI WGS metagenome assembly MDSZ01 (sample SAMN05326647, study PRJNA326480) | marine metagenome | isolation source: seawater | place: Indian Ocean: North | collected 2010
AATTGCACCTTTCATCACTGGATGACCACAACTTGCAATACTGGACATTTCTCTTACAATAGGTTTCCCACCAACTAATACAGTTGGATTACCGCTCATTATAATTGGATTACTGTGAGGAGGTTCTCCGTGTGGCATACCTTTGTCGCCCATAACAGAACAAGGCAAACCCTCAACTAATACATTAGGAACACCAGGACCTACAATCGGTGCTGGACCAACCAAAGAACCTAATACTTTTCCAACTCCTAATGACATAATATTATTTATCTTCAGTTTCTGCTTCTAATTCTTCATAGTCAGCCGCAACCAGTTCTAAATATTCTTTAGCAGTTTGTGGAAATGATTTCATTACAGCAAACACATTTGTAAGTTTGAAATGCACTTGATCAGTTGGTGCTGTTAGTGCAAATGGTGTTAGTACAACTTCTGTGTTATTGATTAATACTTGTTTAGGATTAGTTACAGTTATAACTTTGTCTTTGTCGTGTAATTCTATTAACACAGCAACAACCTCATCTCCGTTGATGCTTTTGATTGTTACAACTTCCCCTATGAATTTTTTTAGATCTAACATTAAATATCACCTAGTGAAGAAACTTCTATAAGTCTATCTTTTATACCATCGATTCCAAGTCCTTGTAATCCTTGAAATCCTCCTTCTACAAATAATTTACCATCTTTGTAAATTTGTGGCATAGTTCTGTGGCCTTCAGATAGAATGAATTGCATTTGATCTGCATCTTCTTCTATGTTAATTTCTTCAAAAGGGATATCGTTGTTTTTTAAAAGCGATTTTGCTTGAACACAATAACCGCAGTTGTTTTTAGAATATATTGTTAGCATTATAAACTTAGTCCTTTAAATGTGTCTTCAGTTACGTCTTGTTTGGTACCGCCAATAACATAACTGCTTATCTCTGTCTCTTGTGGTGCAACTTGTACCTCACCGCCTCTGATCCATTTTTCTGTCCAAGGTAAAGGATTTGATTGACTTGTTTGATATGGTGCAGTTAAACCTACTGCTCTCATTCTTTTAGCACCAATCCACTCTACATAGTTTTTAAGTAGTTCAGCATTTAGTCCTATCATACTTCCATCTTTGAACAAATATTCTGCCCAGTCTTTTTCTTCTCTAATAGCACTCATAAACATTTCAACCATTTCGCCTTCTGTTTCTTTTTTAATCTTGGCAAAATCTTTGTCGTCTTGCGGCAAAAGTTTTAACATTTGCTGAGTACTTGCTAAATGTACATTTTCATCTCTAGCAATTAATTTAATAATTTTAGCATTACCTTCCATTCTTTTAAGTTCAGCAAATGCCCAACTACATGCAAATGAAACATAAAAACGTACACCTTCTAAAATATTTACCGCCATTACGGCCTTCCATAAGGCCTTTTTATGGTCATAACTTCCAAAGTCTGGATGCTCAGGATTGTTCATATCAATCAAATTATCATAGTACTTACTAATACTATCACTACAAGCAACAATCTCGTCAATACTTAACATCTCATCAAACACTTTACTAGGATCAGCATAGACATTTCTTATGATATGTGTATAACTTCTACTGTGGATTGTTTCACTAAATGCCCATGTTTCAATCCATGTTTCTAATTCTGGAATACCAACTATAGGTAAAAATGCCAAATTAGGTGAACGTCCTTGTACACTATCTAATAGTATTTGTCTTTTTAAATTACTTGTAAAAATGTGTTGTTCGTGATCTGTTAGATCTTTAAAATCTTTACTATCTCTACTAATATCTACTTCTTCTGGTCTCCAGAAGAATCCTAACTGTTTATCAGTTAGTTTATCAAATTGTCTATACTTTAATGTATCGTATCTTTGTACATTTACACCACCAGATGTATCTAAGAACATTTTAGACTTAGTGTGGTCTTTCATGCTTGAATTAAAAACTGACATAATATTCCTTAAATTTTACAACTGTCGCAATCTTCATCTTCGATGTCGACTTCAGTGGAAGTAATAAAGTTTGCTTCTACAACCTTCTTACTTTCGTCTTTGTTAATATCTATCTCGCCTTGTCCGTCATATGTGTTATTATAGTAAAGTTGTTTTCCACCATATTTGTAAAACATAATGAGATGTTGTAGTAGAACACTCATTGGAACTTTTTCATCTTCATAGTGTTCTGGATTGTAACTTGTATTTACACTAATACCTTGATCAATGTATTTTTGTAATACAGCACAGATCTTCAAGTAACCTTCTGGAGACTTTTGATCCCATAGTAAATCATACTTATTTTTGAGTTTAGCATACTGAGGTACAACTTGCTTTAGTACGCCATGTTTACTCTGTTTAATGCTAACAAAACTTCTGGGAGGCTCAATACCGTTCGTGCTATTACTTATCTGAGCAGACGTTTCTGCCGGCATTAATGCCATCAAAGTACTGTTTCTTATTCCTGTTTTTTGTAATTGTTTTCTTAAACCTTTCCAATCTAATCTTTCTTGGTGTTTGACTAATTCGTCAACTTCAGTTTTATATGTTTGATTAGGAGTAATACCCATACCATACTTAGTTTCATTATTACCAGGACAAGCACCTTTTTCTTCTGCTAGATCAGCACTTGCTTTGATTAAGTAGTAACTCCATGCTTCTGCATATTCATCTACTAATTCTAAATTAGGTTCTTGATAATTTGTATCATTTTTTGCTAACCAAAATGCAAAATTAATAATGCCTACACCCAATGGTCTACGTTTCATTGTTGCAAGTTCTGCCGCAATAACTGGGTACTTTTGGTAGTCTAAGAGTGCGTCTAAGCCTCTTACAGCAAGTTCACAAGGTTTCTGGAAGTCTTGTGCTTTCTTTACACTTCCCCAGTTTACAGCACTTAATGTACAAAGTGCTATTTCCCCATCTTTGTCGTTTGCATCTTGTAAAGGTTTTGTTGGTAGATCAATTTCACAGCATAAATTACTTTGTCTAATAGGTGCTACATCAGCCAGGAACGAGCCGTGATCATTTGCGTGATCTACATTCATCAAATATATTCTACCTGTGTCTTTTCTTTCTTGTACAAATGATGTAAATAGTTCTACAGCAGAAACAGTTTTTTTACGCAATCTAGTGTTTCTTTCTGCTGTTTCATACAGTTCTTTAAACTTGGCTTGATCTGCGTAGAATGCCTCGTACAATCCAGGCACATCATGCGGAGAAAAAAGTGTAATGTCGCCACCATTTAATAATCTTTCGTACATAAGTTTATTAAATTGTACGCCGTAGTCCATATGACGCACACGGTTTTCTTCTGTACCTTTATTGTTTTTCAACACTAGCATATCTTCAATTTCTAAATGCCAAATAGGATAGTATAGTGTTGCCGCTCCGCCTCTTACTCCACCTTGACTGCAACTCTTTACAGCACTTTGAAATAATTTATAAAAAGGAATAACACCAGTATGCGTTGCATCACCGCTTCTGATCTTAGAACCAATTGCTCTAATACTGCCAGCACCAATCCCAATACCTGCTTTTTGACTTACATATTTAACAATACTGCTACTTGTTGCATTGATACTGTCTAAACTATCATCTGTTTCTATGAGTACACAACTACTAAACTGTCTTTGTGGTGTCCTAACACCTGCCATAACTGGCGTAGGCAAAGAAATTTTAAATGTACTAATAGCATCATAATAATCTTTTACCCATTGTATTCTTGTTTCTTTTGGATAATCACTAAACAATGTTGCCGCAATCATCATGTATGCAACTTGTGGTGTTTCAAATATTTCACCAGTTGCTCTATTTTGTGCAAGATATTTTCCGCGGAATTGTTCCATTGCGGCATAGGTTAAATATTCATCTCTCTCGTGAACAATAAATTCTTGTAATTGATCTACTTCGTCCTTTGTATATTTTTCTAGTATTTCTTTGTCGTAAAATCCTGCATCAATATTTTTTTGTATAATATCACAGAGACATGGTGGTTCAAATGTACCATAAACTTGCTTTCTTAAATGGTAATTAATTAATCTACCTGCAACAAACTGATAGTTGGGAGTTTCTTCTGTGATTAAATCTGCGGCACTTTTAATTAAAGTTTCTTGTACATCAGAACTGTTTATACCGTTGTAGAATTGTATATTGCTTTTGATTTCAACTTCGCTAGGACTAACACCACTGATATCGTTACAGGCGTGAAAAACTACCTTGTGCAACTTATCAAGTTCCAAAGGCTCTTTTCTGCCATCTCTTTTAGTTATTAGAATTTGTTGCTTTGACATTAATGTGTGTCCCTGTGTCTCCGTAGAAGTTTTTAAATATTATACATGTTATTATTTAGTTTGTCAAGCCTAAAATTTATCAATAGTTATTATACCTCGATTGTATGAATGCGAGTTTGATTTAGCAAATGTGCTTGACACAATCTCTCCAGGTAAAAAATTGTAGTACATATCATTGTAAATCAAATATGCCCCCTCTTGCCCGGTTAGGTAGTTACTTATCACATCAAATTTATAAGTATCTGACTTTATGAAGCCTAGATATTCTAGTGTGCCTGCAATGACTAAATTTAATCCAGTTTGACAAAAATATCCTTCAGAAACTATTTCAAAAACATTGGGCCAACTGTTAGGAGTAAAATAATCTAAATATCTTGAACGGATATGCACAGACTTAAAGGCATCTAGTACATCTTGCTCTGTGCTATTTTTAGGAAAGTCCTGTCTGAAATCTCGCCATACTCTAAGTCGATCTTCAGACTCTTGAGTTTTTGTAAACATTTAACCTTAGAGAGCCGCCCATCTATTTACAATATATTTTAGTTTGACCGGCACACCTAAGTTATGCGTCATAGTAGTGTTAGTTGCAGTATCTAATTGATCGTCTACTAGTCTAATCTCTACGAGTCCGGAAGAACTGTTTAATACTGCTTTGAATTTAGGTTCTATAACTGTATTATTGTGTGTGGTTACTTCATAGTGACTTGAGAATCTATCTGCAAATACTACAGCATTTGCTACATCAGTAAAGTCTGTTCTACCTGCTATAGACCAGGTACCTGTTCTAATATATTTGTTTGCCGCTCCAGAAGTACTTTCTCTAATGCTGTATTCTATAGAATAAACATTGTATGTACTGCCTACGTCAAAACTAGCAATTACTCTTGAACTGTTGTCACCTTGTAAAATAACAATCTCTTCCATGCTGTTAAAACTTGTGACTTTATTACCAAACGTTGCTAATTCTCTAGTGGATATTTCAATATTGTTTTTAAGATTTATTAGTCCTCTTGAACCACTGTTTTTATCTAACAGTTTGTCATATAAACTTGTGCCATAAATCCTATTTACGATGTTGTTAAATATACCTGCTTCTTCCCTACTGCCAAAAGTTATTTCATCGAATGTGTTGTCAATTGTTAAATTATAATTTGTTGAGATGTTATTACTCTTGGGACTTAATGTTGCGTATGTGGCACCGCCTGGGAAAGCATTTGCAATTACATTTACGTCTCTACTATTAACCAATCCATTCATCCAACTTTCGAATTTTGCCTTTACAGAATTATTTGCCCTATCATAAGAGCCTTCTTGTAAACCTAAACTGCTTAATGTTGCAGTATTATCATCTTCGAAGAGTGTAAATTCTAATCCACCTGTTGCTACAGATGAATATGCGGGTCTTTGATAAATGTAAACTGCATTTTTTGTATTGTCATCATGTGGTATCCAGTTCATCTGAGGATAAATTTGTACGTTAGCACCATTAATTTCTACAAGATTTTTGTTTACTGTAGTAATTGCATCTGCTACAGTAGTGTTACTAGACAAGTCAATACTTAATACTGGTACTACACTAAATGCACCTGAGGCAAAACTAGTTGCAATTTGTGGTTTAACACCTGTCGAACCTGCATCACTAATTAATCCGCCGGCACCAAAAGTACCTGCTAATACACTTCCTGTTGGTAGATTGCCTGGAAAATTTTCTATAAAGAAAGTATTGCTTGTAATCTTGTCACTAGTTGAATTAATATCGTATGACGTACCAGCCACAAAAGTAGCGGCTGAATCTATTTTAACATTACTAACTCCGCCAACATTTATTCCGTGATTAACACTTCTAATTTGAAAGGTGCTGTTTGCTTGACTGACATTTGCTACTGCACCGTGATTTATATATTTTAAATTACCTTGTGAGGTAACATCTCCATTGAATGCTGTAACATTTGAGTTACCCGCAATAATATCTCCTGCTGTATTATCTAATCTAATATCAAAAGAACCATTCCTGACATCTTTAACTTTAAACAATCTATCATTAAGTGCTCCTGCATTTGTGTCTGATCCACCAGTTGTATCTACTAATCTAACATAGTCGCCTACTTTAACTTCACCAGCAATTAAGTCTGGATCATTAATTTGTACGACAGTTTGCACAATTGGAGATTGATTTTGATATTGATTTCCGCTATAAAAAACATTTGCTGACAATGTTGCATTACATGGCCTACCAATAGTAAATGCTAGACTTGGTAAAGAAATTGTAACAACTGTTGATCCAACTGTATGCCCTGTTACTTGAAATTTGCTATTATGGAAATACTCATCTGTATTTCCTGTGCTACCTTTAAACATAACCTGATCGTATTTATAAGGACCGGATGCTGACATTGTTTCAAACAAATTTGCTTGGTTAACATCTGCCATTGTAATTTGATATTGTTCACCTGCAACAGATTCAGCAACTCCTGTTGTTGCGTATTGTTGATCATTTCTTGCAATATATAAATTACCAAAAGTTTTTCCAGTAGTGGTTGCTAAATTTGCACCATCTGCTGTACTTGAAATGTGTATAAGATCCATACCAACAAAGCCAACTCCTGTTGAGGCACTTACTTGAATATTTTCTGGTTTAAATCTTTTATAACTTGGCAATATACCGTTTGTGCTAGTCCACAGTTGTGAGTTTTGATAAAAACTTGGATATGTTGTATATGCTGACACATTACCTTTTTTAGTACCACTAGCAACACCTTCAATGATAGAAATAACATTTGCATTAGAATAATAACTTAATGCTACAGAGTCTTTTGTTGTTGGTGCTGTCCTTAGATTTAAAACGTGAGAACCAACACTACTTACATTACTTGCATCGAGTGCATACTCTGAATTAGCACCTGGTGTTGTTGCTGTACTGCTTTCTGCTGTTTGCTTAATAGAATTTTTTACAACTGTAACATCTTTGGATGTAAAAGTAGTACCAGTAAAAATATTTTTTACATCTCTAGGTACAAAAGTTAAACTTGTGCCACTAGCAATCTCTGCAATAGATCTGTCTATAGTAATATCATAATTGTTTGACCCAGATGCTTTTGCAATACTAACTACTTGTGGTCTTGCGCCACTATATACGTTAGGATCAAAAATAATTTCATCCTGTACTCTAATATTACCAAGTGTATCTTGTCCTGCTATTGCTGTAACGGCAATACTTAATGAACCTGCCGCTTTAGTTGATGCTAATGTAGACGAAGGTTGTTGTGTTATTACAGGAGAGAAAACAGCATAAGTAGAGTCTGAATATGCTTTTTGTGATATTCCCGATATAATACTTCTAGCATCTGTTGGTTGCCAAGACTTTTGATTGCTTGAACCATTGAATTCGCCTTCTGTGTAAATTACACATGGAACATTGAAAGCCATAATATTATTATTAGCAATACTAGTTACATGCTCTTTTGCACTTAAAGTGTTTTCGTAATAACTTACACTATGATAATCTGCTGTTGCTGGGTTACTTGGATCTCCACCTATGTAGATTTGTCTACTATCTGTTGCTAATCCAAGTTCTCCAGGTCGCAGTGGTTGAGGAAGGTCCTGTTTCAAACCTCTACGATGTTGAATTCTGGATACTATTGTTTTATCGCTTTCTGCCACTGTTATGATCTCCGAATACTTTCTATAACAGTATTTATCACTTTCAGTGTGTTAAGGATTTACGAATAATATGTTGCTAATCTGTCTGCCCATTTTTCACAGTATTGATCAAACTCTTCGTCTCTGATTACAAAATCAGCATATTTGCCTTCTCTATCAATCATTAAAATAGCAACTTGTTTAATTTTAGACTCGAACATTTCGTTATGAGCAAGTGCGTATGCACAACCTTGCAAGAAATAATCTTCAATCCACTCACGTTTTTTAATTTTCTTTGCTGTTTTAAAGTCTATAATACTTGGTTCACCATTAAACATACCTATGCCATCTGCTGTTCCTGCATATAACCCTTCGGCAATAAGTCCTACCTCAACACCCCACATTTCATCTACTTGACTGAGACCTTTGTCAACCATTTCGTTAACCATTGTTTTTGCCATTATGCTGATATGATTATTGCCTTTAATTTCCCATTCTTCACCTAACACATATTTTTCTAAACTATTATGTACTTTAGTTCCAAGTCCTGCTGACTCTGTGCTAATACGAGTTGCTTCTGCTTCACCAACCCTTTTTCTCCAAGCAATTAATGCTGTTTTGTCTCCTGTTTTGTCAAGTACTGTTGTGACACTAGGTACTGGATTTTCATCTTCGCCAACATACTGTCTGCCTTTTGCAGTTTGTACTCGACGTAAGTTTGGATAATTGTATTTTTCTGTTAGTAAAGACATGATGTAATATAATCTGCTATTAATTTGTGTGTTTCTTTATTTGGATGACCTAAACTTTCTTCTATTATGTATTTTGGATCATCTAAAATATCTAAAAATTTCTTTCCTGTAACTTCTTCTAGTATAGTTTTATTGTGTGGTAGTAGCCATACATCGTCTGGTATTAAGTTTACTTGATCAAACATTTCAAACTCTACCCAAACAGGGATAATACTTAAATTAAAATTATACTGTTTACATAAACTGTATATGTTATTTAACACAATAGTGGTATTATATATACTATAGTCTGGCTCTTCTCCAATATCTTTAAGTGTTTTTTCATAGTCTCTTATATTTTCTACTGCAATATTCTGAAATCGTGTTATACTATGGGGAGAAGTCAAATCATCAACCAGGGTAACGTCCCATCCTGTTTGATGATGACCTATTGTAGTAAAACTTTGTCCAGCAAACCATCTAATTTGCCCGGTAGTCTGTACAAATACATTTGTTTGAGTGTCCGGGTTGTTAAAATTCTTAATATATCTAATCAGTTCATAAAGCATAAATTGAAAACTGCCGCCTGATTTACCAAAGTTATAAAATTTTCTATTTTGTTCTTGGGATATAATACCTGCGTATGCCAACATAGGATTAGCAGAGTCAGAAACATGTGGTATTCTTTTGGATACTTTTGCAGTAGGAAGTCCTTTAAGTACTTCTTGTTTGCTTGTCAAATTCAACTCAGATCCAATAGTCCAGGAGTCTCCCAGCCATAAGTCAACTGTGTTCATAATGATATTTATTGTATTGAAATATTAGAACTTATGAATTTTGACAAGTATTCTGCAAAACTTTTGTGCGTTTCTGGACCATAGTGTCCATCTGCGACTACATCAATTTTAAAATCACATAAACTTTTGGTAAAATAGGAAATATCTGCCCAGTCATATATGTATTGATCTATAAACTCTTTTTGTTGAGTCCATACACCGGGAATATTAATACATATACCAAATTTGCTTGTAACGTAAGAGTTTGCAACTGCAATGTTTACTTTTGCATCATATAATGATTTTTCTTCTGACCAATACTTTCTGTAGTAATCTACAACATGATTTTGATCATCAGCACTACAAAAGGTGCTTAATTTTTTTTCTTTGTTTGGCATTTTACCAACTCTGCTAGGTTCTGGCCATAATACACACACAATATCATTTTTCTGAATATCTGTTTCTAATATACGAGTTGTAGTATCACATATAGATGTGCCGCCAAAACCTAAATTCTCATATTGTAAATTCAAAAGATTTGCTGTTAAAGTTGGAAAAGTTTCTTTGGAATATGTACCAAAATCTGCAGTATGATCTAAACCTGAAAGACCGTTACCTTGTACAAAACTGTCACCGAAAAAAAGAAGTTTTCTCACTGGATTACCAGGATATACACCAAATAATTGTATCTGTTGTTACTGGATTTTGTTTAATTTTTACACCGTAGCCTTTATCAGTAAAATATTTGGATACATAATTTACTTGATCTAGTTTGGTTGCATCTGTGGAAATTGCAAAATATGCATTGTAGTACGCATTGCTTGATGTCATTGTTGTATTAGATGAGACGTTTGCATATAAAACACCAGCATCAATGTTTGCTAGTACTGCTGATTCTATTGCTCTTACTTCACCGTGAATAATACTGTTGTTCCTAGTATTAGTTCTTGCAGTTGATGCATTTGTAAAAATACTTGCCATGTTTATAACTCTGCCTTAACGTCTTTCATTGCTTGGCCGCCTGCCAAATCACCTACATCTACTGTGTCATCTACTTCTGTATCTACATCGCCTGATAGTTCATCTTTAGGAACTATCTTTTCTTTGTCTTGACTGCTGGCATAACCTGATGCATCAATTGCTTTTAGCATCTGCTCCATGCCTATTTTATGGCCTTGTGCCCTTAAATTCTGTAAAAATTCTCTGGAGTCTAAATCTTTGACATCACCGGCAATAGATCTAGCAATTAGATCTTTGATTGCATTCTGCAATTCTGAACCTGCAGGCAAATAAGTGTCACCTGTGATCTCAGAGATAAACATTTTAGACCTCTGCTCTACCTAGTGGCTCTTCTTCTGGTCCAGCCGCGGCAGGCATATTGTCTGCTGGCTCGTCGTCTACTCCTAAAATTTCATCTTCTAAACCATCTTGTGCTGGTTCCATTGGTTCTGCTGATCCTTCTAAATCACCTAGTCCCATAGGAGCACCGCCGCCAATACCTTCAATACCTTGGTCCATGCTTTGCTTAACTTGTTTAACTGCTTCTAAGTGTCCATTAAGCACACCAGACATACTGTCTGAGAAACCTTGTGCAACATCGGCGCCCATTTCTGCTCTCATTTGATCTGCAATAGCAGGGAGGTCTTCGTTAACCATTCTACCAACTCTTTCAACATGATCTTGTATGTCGTCTGCTAATGCTCTAACAGCCATGATAACTTCTGCTTGTTCTACATCAACTTCTTCGTTAAGTATATCATTTATGATATCATCGAACATGCTTTCTTTTGCTTTTTTCTTGTCATCTTCGTCGCTGATTTTATTTGCAGTATCTTTGTCCATTGTCACTTTATGCATTTTGCCTGAACCTTTTGGATATTCAAATTCTTTATCGCCTCTAGCACCAGCATCAGCCGCCGCTAATGCAAAGTTTTCTTGTGCAATTTTTTTACCAAACATTTGAATACCACGTACTAATGCATCTTCTTCTAAGCCATTTAAGAAGCCAACAACTGCATCTCTGCTTTTACCTGTAACTTCTGCAAAACTGTTTAGTTTTTCTTCAATAGCATCATAGTTTTCTAGTGATTCAAGTTCAACACCAACTTCTTTAGCCAGTTCAGACAGTAGGGATGGATTAAGATCTGTCTCTGGTAATTCTGTTGCTTCTCTCATACCACATGATGCTTCATATGCTTTAACTGCTGACATGACCATTGGTTTAGTTACAGCATCTTCGTAGCAATGTGAAGAGTCAAGTCTAACTTCATTCATACATTGAGATACTGCTTCTTCACTAGTATATCCCATGTTCATGAGTTTTTCGACTCTTTCAGCAATTTTCATTTCCATTGCTTTGTAACCTTCTGATGTTGGATAGTAACCTTCCATGATCAGTGTGTTAGTTAAATCTCTTATTCCGAGGTACTTTGCGTACTCTGGCTCTAAATGGAACTTTTTACCACTACCTCTAATTTTAATCAAAGCATTATTTGCTGTAGAATTAAGTTTTTGTAATTTATCGAGGGAGGCTGTTCCTGGCTTAATAGCGATGCCAAACTGCTCAGAGAGAATTGTGTTTAATCTCTGTATAGTCTTTGCTGGTTGCTTGTTAAATTCTTGTAATTTCATTATCCTATCCCATTGTAATAAAGTTTATTACACTTATTTATCATTTGATAGGAATTTTTTTTAAAGTGCCGAATTTAGTATTGTAGCAACATTTCTCATGCGACCTAGAGTGTCGTGTAATCTATTAAATGTTACTTCTCGTTTTACATCATCTTGAGTTGTTTTAATTGTGTATCTATAAAAAACTGTGTCATTATACAGTTTAACATAGTAATTTAAATCATCTTGACATTTTTTAATACCTACAGATGTAATAGGATAGTGCTTAGAAGGCCGGTTTAAACGCACACAGAGCGTCTCTGCTAAACGTTTGTATATAATTGAGTCTAGTACAACAGACTGAGATAAAGCCTCTACTATACGGTACAATCCTTGGTGTTTAATCACCACATGTACACCTCTTTTGGCAACTTTCTTAGATACAGAATCTAATTTTTTCGCCAATAATGCTTTATTTTCTTTAGATAATTTTAGATTCCTTGTAGACTTTGTAGCCAATTTTATCACCTTTTCTCACTTTACGAAGTATATTTTGCTTGTACATCTCCTCAGCAATATATGCATCACGTTCACTAAGACTATTTATATTAACGAATTCTTCGAATTCTATTTTGTTGAATAATTTGGCATCTTGAGAACCAATTAAACTTAAAACACCGTCTTTACATTTAACTGCTCTCATACTAATCCTTTTTTGCTAACTTTGTGGCGGTTGCATACATAACTGCTTTGGCATCTTTGCCATAACGTTTTTCAAAATCGCCTTTAGATTTTTTCATACCTTTAACATATTTTTCTTTTTTGCTTTTTTCTTTATTTGATAAAGGCCTTTCAGAGACTTTTTTCTTTTTCTTTTTAACAACAGGACCAGGACGTTTGATTATTTTGTCACTGTTCATTGGTACTGCTACTGTGGCAATAGCACCTGACATTGTTTCATTTATGATATCTCTGATTAACATACTATTATTTATTTCTTTTTCTTACCTGCTTTCATATTAGCACACCAATGATACATTTTGCCACGTTCACCGGAATACTTTTTGGCTTTGGCTCTTAGACTGGTTACAGAACCTTTACAACTTGCTCCACTACGTTTTACTCTGCCTGGTCTACTCTTGCCTTTCTTCTTACCATCAGCAAAGTTTTCGTCTATAATATGTGCCGGTATTACATCTCTGCCAACACGTTTTGCTTGATAAACTCTGTGAAAGCCATCAAGTATTGTTTTGCCATCT
>MDSZ01146734.1_pt1 | contig 13281 bp, 13 predicted proteins | sample 811201 | NCBI WGS metagenome assembly MDSZ01 (sample SAMN05326647, study PRJNA326480) | marine metagenome | isolation source: seawater | place: Indian Ocean: North | collected 2010
ATGTATGACGATGCTGTTCGATTAATGAAGAGTAAAGACCTACAGGCATTTGATTTAAAGGATGAATCCGAGTCGACTAGGAAATCTTATGGATCAGATAACTTTGGACAGGGTGTTCTTCTCGCCAGAAGATTGGTTGAAAGACAAGTACGGTTTGTGGAAGTGCAACTGGGAGGCTGGGATACTCACCAAAATAACTTTTCCAGAGTACCTGAAAGGTGCTCTATTTTAGATCAAGCTTTATCCGCTTTATTGGATGATCTTTCAAAGCGTGGATTACTGGAAGAGACATTAGTAGTTCTTGCTACCGAGTTTGGCCGAACCCCGAATATCAATGTAAATGATGGCCGTGATCATTATCCGAAGGCATTTTCCTGCATGTTAGCTGGTGGAGGAATTCGTGGAGGACAGGTGTGGGGAAAAACAGATGAGGAGGGACGTGAAGTCATTGAAAACAAAGTTGAGATACCTGATTTCAATGCCACCATTGCCTATACCCTTGGTCTTCCTTTGGATGAAATTATCTATTCACCCACCCGTAGGCCCTTTACACTCTCTGATAAGGGGCAACCACTCACCCAACTTATATAATAATTTCACCTCCTATCGAAACACTCATTCGACACCTTTCCTCTCGACGAAAGGTAACATCTTCGGTTTACTCCCAAACTTTAACCCTTAAATTTATAACCTAATTATGAAGAAGTATTTTGCATTCCTTCTGCTCATGCTTCCCCTTGCTATGACAGAAGCTAAACCAACCAACCCAGAAAACACCCTTACGATTGAGCTAAAAGACGGTAATGTAGTCATCGAGCTTTATCCCGATGTTGCTCCAAAACATGTGGAAAGAATCAAGAAGTTGGTAAACCAAGGAAAATATGACGGAGTTGTTTTCCACAGAGTAATTGACGGATTTATGGCACAGACTGGTGATGTGGAATTTGGAAACAAAAAAGATTTTAATTCGGGTCGCGTGGGAACCGGCGGATCCGACTTACCCGATCTAAAAGAAGAATTTAATGACAAAAAACATGTTCGTGGTACCTGCTCAATGGCAAGATCTTCCAGTCCCAACAGTGCCAATAGCCAATTCTTTATCTGCTTTGAAGAAGCTTCATTTTTGGATGGTCAATACACTGTTTGGGGCCAGGTAATCGAAGGAATGGATCATGTTGATAAGATTAAGAAGGGCTCATCCTCTAACAATGGATCTGTAAGCGATCCTGATCACATGGTTAAACTTTCAGTTGGTGAAAAATCAGATTCTACCAAGAAGTCTGAAGAGAAGAAATAAAAGATTATTTGCTTACAGGGCTGGACCGGTTATTTCGTCGCAGGTCATATGATACAAACCTACGAAAAATTCCTCGTCCCAACGCTCTTCCACAGTTAACTGACCGGTAACTCGAATGATACGGTCCATCATTACTTCCACCCCATTGGCAGCATTGATAACGACCCATCCATTGGCCTCAGGAGTCTGCCCAAAGCAGCAACTCATTTGATCGGGAAGAAGTAGAAATTCCTTCACCTCATTATTTTCGTCCACGACAGTGGGGATCATAAAACCTTCAATTGCGACTAAACTTCCGGATTTATCACGCAATCTTTTAGGTACGCGTTGGGCGTAGGCAGAAAAATCGAACTCCTGACCATCTTTCTCCCACTCAACCAAGTAATCAAAATTCATCATATCACGAAATGCCAATGGTTGATACTCACTCCCCTCCTCAAGAGGGGGAAGGTTTGAAACTACGGCTTCTGCTGAATTGTTTTCGTCCGTGATCTGGGGCTGCCCTTTTACCACCAAACCTTCTTTGATAATTCTTTCCTCGTTTGTATCATTCGAATCTGTCGATGAATAGACAGCTGAATGATTTTTGTCTGATGTAAAAGATTCTGTAATTTCTATGATTGGCTCACCTACAATATCTTCTACAAAATCATTCTCAGTTGTTGATTTCTTTTCACTGCATCCAATTCCAAATGCCAAGACAACCAAAGCTAAGTGCAAGCAAACTAATTTTTTGTATTGGTGCATAAAAGAACTTTTACTGATGGGTCCTTCCTATGAGCAAGCTTGTTTGTCTCATAACAAAAATTTTAAGAAGTGGGTTGCAGGTTGTCCACAAGTTCAGAACGATAAGCATTTACAGCTGCTCCTAGCCCACCAATTAATCCGGTCAAAATAATCCCAGCAATCACCCATAAATCCTCAAGCTGTAAATTCATTCCTTCTAGCAAAACTCCAGTTTGCTCCACAATGATCGTTTGTGTTACTGATCCTATGCTCAACATAATCAAAAAAGAACCTAGGACTCCAAGTAGAGAAATCATCAGGGAATGACATACAATTACTCCAGTAACAATTAAACGGCTCGAACCAAGACTTCTCAAAATAGCAAAATCCCTTTTTCGTTGATTTAGAGAAGAATGCATTGTTGATGCCACCATTAAAATACCTACTGCAGCAATCACATAAGCTATTACCTGCAAGACTCCTCGGAACCAGTTCATTTTATCAAAAAAGGAAGCTAATGTTGCGGCGACAGGCCATGCAAAGGTAGCTTGATTGCCCTGCCTATTATATCTTATCTCAAGATTAAATCCTGTTGCTCCTTTTAAAGTAAGTAATACTGCACTAACTGACTGAGCCATCTCCTTGTCATGCCCTTCCATCAACTGAATTCCTTTGATCGGTATCCAAATAACTTTATCACTTGGAGTTCCTGTGGGTTCTAATAAACCAACCACCACATATACATCCTCGTGTTGTGTATCTTCCTTAAAATTCAGACCATGGTACGGTTGGAAACGGTCACCAATTTTAAGATTTAGTTTTTCCGCAACGAAAGAACCAACTAAAGCTTCTTTAGCCATTTCAGAAAAGATTCGACCCTGTCGCAATTTATATTTCTCTCCTTTTTTCCATTCATGATCGTAAAATAACTGAGGATCTGTACCCACAAGCCTGTATCCAAGATAATTATCTCCTACAGCTACAGGGTATGCTTCCTTTACTCCCGGTGTGTTTTTGATCAGTTCATATTGCTCCCAAGGAAGATTCCCCGGAGAAGCATCTAAATGAAAAAGAGCGTTAAGTATTAGTTGGAGTTTTGAACCTCTCGCGCCCAACACCGCATCAAACCCTCCACTCGCATTATTGAAAGAGGTTTGAGTTTGCTTTTGAATTTTCATCGTACTGAGCAAAAGCCCACCAGCCAGAGCAATGGAAAAGGCAGCGACGAGAGATGCAAAAAAGTGCTGCCTGAATCCCTTTCTTGCCAAAAAGAAAACTAGGCCAAATTTTGAATTAAGATTCATTTCCCAACTCTCCCACTTTATTGAGGTCTTCCCACTTTACCGAGTGCTCAAAGCAACTGATGATATTCGGATCATGCGATACTACAATCAGAGCACATCCGTTTTGGTCGCATAAAGATTTAAGCAGCTCCATTGAACGAGAAGCATTTTCTGGGTCCAAGCTTCCAGTAGGCTCATCTGCCAAAATTAATTTCGGGTTATTTGCCAATGCTCTGGCAATACAGACCCGTTGCTGCTGTCCAATCGATAATTGAGATGGAAGTGAACTTTCTTTTTCGGGTATACCGACCAAGGATAAAAGCTCTTTCGCTTTATCTTCATTTGCGATTCCAGCTACTGCCATTGCTACCAAAACATTTTCTAAGGCACTACATCCTTGTAAAAGATGAAATGATTGAAATACATATCCTAAGTTTTGGGAGCGCATACGGTCTCTTCCTGATTCAGAAAGACCGGTTAAATCAGTTTCTCCAATCATTATACTTCCAGAATCCGGCTTCAATGTTCCTGCCAAAAGATTAAGGAAAGTACTTTTACCCGTGCCACTATTACCAAATATGGCAATTTGATCGCCTGCACAGAGATTAAAACATTGGACATCGACAACTGTTCTATTTCTGCCACCACCCATCAAAAAAGACTTTTTCAAGTTTGTTACCTGTAGAAATTGAAGAGGGTCAATTATGATTTGCTCAGAAGGGGCAGTCATTAAAAACTTACTATTGATTTAAGGGGAATGAATCAAGATTCGTGTAACCCTTACCTTAAAAGAAAATTAAGACTTGTTAACAATTGTTAATAAGGGTAAGTATATAATTAGTGTGGTTATGGAAAAAGGAGTGATTAAATGCGGAGTTATTCCCTTTCGTGGTAATGATAATGAGAACCTAGAGTTTTTGATTGTCTCAACGAAGAAAGGAAATTGGGGCTTACCCAAGGGGAATCTGATGAAAAAATTAGGCTCAAAAGGAACTGCTTTACAAGAAGCATACGAAGAAGCTGGTATAATCGGGTCAGTTATAGATCAAAAACTTTCGACCAAAATCAAAGGTAAACATATGGCCTTTTACCCGATGGAAGTGAAAAATGAATTGGCTGTTTGGCCTGAATCCAACTGGAGACAAAGAAAATGGATTCGTTCAAACGAAGCTAAAACCTATCTTAATCACCGTCCTCTCAGGTCCATTCTTAAAGAAATTTCTGAAAAAATTTTCCAATCCTATCCTTGACGAAAATTTTCTACTGAGTGAAACCTAATATGTGAAGGTTTTATCACTTAGCCTTTGGTTACTTTTATTACGCCTGCTTGAAATTTCATCTTGGGGTCAGAACTACTTACGTGGAAAGTATCGTGAATGGATAGAAGACAACGATCGGGTGGAAGTCCGGTCTTGGTATGCAGAAACAGAAGTTGACCTAGAAAAAGATTGGTCATTCGAATTTCTTGGGACAATTGATGCATGGTCCGGAGCTACGCCAAATGGATTACCGCCTAGTCATTCAAGCTCAACCTTACCATGGTTAAGCAATGTTCCCGAAGAAATCAGAAAAGCGGGTTTATTCACTTTGAATAAAGCAACGCAAGATCATGACTTCTCGTTTGAATATGGAATCAGTGATGAACCCGATTATTTGTCACGGAGTTATGCTGTTCAATATTCATACAAACTAGCAGCTGAAACCCTGATTATAACATCCGGGGTTTCACTGCAGGATGACTCTGTATATGATGATCCAAATGGAATTTGGGTGGATAAAAAAACTCCCTCCATTTCAGCAGGCTTAACCCGAATTCTAGACAAATTTACAAGTATATCCATAAACCTTAGTTATTCATGGCCTAGTGGTTTCTTGAATGATTCCTACAAAAGAACCCCTGTAGATCTCCAAGGGACAATACTTTTAGAGCCCGAGAACCGCCCTAATAAAAGAAAAATCTTCATATTTTATTCCGAATTATCTCGATACCTAGAATCACTGAAAACGGGAATCCATTTAAATTACAGATATTTTCAAGATGATCATGATTTAAGTGGTCATACTTTTGAAATTGAAGGAAGCCGCCGTCTTGGAGAAAAATGGATGCTTTCTCCTCGTTATCGGTTTTATACTCAAAATGAGGCGTCTTTTTACAATGCGGAAATTCGTAAACCTGAATTCTTCAATACTTACATGACATTTCCAAATCCTTCGGTTGGTCCCTTTTATTCTGCTGATCATCGCCTATCTGCATTTGATTCTCACACATTGGGTCTGAAGGCTTCCTGTTTCCTTAATGATAGTATCCACCTCGATCTATCTTACGACCGCTACCTGACAGAAGGAAGAGACGGAATAACAGATAACCGTCTCTATCCGGAGGCCAATATTTTTACGGTTGGTCTTCAATGGGAATATTAAGTTCAAGTTTGGAAAAACCATATTCATTGCATCACGAACGAGACCTATTAGTACTCTCTTTTCAAGCATTCGGAACATCATGCAAAGTTAAATTTTCTTTGACCGACAATATCGATCTTAAATCTATTTCCCATGAGGTCATATCATGGGTAGAGAATTTTGAAGGAAGATACTCCCGCTACTTTCCCGCAAGTTGGTTATCAACGGTAAACAAATCTGCTGGTATAGAGGCTGTTTCACTTACTGCAGAAGATAAATTAGTCCTGCAAGCTGGAAGCTTTGCCTTCTTTCAAAGCAAACAAGCAGTTGACCCTAGCTGCCTTCCCCTCACATCTCTTTGGCAAAAGGCAAAAGCTAGCAAACAATTGCCCCATGACGAGGAGGTTAGTCAGGCAAAGGAGCTTGTGAACTGGCAGAATGTACAAATATCAGGGGATGAAATTTACCTACCCTTTCAAGGTATGGGTCTTGATTTTGGTGGTTTCGGCAAGGAATTTGCAATAGATCAGGTATCTGAAAAACTTAAGAATTTTAATTGTAAAAATTTTCTGGTTGATTTTGGAGGAGACATTTTTGCTTCCGGCTTTGCCTCTCAGGGTATGTCTTGGAAAGTAGGGATAGAGAATCCACTGGATGTCGATCAACCCGCTTTCGTTCTAAACTTGACCAATATGTCTTTAGCAACTTCCGGAAATTACCGAAAATATTTCGACTTAAAAGGAAACAGATATGGTCACACCATCGATAATCGTACTGGTTATCCTACTATTCATTCGGAACTAAGTGCATCTGTAATCAGCCCAAGCTGCCTTAAGTCTGGAATTATTTCCACCACATGCCTTATGGTCGGCAAGCAAGCAGGTCTTCGAATGATCAATTCCGAGTGGAATGTTGAGGGCTGTATTCAGTCATTTGATTCCTCTTTGTTGAGCAATAGATTTATAGAATATATCCATGTTAAAAATCAGATTTAATATTTTATTTTTTTCAGTAATTTTTATTACAGGCTGTTCTCCCAAAGTAACGGTTAGTCCCATGGAGAGGTATCATCTTGCGGATGTTGTAATGAAAGCTGACCGAGACCCACTTTCTCTCAAAATGAATGATCATGCTTATTTTTCTAGGGAAGGATCAAGGGGGGGAAGAGGAGTAGGAGGTGGTGGATGTGGGTGCAACTAAAAATGAAAAAGCTTCGAATTATAATGTCTTTTGTTTTAGCAGTCGAAAGCAGGTCACTCATCCCAAAAGTTCTGCATCTCTCAGGTATAATTTTAAAGCCTATTCCTGTACTTTTAAAATCCGTTCATGCATGGATACCTGCATCTACGGGAGTCATTACAACTCACGCCTTGTCTGGTGCTACCACCTCGGTCGTCGCTGAAAGTAATGCAATTTCACTTAAAGTGGGTGACAGCTTAAACTATGAATTTAAAGCTTCTCCTTATTCAGCACAAAGCTTTAAAGTCGAAGGGTTACCTGCTGGATTAAGCTCAAGTTTCAGTTATCCGTATGGCAAAATTAATGGGACATTACAAACTCAGGGTAATTTTTCCATAAAGATAACCGGCTACAGATATTCTTCTTACAGAGGAAATGCTACTCCAACTTACACTCTCAATCTCACTGTTACTGAAGATACGAATTTGGATACAAGCGATAGCGAAGTTGTATCTAACTTTTCGGAAAAAACTAAGCTTGATAACGGTTGGTACCAAGCATGGTTAGGTATATTTAATTCCCCGAATAATGAAAATTGGATCTTTCATTCTCACCTTGGATGGTTGTATTTACATCCTATTAGCAAAGATTCTTTTTGGTTCTATGATGAGAGACTTGGTTGGCTCCACACAACAAAAGATTTGTATCCTTATTTTTACATAAATTCTTCGAATAGTTGGCTCTATCATTTAGCCAATTCATCAGAAAAGCGCTTTTGGAGTTACTTTCAAGAAATCGAGTTGGAGTAGCTCAACAATTTATCATACATTGGTTTTGCTGATAACAGTAATGCCTTATGAACCAGGATTTTAAAAAAGTATTCAAAACTCCCAAATATACCGGTGTAACTTTGGCTCTGCTCTCCATGTTTGTCCTCACCAGTATGATGGTCGTATGGGACAGGATTTCAGACTCACCAAACGCTAATAATTCCGAACTATTGGAAGTTTTCTGTGAGAAAAGTTTACAACCTATCTTTCGTCCTGCCATTCAATCTTTCTATCAAAAAACTGGTATCGGGTGTAATGTTTCATTTTTAACCAATGAAGAAATTGCCAACTTATTATCTAAAAAAGATAAGGGCACCGCGGTAGTGCTTCTGGCTGAGAAAGGCTATAGCGCACAAAAAATTTACCAAGATATTTTCGATGAGAAAATTGTACTTGGGCATCTTTCAACAGAAGAAGAGAGATTCAATGAAAAAAATTTCACAGGAGAATCAGTATTTTATCTTATTGGGAATGAGCTTTTAAATCCATCTAATGCCTTTGCTCTGAAGCGCTTCATCATATCTCCGGATTATGGTCATTCACTTTTGAACGAAAAAGGGTTTATCCCAAAACTCGGTGATAACTGGCAAAGAACTCCTACTTTGCTTGTATATGCAACCGAAAACCTTCGTGAAAAATTAGCCCAATGCTTGAAAAGCTTTTCCAACCGAGAAGGAATCCAGGTTGAGCTGAATATTAGAAGCGAAGACAGTATTGAAAAGACAGTAGCATTGATTGCCAAAAGTAATGCAAAACAATATCTCCCTGATATTGTTTTAGGAAGTAGTATAATTGAAAACTACACTAATCTTTATGTACCAAGTAAAAATAATCGTGGAACTACATCGGCTTCTCTTTCCTATATTTCTAATACCACTCAATGCTGGCATTCTGCCCAAAGATTAGTATCTGCCGTAGAAAAGAGCTGGGCTAAGTAAACTTTACGATTTGCGAAAATTGAATTTCCCTAATTTTATATGAATATGCTTGGATTAATCCTTACGCTCCTCTTTGGACTTATTTTTCTTCACGGAGAGGTGGTGGAAGTAGAAGCATGGAAGAAGAAATCTCCTTCAGATATTACTGACCTACTTTCAATTCAAGAACGTTTAAGAGAGCTTTTACCGAATGCTAAAAGAGCTCTTGTTTCGATCGAAGCGGGTGATGGTGCCGGAAGCGGTGTAATTGTCTCCAAGGAAGGCCTTGTCCTTACGGCTGCTCATGTTATTGGTAAAACAGGAAAAAAAATGCAGGTTCGGTTACCCAACGGAAAACGAGCCTCAGCCATATCTCTGGGTGGTTCTGAAATCTCAGATGCAGCAATGCTTCAAATTCTAGGGGATGAAGAATGGCCTTTCGTACCGATCGCAAACAAGGGTGATTCCAAAGTTGGGAATTGGTGTTTTGGTCTAGGTCACCCAGGTGGGTTCGATAAAGAAAGAGGTGTTGTTGTTCGGATAGGAAAAATTATTGCGAAAAAAGACGAAACCATGCAGACAGATAGCCGCCTTCTAGGGGGGGATTCTGGAGGACCTCTTTTTGATTTTGATGGCCAATTAATCGCCATTCATAGTCGAGTGTCGCAAAAGCCAGACCAAAACTTTCATGTTCCCATAGAATCTTTTCATGCAAATTGGAACACCTTTAAGGATGAGAATCTTATATCTTATGATTCGATGCAGGATGGGGGGTTTTTTGGTGTTGCCTGCGAAGAAACTGAAGCCGGGCTCATTGTTCGTGAAGTAATCTCGGGGACTGCGGCTGAAAAAGCCGGACTTAAACTCAATGACATTTTGCTGGAGGTAAATGATGAACCTTTAGACTCAAGGGAAGAGTTCATCATTATAATCTCATCTTTAAAACCAGGTGATGAGGCTAAGATTCTTTACCAACGAAAAGAAGCTCGACTTTCAGTTAAAGCAAATTTAGGCGTGCGTCCCTCACTCGTAGAAGAATGAAATTTTTGGCTGCACTCATATTATCTCTTCCTCTTTTTGGAGAAGTAGAACAAAAGGATAGTAACGCAAGCAGTAATGCACTTCCTTCTGAATTCAGACTGAATGGAAAAGCGACCCAGGCTGCTTTCGGTGATGTCAGAGAAACTGCACGAAATGTCACCACAAAACTCACCAGGAATGATAAACTAATCGCTATGGGAGCAATTGTCAGTCCTACCGGGCATATTCTGACAAAAGCGAGCTCCTGTGTGGGTGCTCGGCTTGCCACACTTGCGAATGGCGAAGTCTACAAATTACGAATCAAAAAACGGAATGAAGATTTAGACTTAGCTCTTTATCAGATGATTTCACAAAGAAACGACTTTCCTTGTGTTTCATGGAGTGAGTCAAATGCCTCGGAAAAAGTATCCTGGGTTCTCTCCGCTTACACTGAACTTGAAGAAATAAGAGTTGGCATAACCAGTGGTAAGAAAAGAGAGATTGGGCGTGAAGGTGGGGTGATGGGTGTGATTTTGGGTCATGAAAACAATAAAGGTGTCTTGGTCACAGAAGTCGTTCCGCAAGCAGCTGCAGACAAGGCTGGGCTTAGGCATGGTGATATCATTCAAAAAGTGGATGCCAGGTCTGTAAAAAAGAGAGACCATATTGTAAATTTGGTCAGTAAAAAAGACCCAGGTGATGTCGTCTCTGTAGAGGTGCTAAGAAAAAGTCAGCTGATGAAATTCAGGGTTACTTTAGGACACCGCTCAGTTACTTTTGATCTTTTTAACCGCAACCTACAAATGAGTGGCCCTGTATCCAAAAGAAAAGACAATTTCCCTTTGATCATTCAGCATGATTTGCCATTACCAAAGGAAGCTATGGGGGGGCCCCTTTTTGACCTGAAAGGCAATTGTATTGGTATCAATATTGCCAGGGTGGATCGAGTGACGGTTTTTAGCCTCCCTGCCCACATCGCCAGTAAAATGACGACTGACTTAAAAAATTGATTTTCCTCTATCGGAGCGGAAAACCTAAAACAACCCTAAATCCGATTTCAGACCCACGCCATGAAGGATCAGAACTCTCCCTATTAGCAGACCTGCATTCATAGGCAGATCTGTAAAAACTTCCTCCGCGCAGTATTCTATTTTTTCCATGCAACGGACCGATTGGGTTTATTAATGAGTGTTCTGCATATTGGCCATAAAAGTCATAACACCATTCCATGACGCTTCCATGCATATCGTAAATACCCCAACTATTTGAGGGAAACCTTTTAAACTTATTGCCTACTGCAATAAGTTTACCACGGTTAATCAGCGTACTTTCTTCACCTATAATATATTCCTTCCTACCGCCATCCAGGTTTGCATTCAGACCAGAAAGTTTTTTCCCCTCGCCTATGCCACATGCACCTGATGTGCCAGCACGACAGGCGTATTCCCATTCTGCCTCAGTGGGTAATCGGTATATCATTGAACGTGGAATCAAATTATTTTTATATCCATGTTCAGTGAGCCTATGGCAGTATGATACTGCTTGCGTGTAAGAAACATGATTTACTGGCAACTGAATTTGTAGTTCTAGCAGTTCTTTCAGTATTGTGGCATACTCTTTAACACTAAGCGTCAAAGATTTCGCCACCTTAGTTTTGAAATTCTGTGGTGATTGCTTCCAATAGTCCACTAGATCTATCATCGTCCTTAGGCTGATTGAAGAGGAACTTTCCTCAGGATTCATGAGTTGTTTAAAATCATGTTGTAAGTAAGGAGGTAATTTACCCTTTAATGATGGTCGCAAAACGAGATTATTATAAAGAGTAATTAATAATTCCTTGTCTGAATTCTTTAGACTAAAAGAATGATATTTCTTATTAGTGAGTATTGTGTTCCATTCGTGAATAGTTGTTTCGAACTTAGAGATGTAAAAGGGATTCAATATCTGAACTGTACGACGCATTTCATCTTCTCCCCTACCTTTTTCGCCAGGAGGGCTTCCCATCATGAACTCTCCTGGAGTAATCTTTACGAACTTTGATTTGAAGTCTTGGCTTTCTAATTTGAGTAACTCTTTTTTCGAAAGATCAGCATTACGGGTTTGTGGGAATGGCAGAGTCGATGAGCGAGCTCCTGAAGATCTTGGATTCGTTTCATCGTTAGAACAGGCGAATAGTGTAAGGGAGAAAAGAAAGTAAAAGAACTTCATCCGAGTACGATTCTATGCCTGGGTCATCGGTAATTTGATGTAAAAAGTCGTGCCCTCTCCCTCTACACTTTCAAACCAGATTTGACCATTATGAGACTTGACGACTACATTGTGTGCGATTGCCAAACCCTGACCAGTTCCAACTCCCACTTCCTTTGTGGTGAAAAATGGTTCAAAAATTCTTTTCTGCACTTTAGGTGGTATACCTCCTCCATTATCCGTAATTGAAATAACCATACAATCATCAGAGGGGTAATATTTTGTCGTAATGTTAATTTCACCCTTTCCTTTTGATTCAAATCTATCACGAATGGCATGAGCACCATTGACAATTAGGTTTAAGACAACCTGATTAATTTCACCAACATTACAAGGAACCATTGGTAGGTTTTCATCCAAAGCGGTAACAACTTCCGCATGATATTTCCATTCGTTCGTAGCTACAACTATGGTCGATTTGATTGCCTGGTTAAGGTCGTTGGGCTTCTTAGCTGATTCAGCATCACGATAAGCAAAATTTTTCATCGATTTAACAATGGTCGTAATTCGTGAAATTCCTTCCTGTGCCTGTTGAACGGCATCAGGTGCATTTTCTGTTAAAAAAGAAAGTTCTTTTTCATCAGGTGCATTTCCAGAACCAGAAATTTTAGAAATAAAACCTTCTACTGCTTCCTTCAAAAATAGAATATTGTCATTGGCAAATTGAGAGGGAGAATTGATCTCATGAGCAATCCCTGAAGCCAATTGCCCAACAGCCTCCATTTTTTGGGCATGCACTAACTGAGTCTCCAGCTCTTTTCTCTGATTTATCTCCAATTTTAATTGTTCAGTCTTTTTAACCAATGCTGAAGTTCTTTGTTTGACCGTAACTTCGAGTCCATTGATCAGTCCCTGTAGTCTTCTAGTTAAAGATTTGACTTCCGCCGGTCCAATTTCAGGTGAATTAAAAGCCTGATTTTTTTCAATGGATCTAGTTGCAGCTTCTTCAAGCCGGGAAATTGGACGAGCAAAACTACGATAAGTAACAAAAGCCAACCCAATAATCAGAGCAAAATATAAAATGCTCACAATTAGCAAAGAAAGCCTACTATTTTGCTCACGTGCTTCAAGCTCTTGCCATTTTATTCTTAAAGATTGATTAGCATTTTGTAAGATCTTTAAGGCTTGGACTTCGAGATTGTCTAAATTATTTTTGAGGTTTTCTCGTATTGAATCATATTTCTTCCTAGCCAAAGTCTTTCGCTCAACCCACTTTTCATCATTCTGAGCAGGTTGCATTTTCTGCATTTCGGAGATGGAATCTTCCATTTCTCTAATGCCTTTAGCAATAGGAAGCATAATCTCATCTGGAAAGCTTTCGAAATATAAATCGGATAATTTGTTGGCACCCTCTTTGGCTAAAGCGATGGCGTCGTAGGCTA
>MDSZ01055685.1_pt1 | contig 13280 bp, 8 predicted proteins | sample 811201 | NCBI WGS metagenome assembly MDSZ01 (sample SAMN05326647, study PRJNA326480) | marine metagenome | isolation source: seawater | place: Indian Ocean: North | collected 2010
CTTTCCAAGTTTCCTATGGTCTCTTTTTTCAGCTTCCTCTAATCGATGTAGATAATCATCAAGCTCTTTTTTTGAACTCCAGCATGTTCCATAAATTCTTTGCAACATTTCATTATTGGAGTCGCCTCTCCAGTATGCTCCTGAAACTTTTGTTAATTTAAAAGCTTTTCCAATTTTACCTGAGGAGACTAAATGGGGTCCTCTGCATAAATCATGCCATGTGTCTCCATGATGATAAACCGAAAGCTCTTCATTTTCTGGAATGCTTTCTATAATTTGCGCTTTATATTTTTCTCCTATTTTTAAAAAATGATCTATCGCTTTGCTTCTTTCCCATACTTCTCTTTTTGTTTTTACATCTCTATCAATTATTTCTGACATTTTTTTTTCAATTTTTTTTAAGTCATCACTAGTAAACGGTTCTTTTCTTGCAAAATCATAGTAAAAGCCATTTTCTATTACTGGGCCTATAGTTACTTGAGTCCCTGGAAATAATTCTTGTACTGCCATTGCCATTATATGAGCAGCGTCATGTCTAATTACGTCTAATCCCTCTTTGTCTTTTGAAGTAATAATCTTTACTTTAGAGTCTTTTGATATTTCATAACTCAAGTCTTTCAGCTCACCATCGACCTCCATAATCAGGGCAGATTTTTCAAGTGACTTACTTATTTTCTTAACGAGATCAAACCCGTTTATTGAGTTAGAAAAAGAAATTTTTTTACCATCAATAAGATGTATGTTCGGCATAGTTTTATTTTGTTAATTTTTGGTACTCTGTAAAAGTTGTTTGGCACATTTTTTCAACATCAAATTTTTTACTTACGTTTTTTCTACCTTCGTTTCCTATTGAATACAATGCTTCATTATCTAATTCCATAATGTTATTTAAAACTTTCGCTAATTCTCTAGGGTCGTCTGATTTATATAGAAAGCCAGATTTTCCATCAAGAATTGTCTCTTTCGAGCCTCCAATATTACTAGCTATAATTGGTTTTTGCATAGCTTGTGCTTCTACCGCAACCCTTCCAAAGGCTTCGGGTTTTACTGAGCTTGAAATAACCGCATTTGATATACTATAAGCAACAGGCATTTCTTTATAGTTGCTGGCGAATCCCACTTTTCTTCCAAGTTGGTATCTTTGAACTAAACCTAAAAGTTTTTTTGAGTAAACATTTCTTCCTTGATCTGATCCTAGTATTATAGCGTAAAAATTTGTCTTATTATAATCAAGCAATAGTATATTCAAAGCTTCTATAAAAACATTTTGTCCTTTCCAAGCAGTTAATCTTCCAGGCAATAAAAAAATAAATTTTTCTTTGTCAATTTTCCATCTTAAAATTAAGGCATTCTTTTTATTTTCTGATACATTTTTTGGATTGAAATATTCTAAATTTATTCCTCTAAAAATTACCATTAATTTACTTTTTTTAATGTTTATAAATTCTTTGTAGTTAGCATTAATATGATCAAAGATAAAATTAGATCCGCCTATAATCAATTTAGATTTAAGCATTATACTATTGTAAAATTTTTTAAATGAGTTTGAATAACTATAAGTTCCATGAAAAGTAGTTACAAATTTTCTTCTTGTTAAGATACAAGCAAAATAACAAGACCAAGCTGGCGCTCTACTTCTAGCATGGACTATGTCAATTTTTAAGAGAATGATTAATGCTGATAGCACTAAAAAATTTAAAAAAATTAATATAGGATTTTTAGAGTGTACTGGCAGACGAATTACTCTAACTTTTTCTTTTCTAATAAATTTCAATAATTCACCTCCGCTAGTTACGATATAGGATTTACAGCCTTTCTCTGCTAAAAAATGTGCTAGATCGTAACAACCTGTTTCCGCTCCACCATAACCTAACTTTGGAATTACCTGTAAAATTTTAATTTTCATTATCTAATCCTTTTTCCCAATCCAAAGCTGATTTAAGTATAAAGCTAAGATTATTATATTTCGGAGTCCACTTAAATTTATTTTTAAATTTTAAATTATCAGATACTGAAAAAGGAATGTCTCCTTTTCTTCTCTCTCCAAGCTCACAGTTCATCTTGCTTCTCGTTAAATTCTCCATTTCATTTATCACATCTTTTACAGAATACCCGACTCCATAACCACAGTTATAAATATCTGATTCACCATTTTTATGAATATGATCTGCTGCAATTATGTGAATATCTGCTAAATCTGAAACGTGAATAAAGTCTCTTATCGGAGTGCCATCTTTAGTTCCATAGTCATTACCATTGACAATTATCTTATCCTTTTTTTTTGTAGCTACTTCGCATAAAACTTTAATTAAATTATTAGAATTTTTAATTATTGGACCAGATCTTCTGTTTTTGTCTGCACCTGCAACATTAAAATATCTCAATATAACAAATTTAAGTTTATTTTTTTTCGATAAACTAACTAGATAATTTTCAAGCTTTTGTTTTGTTGAAGCATAAGGGTTCAATGGATTTAATTTGTCTTTTTCGTTAACTTTTTTATTTTTATCTATGGCACCATAGACACCTGCTGTAGATGAAAAAATTATTTTATTTAATCCATTTTTAATGCAACATTGAAAAAAAATTTTAGCTTTTTCATAATTATAAAGATTATACTTATCCGGATCTCTAATTGACTCCTCAACTTTAACCAGTCCTGCAAAATGCATTACACAATCAAATTTTTCATTTTGAATTGTCTTCTCAATTTTTTTTAAATCTGCTATGTCAGAATTTATAAACTCAGCTTTTTTTGGTATGAGTTTTAAATTACCGGTTATCAGATTATCAATTATTGTAACCTTATGCCCTCTATCAATAAGTGATAGTGATGTATGACTTCCAATATAACCTGCGCCACCCGTAATTAAGATATTCATTAGACTATAAGATTAAAATAATAGAATACTTTTAATATATCTATATATTTATTTTTTGAAAAAAATGAAGTTTTATAAAACAAATAAGAATAGAAAATTAAGATTTTCTCTCATTAATCCGAAAAAAAATGTAATAATAATTTTTTTTCATGGTTTTATGTCTGATATGACCGGTAATAAGCCAACTGCTATTCACCATTTTTGTAAGAGAGAAAAACTGGGGTATTTAAGATTTGAATATTCAGGACACGGAAAATCAAGCGATGAATTTGTAAATGGAAATATTTCTAAATGGACAGATGATGCCAAACAACTAATAAAGGCTAAAATTAAAAAAAATAGAAAATTAATTTTCATTGGTTCTAGTATGGGAAGTTGGATTGCCCTTAATCTTGCAAAGACTTTTAAATCTCAATTAAAGGCATTTATAGGTATTGCATCAGCTCCTGAATTTACTGAAGACCTAATGTGGAAAAAATTTCCAAAAAAAATCAAAAAGATATTGATGAAAAAAAAAATTGTTGAAATTAAAAATGACTATGGATCAATCTATCCTATTACCAAAAATTTAATTGATAACGGTAGAAAAAATAAAATTTTTTCAAAACTTAAATTAAATTTACCCACGGTTTTATTTCATGGTACTAATGATAAGAGTGTTCCCTTAGTTTTTTCACTCAAAACTTTAAAGCTTTTTACGTCTTCAAACAAAAAAATTATTAAAATAAATAAAGGTGATCATAGTTTATCAAGAAAATCAGACATAAAAAAAATTTTAAAAGAATTAAGAAGATTAATATATGAGATCTGACAAACCTTTTTTGTAAGTTGGATATTTAAGTTTAAATTTTAATTTTTTCTTTATTTTTTTGTTACTTACTTTTTTAGAGTCTTTATAAAAACTTTTTAACATCTTTCCTTTAATTTTCTTTGTACTTATAATTTTAAAATTTTTAATTTTTAAAATATTAGCTGCGTACTTATAAACCTTTTCACTAGATGCGGGTAAATTATCAGAAATATTAAACGTTTCTCCTTGAATATTTCCAATGTAAAAAAGCTTTCGGATTGTTGAGGCAATATCTTCTACTCTTACCCTAGAGAAAAAATGGTTTTTTTTTCTAATTACTAACCTTGAGCCAAACTTGATTCTTTTTACAATATTGCTCTCTTTTGAATAGATGCCTGAAAGTCTAAAAATATTAATCGGCTTTGAATATTTTTTTTGAAATTTTCTCCAAGAGTTTTCGGCATACAGTCTATTTTTTCCAAAAGCAGATGTCGGTTTCGTTTTTGACATCTCTGTTACCCAGCTCCCCTTGTGATCACCATAAACACTTGTTGATGATAGATAAATTAAATTTTTAAATTTTGAATTGCGTATGTATTTGGAAAAATATTTAATTACTAAATCCTGTCCTTTTATTGGAGGAATTGAAACCAAGATGAAATCGGAGTTCTCAATATGATTAGGTATACTTTTATCGTAGTAACTATCTTTGAACTTTAAAGATAAATATTTTTTTTTATAAAAAAATTTTTTTTTTGAGCTTGATTTTGATGTTATTACTAAATCAAATTTTTTTTTTGATTGAATTAAGTTTTTTACAAAATATTTAGCAACCTGGCCAAAACCAAAACAAAAATATTTAACTTTTTTTTTCATTATGCAGATTTATTTTTTTTCTGCTTTAGAGAAATAGGGTTCTCGAGTTTATCCAGCATTTCGATCGGACAAATTTGTTTAAAATTTTTTATTTCTTCCTCAAAGTTATCTAAAATCATTTTAGCAATTTTAGAGTTAGTTTCAGAATGGAAATCTTTTAATATATTTCTCAACTCTTGTAACCAATACTTGGTTTCAGGAACCTGCCAAATAACACTGTCAGAGTTTACATAATTTTCAAATCTATTTTTTGGATCGTAGATAAATGCAATTCCTCCTGTCATTCCCGCAGCAAAATTATCACCCACTTCTCCTAAAATTACAACTGTTCCTCCAGTCATATACTCACAACCATTTGAGCCACATCCTTCTACCACTGCTAAACCGCCTGAGTTTCTGACTGCAAATCTCTCGCCCGATTTACCTGATGCATACAATTTTCCTGATGTTGCTCCGTACATTACGGTATTTCCAATTATAGTATTATTGTATGAAACTAAATTACTTTTCTTTGAGGGTTTTATCACTAATGTTGCTCCTGACAATCCCTTGCCCACATAATCGTTAGCATCACCATTAACAATAATCTTAATTCCTTTTTTTGAAAATGCACCGAGTGATTGACCAGCAGATCCGTTTAATGAAATTATTAAATTATCATCTTTCATTAAACTTTTACCAAATTTTTTAAATAAATAGTGAGATATTCTTGTTCCAACAGCTCGATGTGTATTTTTAATTTCATATTCGCACTTCAAAGTTTTATTTAGTTCTATTTTTTCTTTAATGTCATTCCATATATTTTCATCTAAAGTATTAGGAACATTATTTATTATTTTGTTTTCACAGTATCGTGGGTTTCCTCCTGGATCTGTTTTTACTAATAATGAGCTTAGATCTAAATCATCTAAATTGGGTGAACCTCTACTAACTTGAGTTAACAAATCTGTTCTCCCAATTATTTCATTTAAATTTTTAATACCCAGTGAAGCAAGAATTTCTCTGACTTCTTGTGCAACAAATCTGAAAAAATTAACAACCTTTTCTGGAGTGCCTGAAAATTTTTTTCTTAAAGTTTCATCTTGAGTGCAAACACCAACAGGACACGTGTTTGAATGGCATTGTCTTACCATAATACACCCCATAGCAATCAATGAAGAGGTACCCATACCAAACTCTTCTGCGCCCATCATTGCGGCTATAACTACATCTTTTCCTGTTTTCAAACCACCGTCAGTTCTAAGAGTCACTTTGTGTCTTAAATTATTTAATGTAAGAATCTGATTTGCCTCTGTTAAGCCCATTTCCCAAGGTATACCTGCATATTTAACACTTGTTTGGGGACTCGCGCCCGTACCTCCAGAATGGCCTGAAATCAAAATTACATCAGCTTTTGCTTTTGCTACACCGGCGGCTATTGTCCCTATTCCAGTAGAAGCTACAAGTTTGACACCAATTCTAGCCTTTGGATTTACTTGTTTTAAATCATAAATCAGTTGAGCAAGATCCTCTATGGAATAAATGTCGTGGTGCGGAGGTGGAGAAATTAGAGTGACCCCAGGTGTTGAGTGCCTTAATCGAGCAATATCTTTTGTAACTTTAAAACCAGGTAATTGACCACCTTCCCCAGGTTTAGCCCCCTGAGCAATTTTTATCTCTATTTCATCACAATTGTTTAGATAATTTATCGTAACTCCAAATCTAGCTGAAGCTACTTGCTTTACTCGAGAATTAGCAGTGTCTCCATTTTCAAGAATCTTAAATCTCCTTGAGTCCTCCCCCCCTTCACCACTACAAGAAGCTCCTTTGATTCTATTCATCCCTATTGCTAAAGTTTCATGAGCCTCTGCAGATAAAGCCCCGTGTGACATGCTTCCACTACCAAATCTTTTTGTTAAACTTTCAATTTTTTCAACTTCATCAATGTTGATGGGTTTTTTGGTAGTTTTGAAATCTAAAAGATCTCTCAAATTTATTGGATCTAAACCGTGAATTCCATTTGAATACTTTTTATAAGTTTCGTATGAGCCTGTACTTACAGCGTGTTGAAGTGTGTGAATTAAATTTCCTTGAAATTGATGATTTTCACCTGACTTTCTATATTTATAAATCCCCCCTATTGGGAGTATGTGAACATCTTTTTTAAAAGCTTTTGAATGTAAAGATTTTAATTTTTCTTCAATGCCTATGATCCCAATACCTGAAATTCTTGATATCATCCCTGGAAAATAATCTGTGACAAGAGCTCTACTAAGACCTACAGTCTCAAAATTACATCCTCCCCTGTAAGAGCTTATTATGGATATACCCATTTTTGACATTATTTTAAGCAATCCATTTTCTACTGACTTTTTATATCTTTTCACACACTCATTAAAATTTAATTTACCGAATAATTTTTTTTGAAATCTTTGATTAATACTGTCTATTGTTAAATAAGGATTTACGGTTGTTGCTCCTACACCTATCAAAACTGCAAAAGAGTGTGTGTCTAGTGTTTCAGAAGTTTCCACGTTTATAGAACAATAGCCTCTTAAACCTAATTTGACTAAATTTGAGTTAATTGCTCCTACTGCTAAAACCATAGGAATGTAGGTTCTTTTATTTGAAATATTTTTGTCACTTAATATAAGTGTTGTTCCACCTTCTCTAACAGCTGTCTCAGATTCTGACTTGATTCTTTCTAAGTTGCTTTTGAGTGACTCGCTTGTATTAAATGTGCAATCGATAACTCTTATTTTTTTTGAAAAAATTTTTTTAAATTTTCTTAATTGAGAATTTGTTAAAATAGGACTATCCAAAACAAAAATATTATCCTCGGTCAAATTATTAAAATCTAAAATGTTCCCTAAGTTTCCAAATCTTGTTTTAAGGCTCATAATTTTATTTTCTCTTAGGGAGTCGATTGGAGGATTGGTAACTTGACTAAAATTTTGTCTAAAGTAATGTGATAGAGGTCTGAAATGACCTGATAAAACAGCAACCGGGGTGTCATCGCCCATCGAACCAACTGCTTCCTTGGCCTCTTCGACCATCGGGTGTAATATTAACTCTAAATCTTCAATGCTATAACCAGACAAAAACTGTCTTCTCCTCAATTCGCTTCCAGAATAATTAACCTCTTCATTATTAATTAAAAGTTTTTTATCTAAATCAATAATTTGTTTATTAAACTTATTATAATCTTTTGAAATGTAATCTTTGATTTCTTTGTCTTGATAAAGTTTTCCTTCTTTAAGCTCTACAGCAATCAACTCTCCAGGACCTAATCTGCCTTTTTTAATTATTTTTTCTTCAGGAATTTTTATCATTCCAGTTTCAGATCCTGCAAAAAGTAGGTTGTCTGAAGTGATGGTGTACCTCAACGGTCTTAGTCCATTTCTGTCAACTGCTGCCAAAACCCATTTGGCATCAGTTGCACAAATAGCTGCCGGGCCATCCCAAGGTTCAATAGTACTATTTAAAAAATTAAATAATTGTTGATGATATTTAGGAACAGTCTTGCTCCTTTTTGACCATGCGTCTGGTATCATCATAAGTTTTATAAGCGGCGCTAATTTTCCAGAATGTGTTAATAATTCGAACACGTTATCTAACGCACCGGAGTCTGAGGTGCTTCTGATAACTGGTTTTAAGTCATCAACATTTTTAAAAAGAGAACTCGACATATCTTGTTCGTGAATTTTCATCCAATTTATATTTCCTTTAACAGTATTGATCTCTCCATTATGTGCTAAAGTTCTGAATGGCTGAGCCAAATCCCAACTTGGAAAAGTGTTGGTAGAATATCTTTGATGAAAAATGGCAAATCTCGAAGTAAAATCTTTATCATTTAGATCAGGATAGAAATCAGCTAATGCTTCCGCTAGAAACATTCCTTTATAAACAATTGATCTTGAACTAAATGAACAAATGTAAAGTTCTTTGAGCTGTGACTGTCTTGCTAACTTTTCAATTTTTTTTCTGCAAACAAACAAATCTCTCTCCAAATCATCTGTTTTTATAACTTTATTTTTTCTAAATAAAACTTGAGCTATTTCAGGTCTGTTTGATTCTGCTGTAGAACCTAATACCTTAGGATTCACTGGTACTTGCCTCCAGCCATATATGTAGTAGTCTTCTTTTAGAAGAACGGTTTCGATAATCGATCTACATTTTTCTTGGTCAGTATAGTCATTTCTAGGCATAAATATCATCCCAACACAAATTCTTTTATCTTCTTCGTGTGTATGACCTGTGGCGGTAATTTTCTTTTTAAAGAAATTTGGGGAGATTTCTAACTTTATACCAGCTCCATCTCCTGATTTCCCATCAGCATCAACGGCACCCCTATGCCAAACAGATTTGAGAGCTTCAATTCCGTAATCAACTATCTCTCTACTTTTTTTACCATCAGTAGAGGTTATTAATCCTACACCACAAGCCTCATGTTCCATTGAGGGATCGTAAACATTGTTTTTAATCAAAAAATTTCGGTTTTTTTTATATTTGTTCATTAAGCTGCGTAATCTTTCTCTTTAATCTTTCTCTTGTTTAAAATGTATTTTTCAATTTGGTTAGCTGCGTCTCTTCCATCTCTAATTGCCCAAACAACAAGAGAAGCTCCTCTTACAATATCACCTGCCGCAAACACTCCATCAATATTTGTTTGCATTGTATTCAAGTCTATTTTTATCGTACCCCACTTTGAAACTGCAAGTTCGTTTGAATTGAATAATTTTGGTAAATCCTCAGGATCGAAACCTAGAGACTTAATAACTAAATTTGTAGAAACTTTAAATTCATTTCCTATTTCTGCAACGGGTTTTCTACGACCAGAATAATCTGGCTCACCCAACTTCATTTTACTTACCTCAATTTCAGAAACATTTTCTTGTCCGATAAACTTTTTTGGACTTGTCAGCCAGATAAAATTAACTCCTTCTTCTTCTGCATTGGCTACTTCTCTTGCAGATCCTGGCATATTTTCTTTATCTCTTCTGTATAAACATTTTACTGATTTTGCCTTTTGTCTAACTGCTGTTCTTACACAATCCATTGCTGTATCACCACCACCAATTACTACAACATCTTTTCCTTCAGCATTCAAAGTTCCGTCATCAAATAATCTAACCTTGTCTCCTAATCCTTTTTTATTTGATGCAGTTAAAAACTCCATCGCAGGAAATATATTTTTTAAATTAGAACCAGGTATTTGAATTTCTCTAGGTTTATATACACCGGTAGCTATTAGAACTGCATCATGTTTTCTTTTAATTTCACCTAAAGTTTCATCTTTACCAACTTCAAAATTTTGAATAAATTTTATTCCACTCTTTTTTAAAAGTTTCGTTCTTCTTAGTACAACAGATTTTTCTAATTTAAAATTTGGTATTCCATAAATCAGTAATCCTCCAGGCCTATCATATCTATCATAAATAGTTATTTTGAATCCTAATTTTCTTAATTCTTCAGCGCACGCTAATCCAGCTGGCCCTGCTCCAATTATACCAACTGACTCTTTCATTTCTTTTTTAATTTCTATTGGTTTAACCCAATCTTTTTCCCATGCTGTGTCCGTAATATATTTTTCAACAGATCCAATAGTAACTGTTCCGTGTCCAGATTGCTCTATCACACAATTTCCTTCACACAATCTGTCTTGTGGACATATTCTTCCACATATCTCTGGCATATTATTTGTGCTTTGAGCTAATTCATAAGCTTCTTTCAGTCTTCCTTCTGCTGTTAGTTTTAACCAATCTGGGATATTATTATGAAGTGGACAATGAACCTGGCAAAAAGGAACGCCACATTGAGAACACCGACTTGATTGTTCTTTTGCTTTATCGTTTATGAACTGGTCATAAATCTCTTGAAAATCTTCCTTACGCTTATTTGTGGATCGCTTGTTGGGAGATTGATGAGATATATCAACAAATTTTAACATTTTTTCTTTAGCCATAGCCTCAGATAAATACTAAAAAAAAACAAAAAAAAAAAGGATAAATAGGTCATGATTTGTTACCTATAATTCAAAAAACTCCCACTTTTTATACTGATTCTGTGCATATCAGCTATGCGTTCACGTATGCCTATAAAAAAACATCCATTAGGTATAAAATTTAATTGTGATTGAAATAATACTTTTGTCTTTGTTACAGGGTCTAACAGAATTCATTCCGGTAAGCTCCTCTTCACATTTAATTTTAGTATCTGAGTATTTAGATTTTGAAAATAATAATTTATCTATTGATGTCAGTCTTCATATTGGATCTTTCTTGGCTGTTTTGTTTTATTTCAAAAGAGAGGTTTTAAATTTTATTAAGTATAAAGAATTGTTTTTGAAAATTATTGTCTCTTCTATTCCTGTCATTATTGTGGGGATCGTGCTCATAAAAACAAACACTATAGAATACCTGAGGGATATAAGGATTATAGGAATTACAACTATTCTTTTTGGGGTTTTGCTTTTTTTGAGCGATAGATTTGAAACTAACAAAAGTATTAACAAAAATTTTACTTTCAATTCTGCTATAATTATTGGGTTATTGCAAGTTTTATCCCTAATCCCAGGAGTAAGTCGCTCAGGGATTTCTATTACTGCGGCTAGATTTTTAAATTTTAAAAGATTAGATTCCGCTAAAATTTCATTTTTATTGTCATTGCCGACTCTAGCAGCAGTGAGTATCTTTGGTTTAAAAAATATTTTTTTATCTGAAAATTTAAGTTATTCGATAATAAATTTAGTTGCAATGCTTCTATCTGGGATTTCATCATATTTAACAATTAAATATTTTTTAATCTACCTTAAAAAATTTAATTTAAACTTATTTGTAATTTATAGAATTATTTTAGGTGTTTTAATTTTACTATCAATAAACCTATAAAATAAAACTCAACAAAATGAGAATAACAAAACAAATTATAAAGAAAATTATAACTGCTTTTTGTATTGAAATTTTTAAATTCATTTTTTCTTCTTTAGCAAAATCTTTTCAATTAAACAATAAATTAAAGTGAACAAATATTTTGATCTTAATTCCTTTATATTAAATTTCGCTTTACCTTTTTTTCTATTGTACCAGTTAATTGGGATTATTTTATATCTGTAGCCTCTACAAATTATTTTGAGTGGAATTTCGAGAAATACATTAAAACTTTCAGAAACTAAAGGAAGAAAGCCTTTAAGTACTGTAGATTTATAAATTTTAAATGCATTTGTAAAATCATTATATTTATTAAAAAAAATTATTTTGACAAATATATTGAATATTCGATTTAGAATTAATTTATTGAATGGATAACCTTCAACTTTAGATTCTTTTAAAAATCTTGATCCAAAAATAGCGTCTAATTTTTCTGTACTTATTTCCTTATTGTATCTTAAAAGGTTATCAAAATCGTCTGAAAGATCTGCCATCATAATACAGATATAATCACCTTTTGATTTTTCAATTCCAAGATTCAACGCTCCACCAAGTCCTTTTTTTTTATTGTCAAAAACTTTGATATTTTTCTTATTCTCACAAACTTTTAATAATTTTTCATAAGTATCGTCACTACTAAAGTCATTTATAAAAATCACTTCATAATTAATATTTTGTAATTTTTGATCGAATTTTTCTAAAATATTGTCCAAATTTTCAAATTCGTCTCTTAAAGGTACCAAAATTGATAGCATAAAATTTTATTTTTGTTTATTAATAGGTTAAATATTCAAGTATGAAAATACTTATAACAGGTGGTTGTGGGTTTGTTGGTTCAAATTTGGCTATTTTTCTTAAAAAAAATATTAAAAATTCAAAGATTATCAGTATAGACAACCTTTTTAGACCTGGATCGAAGATAAATAAAAAAAGAGTTGAAAAACACGGAATCAAAAATTTTAATTTAAATATTTCAAATTATAAAAAAATAAAAAAAATTCCTAAAGTAAATTTGATAATAGATTGCTGTGCTGAAGCAGCCATAGAAGTATCAAAAAAAGATCCTGATAGAGTGATTTACACAAATTTTTTAGGTACACATAATATTTTAAAAAAGTGTATAAAAGATAAAGCTAATATTATTTTTCTTTCTTCAAGTAGAGTCTATTCAATTAATGCGATTCGAGATTTAATTAAAAATAAGAATCTTAAAAGTAAAATAAATAAGAAATTAAAAATTAAAGAAAATTTTGACACTAATGGCGTTAAGTCGATTTATGGTTTGAGTAAATTAGCGTCTGAAGACTTAATTAAAGAAATTAATTATTCTAATAATATTAATTACATTATAAACAGATTTGGAGTTATAAGTGGCCCATGGCAATTTGGAAAGCAGGACCAAGGTTTTATGTCTCTCTGGATGGGGAAGCATATGAACAAGAAAAAATTAAGTTTTATTGGATTTGGTGGATACGGAAATCAAGTAAGAGATGTAATACATATAGATGATGTTTGTGAAATAATCTTAAAACAAATTATCGGGTTTCGTAAAATAAAAAATATTACATTTAACATTGGAGGAGGGCTAAAAAATTCAGTCTCTTTAAAAGAATTAACAGATTTGTGTCAAAAAATTTCAGGCAACAAAGTTCCTATTAAAAGAGTTAATAAAACATCAAATTATGATATACCCTATTTTGTTACTGATAATTCTAAAATTTATCACTTTTATAAATGGAAACCAACTAGAGATATAAATTCTATTCTTTGGGATATATATTTTTGGTTTAACTCGAACAATGATCTTTTAAAAAGGTTTTTTAA
>MDSZ01147842.1_pt1 | contig 13280 bp, 12 predicted proteins | sample 811201 | NCBI WGS metagenome assembly MDSZ01 (sample SAMN05326647, study PRJNA326480) | marine metagenome | isolation source: seawater | place: Indian Ocean: North | collected 2010
ATTCCAATTAAAACTTCCGATGGGAAAGAGATCAGAAAGGCTTTCATAGCTGAAAAAGATAATATCTTGATTTCTGCAGACTACAACCAAGTAGAAATGAGAATTCTTGCAGATATGGCAGATGTTAAGGAGTTAAAAAAGGCTTTTCGAAACAATCAAGACATTCATGCATTAACGGCGAGCCAGGTTTTTGATGTGCCAATAAATAAAATATCAGGGGAGCACAGGAGAAAAGCAAAAGCTATAAATTTCGGTATAATATATGGAATCACCCAATACGGCTTAGCTAAACAGATAGCAGTTTCAAAAGAAGAGGCTCAAGCATTTATAAATTCATATTTTAAAAAATTTCCTGAAATTAAGGATTATATGAATGAAACTATAAATTTTTGTAGAAAAAATGGTTATGTTAAAAATATTTTTGGACGAAGAATTCACCTAAGAGGTATTAATGATAAAAATTTTAGTGTACGAAGCTTTCAAGAAAGAGCTGCAATCAATGCTCCAATCCAAGGAACCGCAGCAGATATAATTAGGTTGGCAATGATAAAGATAGATGAAATCAGCAAAAAAGATAAAAATTATGAGGCAGAAATGCTTTTACAAATTCACGATGAGCTGATTTTCGAGAATTCTATAAAAACTAAAAAATATGCTGAGAATATTATTAAAAAAGCAATGACTTCAATTTCCTCATCAGAATTGTATAAATTTTCAATTCCGTTGGAAGTTAATGTGAATTCAGGTTATAATTGGGATGAGGCACATTAGTAATTTTGCTAACGCCCAAATTTTGACATTTTATTTATGAAGATTAGGTCATGACAAACACAATTGCATTAGTTGATGATGACAGAAATTTACTAACTGGAATAAGCATAGCTTTAGAAAGAGAGGGATTTAAAGTTCAAACTTATGTTGATGGTGAAAGCGCATTTATCGGTTTAACAAGAAACCCTCCAGATCTTGCGGTAATTGACATTAAAATGCCTAGAATGGATGGGGAGGAATTGCTAAAAAAATTAAGAAAAAAAATATCAATTCCGATAATATTTTTAACATCAAAAGATGAGGAAGTAGATGAATTACTTGGTTTAAAATTAGGGGCAGATGATTTTGTAAAAAAATCAGGAGGCTTCTCCATGAAGGTTTTGATTGAACGGATTAGAGTACAATTAAGAAAAAAATTAGACTCAACTGATGACTCTAAAAATATTATATCTCATGGTAAATTGAAATTAGATCCCGCTCAATTAGAATGCGAGTGGGGAGGTAAACCATTGCCAGATAAATTGACAACAACTGAATTTTTGATTGTAAAAGAATTAGCAAAGAGGCCAGGGGTTATTAAAGAAAGAGCTCACTTAATGGACATTGCTTATAAAGAAAATACTGAAATAGAGGATAGAACTATAGATAGCCATGTTAAAAGAATAAGGAAAAAATTTAAAAAAGTAGATGAAAAATTTTCAGCAATTGAAACAAGATATGGAAGTGGTTATAGATGGAATGTTAATTAATGAAATCAAAAAAATCAGCCTCAATTTTAAGAAAATTTTTATTATTTAATTTATTAGTATTTTTGATAGTAGGACTATTAACAATTATTTATTTACGAGCTATTCAACCCGACTTAGTAAAAAAAAGAACCTCAAATCATACTACAATTATTAATAATACTAATGACCATCTAGAGAGGCTGAATATTAATTTTGACGAAGAAAGTATTAAGAAATTTCTTCTAGCAACTAGATTTCTCTTTCAAAGTCTAGATAGAGTTCAATTTTATTCAAAAGATGGATTAATTATTGGGGATACAAATATTTTAGATTTAGATCAAAATGTTTTTACTAAATCGGATTTGATATTAGAGGAAAATATAGATGGATCAACTAGGATTACTAACGATAAAAAAACTGAAATTAAATTAAAAGGTGAAAATTTTATTAAGGAAGTGATTTTAGATCAAAATCAAAAATTACCCAAAGTAATAGAAAAAAAGGAAAACAATAACTTTTTTGTAAGCACTCTTAGCTCTGTAAAATTGCTAGATAAAAATGTGGGATATATTTTAGTAACAGAACAAGCAAATGATATTTTATTAGCTGTTAAAGAAAGAAAAAATTTCATTATAAGAACAATGCTTGCTGTATGTTTGATGATTTTAATTTTTTCTATTTTTTTAAATAAATATATTTTAAAACCAATCGGTTTTTTAGTTTCTTTTACTGAGTCGATAAAAAATAAATCAGATGCAAGTGTAAATATAGAAAAACTTTTTATAAGAGAGGATGAAGTGGGAAAATTAACGAAATCAATTGATGGAATGACCAAAGAACTTCAAAAAAGAACTAACAGGGCTGAGACTTTCTCTACAGATCTAGCTCATGAAATAAGAAACCCACTAGCTTCACTAAAAGGAGCTTCTGAACTTATAGATAAAACTTCGGAAAAAAATGATAGAGAAAAATTATTAAAAATTATAAATCATGATGTGGAGAGAATAGAAAGGTTAATAACTGATTATACTCAAATGTTAAAAGACGAAGCATCATTAACTAGAGAAAAAATGAATAAAATAAATTTAATAGATATTATAAACAGCGTTGTTGAAGATTTTAAACAAGATCTCGAAAATCAAAGCAAAAAAATTAAAATTGAAACTTCCTTTAAAAAAAACAATGGAAAAGGATTCTACATTTTAGGAATTGAGAATAGGATCGAGCAAGTAATTGCTAATTTATTAGACAACGCTATATCCTTTAGTAAAGATAATCAAACAATTGAAATAAGAGTTGAAGACACAACAAAAAATTATGTCTTAATCATAAAAGATCAAGGCCCAGGTTTCACAGAGACATCAACACAGAAAATATTTAAAAGGTTCTACAGTAATAGACCCAACACTTTTGGAGAACATTCAGGACTTGGGTTAAATATTGCAAAAAATATAGTTGAATTGCATAAAGGGACGATAGCAGCTTCAAATAGATTAGATTCCCGTGGAGCCCAAATAGAAGTATTATTACCTAAGCTTTGAAATTTTATTATACCTTGATAACAATTAGTTATATTGCTAAAACAAAAAACAATGAAAGAAGATTATAAAGTTAAAGACATAAATCTCGCAGAATTCGGAAGAAAAGAAATTTCTTTAGCAGAAACAGAAATGCCTGGCTTAATTGCTTTAAGAAATGAATATAAAAATAAAAAACCTCTCACAGGAGCAAAAATTTTGGGCTGTCTTCATATGACAATTCAAACTGCCGTTTTAATAGAAACTTTAATTCAGTTAGGTGCCGAAGTAAGATGGTCCTCTTGTAACATTTTTAGCACCCAAGATCATGCTGCTGCTGCAATAGCAAAGGCTGGGATACCAGTTTATGCTTGGAAAGGTGAAACTGAAGAGGAGTATTGGTGGTGTATTAAGCAAACAATCGAAGGTAAAAAAGATTGGAAACCAAATATGTTGTTAGACGATGGAGGAGATTTAACTGCTTTAATGCATAAGAGTCATAAAGATCTTCTGAAATCAGTTAGAGGCCTTTCAGAAGAAACAACTACAGGAATTAAAGCTTTAAAACAAATGGAGGAGCAGAAAAAACTTTTAGTGCCAGCAATAAATGTAAACGACTCAGTCACAAAAAGTAAATTTGATAATTTGTATGGTTGTAGGGAAAGTTTAGTTGATGGTATTAAGAGAGCTACAGATGTAATGATGTCAGGAAAAATAGCTATTGTTGCAGGATTTGGAGATGTTGGAAAAGGAAGCGCGGCATCTTTAAGACAGGGCGGAGCAAGAGTTATGATAACTGAAACAGACCCAATTTGCGCTCTTCAAGCAGCTATGGAAGGCTACGAAGTGGTTTTAATGGATGAAAGTATTGAAGAAGCAGACATTGTTGTTACTGCAACTGGAAATAAAGATGTGGTAACAGCTGATCACATGAGGAAAATGAAAGACAGGGCTATATTGTGTAATATAGGTCATTTTGATAATGAAATTCAGGTTGATGCATTGAAAAACTACAAGTGGGATGAAATTAAACCTCAAGTCCATGAGATAGAACTTCCTAGTAAAAAAAGAATTATTCTACTTGCCGAAGGCCGTTTGGTAAATCTAGGATGTGCAACAGGACACCCAAGTTTTGTAATGAGCGCTTCTTTTACAAATCAAGTCATAGCACAAATAGAACTTTGGAATAATTATAAAAAATATGAAAACAAAGTATATGTGTTACCAAAACATTTAGATGAAAAAGTTGCAATGCTTCATTTAGATAAAGTTGGCGCGAAATTGACAAAACTTTCAAAGAATCAGGCAGATTATATAAATGTAGATGTCAAAGGCCCTTTTAAGTCGGATAGTTATCGATATTAATAAGTAATAAATGTTAAAGTATAACTTATCTAAGATTGAAAATATTTCAAAAAAAATTATTTTAAATTTGTCTAAGAAGGATTGTATTTTACTTTACGGGGAGCTTGGAAGTGGAAAAACTACATTTACAAGGTCATTGATAAATTTATTACAAAAGAATAATAAAATTCAAAAAACTGAAGTCCCTAGCCCCACATTTAATCTTGTTTATGAGTATGAAATTAAAGAATATAAAATTATGCATTACGATTTATATAGATTAAAAAATAAAAATGAAATTAATGAATTAGGGATTTTCAATGAAAATTTTGACTCAGTAAAAATAATTGAATGGCCAGAAAAAATAGCAAAAAAGATTAAAGATAGACTGGAAATTAAATTTTACTATCAAGAGGATCAAAATGTCCGAAAGTTAAAACTAAATGGTCACGGCAAATGGAAAAATTTTAATTTAAATGCAATATAGATTAAAAAAAATCAAAAGTGACGCTTCGTTTAGGCAATTTTTTAGACTAATGAAAGGAGACAAATCATCTATTATCGTTTCAGCAAAAAAGGAGAGGTTTAAAAACCTTGAGCTCTATGCCTCTGTTAATACCTTTTTAAGAAGTAAAGGTCTTTTAGCTCCAAAATTGTTAAGTCAACAATTTAGTAACGGATTAATGGAAATTGAAGACTTAGGAGAAGTATCTTTATTAAAAAAAATATCGATATCAAAAAATAAATTATATTTTTATAAAAGGTGTGTTGATTTAATTATTAAACTACAAAAAATAAAACTGGTTAAAAAGATAAAAATAAAAAAGAAAAAATATTCTAAGATAAATAATTATAATTTAAAAACACTGCACAAAGAGTCAGATCTATTTTTTGATTGGTATTTAGCAAGTTTGACGAATAAAGACAAAGCTTTTAAGTATAAAATAGAAATAAAGAAAGAGCTGTCTAAAATTTATAAAAAATTGAAGTTTAAAAATAAGTTTTTTGTACACAGAGATTTTCATATATCAAATATTATGTTTTTTAAAAATAGACTTGCAATTATAGACAATCAAGACTTGATAATTGGAAACCCGGTTTATGATCTTGTATCTCTCCTTGATGATGTAAGGTATAAAGTTCCTATTAAAATAAAAAAAAAATTATTCAATTATTTCTTTGAGAACTGTTCATTAAAAGATATTTCTATTACGGATTTAAAAAATGATTTTGATATTCTATCAGTTCAAAGAAATCTAAAAATTTTGGGTATATTTGTTAGATTGTATAAAAGAGACAATAAAGATAATTATTTGAAATATTTACCATATACTTGGAAGCTTATTGAATTAAGAATGCAAAATAAAATTTTTAATAAATTAAAAACAATGTTAGATGGAATTATAAAGAAAAAATTAAGAAAGAAAAAAATATTTAATGAAAATTAAAAAAGCTATTGTTTTGTGTGCTGGGTTCGGAAAAAGATTAAGGCCTTTAACAAAAAATACTCCAAAGCCCTTGATTAAATATAAAAATAAAACATTGCTAGAACACAGTATAAATTTTCTTGTTTCATTAGGCGTAAAACATATTGTGATAAACACTCATTATTTGCACCAAAAAATCAAAAAATTTATTAAAGTAAAAAAATTTAAGTGCAAACTAGAAACTGTTTTTGAAAAAAAACAAATACTTGACACTGGAGGTGGTGTTTTAAATGCTTCAAAAAAAATTAATCAACAAGTATTTTTTGTAATTAATCCAGACACAATATGGAATAAAGAGTATAAAAAAGAATTTAAAAAAATGGACAGTATTTATAATAATAAAAGAAAACCAATAATGCTTTTGGTTGATAAAAATAAAAGTTTAGATAAATCTTTCAAAGGTGACTTTAACATAAATTCTAGCAAAAAAATTATAAAAGGAAAAAAAAATAATTATATTTTTACCGGAGCACAGATTCTAAATAAATCATGTTTTAAAAATCACAAAATAAAACCTTTTTCGATGAACAAGATTTGGGATAAATTAATATCTGAAAATAAAATAATTCCAGTAATAAGTAAAAAGAAATTTATTCATATTAACAATTATAAAACTTACAAAAAATTAATGGTAAATTAATCATTAAATATTAAATTTTTTTTTCTAGAATCATCCAAATATTTCGCATCTTTCATTTTTCCTTTATTATCAAAATCAATCATCAAAGGATTCCCTGTCGGAATTTCAAGTAAATTTATTTTGTTATCGGAAATTTTAAATATTTTTTTACCTAAGGCTCTTATTGTATTTCCGTGTGCAGAAACAATAATATTTTTATTTTCATTAAGTTTTTTTTCAATATTTTTCTGGTAAAATGGAATTACTCTTTCATATGTATCTTTGAGTGACTCTGTATCAGGAATATTTTTAAGATTTTTATAAAGTTCATTTTTATGAGAACTATAAATCGACTCCTTTTTTAAAGGTGGAGGTGGAATATTCCATGATCTTCGATATTCTTTAAATTTAGAATCACCTAATTTTTTTTTTGTTTCTTCTTTGTTTAACCCTGTTAGTGCGCCATAATGTCTTTCATTTAATTCCCAAGCCTTGATATATCGAGCTTTATTTCCAAGTTTTGAGAGAATAATTTCCAGAGTTTTTGATGCTCTTCTTAAGTATGAACAAAAACATATATCTATATTTATATTTAACGATTTAATAAGTTCACCCGATTTTTCTGCTTCCATAACACCTTTTTCTGAAAGTTCTACATCTACCCAGCCCGTGAATCGGTTTTCAGAATTCCAGGTGCTTTGTCCGTGTCTTACTGCAATTAATTTGCTCATGAAATAATTATAATTGATTATAATATAACTAATATATTAAATTGTAAGTATGAAAGGTATAAATTTATTATTAATTTCCTATTCTTATCGTTTTTTATTTACAATCTTATTAATTCTCTACCTATTTCCAGGAAGCTTAGTAGGATATTTAATTTATGGCGATTTTATTAGACAACCTAACTTAATTGATAATCCAATCGGATCATCACTTAATCATCTTATTGCATTTTTTTTTGTCGGCTTTTTTGGATTATTAGATGGACTTAAAAATAATAAAATAAATCAATCTTTCATCTTCCTCATTTTGATCTCTATTTTTTTAGAATTGTTACATTTCCTGATCCCGAATAGATCATTTCAGCTTACAGATTTAATCAGTAATTCTATAGGCATAGTTATTTCTTATTTAATAATATACATTTATCAAATATGGAAAAAAAATTATTAATAATAGTATTATTATTTTTTTGTATAAAAAATCTTAGTGCTCAAGAAATAAATGGGTTACCTAAAGTAATTGATGGGGACAGTTTAAAGATAAATAATATCAAAATAAGACTTTACGGTATAGATGCACCAGAATTAAAACAAAAATGTAAAGAAGTATTCTTAACTATTTCTTTTTTTTCGTTTCAAAAAAATTATAACTGCGGTGAAAAATCTAAAAGAGCTCTAAAAAAAAAGATTAATAACATCCCCCTTAGATGTATTCCTAATACTATTGATAGATATAAAAGAGTTGTAGCAGAGTGTTTTATTAAAAAACATAGTATCAACAAATGGATGGTACAAAGCGGAAATGCCGTAGCTTACAAAAAATATTCAAAAAAATATATATTTGATGAAGAAGAAGCTAAGAAACTTAAAAAAGGCTTGTGGTCTGGGTCATTTTTAGAGCCTGAGAAATGGAGAAGAAAATATAAATGAAATATAATCTAGTAAATGATTCGCAAAATAAAAATTTGTTTAATTATATTTTTATTTATTAGTGCTTGCTCATCTGTACCTAAGAACACACAAAATAGTTGTGCAATATTCGAAGAAAGATATTTGTGGTACAAGCATGCTAAATCATCTTTTAAAAAATGGGGTGTTCCAATTCACATCCAGCTTGCTTTTGTAAAAAAAGAGAGTGATTTTAATTGGCTTGCAAAACCACCAAGAAAAAAACTTTTTAAGATTATACCATTTAAAAGAATGTCAAGTTCTTTTGGTTACTCACAAGCGATAAGTGGAACCTGGGAACAATATAAAGTTGAAACAAATAATCCATTAGCAACTAGGGCAAGATTTAAGGACTCTGTAGATTTTATTGGATGGTATGTGAATAAAACACACAAATTATTGAAAATTCCAAAAAATGATCCTTACAGACAGTATCTAGCATATTATAAAGGTTGGGGTGATTATAAAAATTATTCAAAAGATAAAAAAGCAATTATATATGCTAAATCGGTAAAAGATATTGCTAATACTTATCGAAAGCAACTTACACTTTGCCAAAAAAATCTAAATAAAAATAAATATTTTATTTTTTAAGTTGTTTTTTTAATTCGATTTCAATCGAGTCAATTCTTTCAGTGTTTTTACCGATAATTGTGTATACTGTTGGTATCACATATATCGTAAAAAATGTTGAAAATATCATCCCGCCAAAAATCGTTATACCAACTGTAAGTCTGCTTGCAGCGCCTGGACCAAAACTTATTATCAAAGGAAGCACGCCAATTATAGTAGACAAACTGGTCATTAAGATAGGCCTCAATCTAATTGTAGCTGCTTCAACAATAGAAGTTTCCAAGCTTTTTCCCTCTTTTCTTAATTGATTTGCGAACTCTACAATCAGTATTCCATTTTTAGCAGACAATCCAATTAATATGATTAAAGCGATTTGACTGTAAACATTAAGTGAGGATCCTACTACCAGCAAGCCTAATAATCCCCCAAGAATTGCTAGAGGCACTGTCAACATAATCGTGAGAGGGTGACGCCAACTTTCAAATTGAGCTGACATAGCTAAATAGGCTGTGATTAATGCTAAAGCAAATATTATATATAATTCTTTATTAGTTTTTTTATATTCTTCACTTTCTCCTTTATACGCAATTTTGGCTTGAGGTGTTTTTTCGTCAACAACTTTACCTAAAAAATTTAATGCTTCATCCAGGGAATAATTTTCAACCAAGCGAGCTGAAATAGTCACAGCTTTTTGTCTATTATATCTTGCAAGAAAAGGAGATTGACCCTCCTCATTATAGAAGACCAAATTTGAAATAGAAATCAGTTTGTTGTTATTTTTTGATCTTACGAATACTTTGCTAATACTATCTGGCTCTTGTCTATCTTTAATATCGCCTTGTAAAATAATAGAATATTCTTTTCCATCCTTAGTAAAATTTGTTACTCTTTTCGAACCAAATATAGTTTCTATAGTTCTACCAATATCCTCAGTTGAAACTCCTAAATCAGCTGCTTTTTTTTGGTCTATTTGCACATTTAATTGAGGCTTATTTAAATCAAAATCATCTTGGATTGATGTCAATCCAGGATTTTTACGAGCTTCCTTTTTTATAATTTCTTTCCATTCTATTAATTGTTTATATGTGTTTCCTAGAATCACGAATTGAACGGGGCTCTCCACTCCACCGGTTCTTATACCCTGAGGCATAATTGGGAAAGCTAAAACTCCAGGAACTTTTGAAATTTTTCCAAAAGACTCTCTCATTATTTTTACACCATGTCGATCTCTTTTTGCCCATGGTTCGAGCAGAACAATTATAAAGCCACTATTAACTTGTTTAGCTGATTTTCCAAATCCAGGAACTCTTAAAATAAGTTTTCTGTATTCACCTTTGCCAACGTTTGGTAGTAACAGGTCCTCTATTTCTTCAGCTTTACTTTTTGTAAAATTAAATCCTGATCCTTGTGGAGCTTTTACAATTACAAAAAATGCGCCTCTATCTTCTGGAGCAATAAGTTCCTTAGGGGCAAAATTAAAAAAGAATACTGTTAAAATTAAAGTTCCTATTAAAAAAGACATAATAATTTTCTTTTTTCTGATCCACCCTAATAATGACAACTTGTAGGATTGAGTAATACTCTTTAAAAATTTTTCAAATTTTATCACTAGATTAGACCTGCCCATATTCTTTTTGAGAAATTTACTACCTAGCATAGGGCTTAAGGATAAAGCTACAAAGCTCGAGATTATAACCGCTGATGCTAAAGTTATAGCTGTCTGCGTAAATAGGACGCCAGTGATTCCTCTAATAAAAATTAGAGGGACAAAAACAGCTACTAAAACAACAGTAGTAGCAATAATTGCAAAAGAGACCTGTCTAGCTCCTTTATAGGCTGCAACTAATGGAGTATCGCCTAACTCAATTCTTCTTATAATATTTTCTAGCATTACTATTGCATCGTCAACAACAATTCCAATCGCTAAGACTAAAGCCATAAGCGTAAAAAGATTTATTGAAAAATCGAATATATACATTGAAAGAAATGTAGAAATTAAAGAAACAGGTAAAGCAACTAGAGGAACAATTAATGCTCTGAAATTTCCAAGAAATAGATAGATTATTATTGTAACCAAAAGTAAAGCAATAAATAATGTTTTATATACCTCTTTAATAGCAGCTTTTATATAATTGCTCCTATCAAAAGATACTTCGAGAGTAGTGCCAGGAGGTAAACTTGGTTGAACCTCTTTAATTTTCTTTTTAATTCCGTTTGCTACAGCTATAGTATTCGCATCAGATTGTTGATATATTCCTATTCCAACTACCTGTTTTCCATTGCCTTTAAAAAGTGTTCGAGTTGACTCCGCTCCAACTTCTACTCTAGCAACATCCGATAAAGTTATAATTGACCCATCATTAGCTCTTTTTAAAGGTAATTTTTTATAACTTTCTAAATTCTTATATGCCTTGTCTAGCTTAATCGTTAAGTCAATATCTTTAGACTCAATCCTACCAGCAGGAAATTCAACATTTTCTTTTTTCAAAACTTGTTCTACTTCTTGAGTAGTCAAGTCTCTAGCAGCTAATGCAATTGGATCTAACCAAACTCTAAGAGATAATTCCCTTTGACCTCCAAGCCTGACTCTTCCCACCCCATCAACAGTAGAAAAATTATCCGTCAAGTATCTATCTGCGTAATCTGTTAATTCTAAGTCAGACATTGTATTCGAGCTGAAAGAGAGCCACATGGTAGTTCTCATACCTGCGTTTTGTTTAAAAATTTCTGGCTGTTCAGCCCCTACAGGTAAGTTGTCTAAAACTCTCGAAACTGAACTTCTGACATCATTTGCAACATCATTTAAATCTAGGTCATTTTTAAATGTTAGAGTAATTCTTGAACTTTCATCCTCGCTAAAGGAATCAATCGTTTCTAAACCTGGCGTTCCGCCAACGAAATCTTCTATTTTCTGAGTTATTTGAGTATCAACAATTTCAGCAGATGCACCTTTATACTCAGTTTGAATTGTAACAACAGGTGGTTGAACATCAGGTAATTCATCCGTAGGTATCTCTTGGAAGGTTACTAAACCAAATATCACTAGCACAAGACTCATCACTGAGGCTACTACTGGTCTCTTAATTGATAAATCAGTTAAAAACATTTATTTGTTCGTTGTTAATATTTTTACTTTTGCCTTATCTCTAACTTTAGAAACACCTTCACTGATGACCATATCACCTTCTTCGATTCCCGATATTATAGACACTTTTCCAAAGTTCCTTTTTCCTATAATTATGTTTTTCTTAATTGCTGTATCTTCATCAACAACATAGACAAAAGCTATTTTTCCTTGAATTGTGACAGCGCTTTCTGGCACGCCAATTTGATTAGTTTCATCATAAATAACCTTAACCGTCATAAGCTGACCAGGAATTATTTCATATTTTTTGTTATCCACGATTATTCTTGCCAAGATAGATCTTGTAGATGGGTCAATTCTAGAACTAATTGAATCAATTTTACCCCTAAAAATTTTATTAAATGCAGGATTGGATATCTCTGCCTTAAGACCTGGTTTTAATACTCCCACATAATTCTCTGGGACTTTGATATCTATAACAATTTTATCAAGGTCATCTAAAGTAATTATTAAACTATCAGAGCCTAGAACTCCCTGGGCTATTTCCCTTTTTCCTAGTTTTCCCTCAAAATCAGCGACTATACTTTTTCCATCTTTTAAAGCTAAAATTATCTCACCTTTTTTTACAAATCGATTTTCTAATTTTAAATTACCAACTATTTCTTTTTTTTTTACTCTATAAGTCTTTGAATTTTGTGCTATTGCGGTGCCAAATGTTTCAATACTTTTATAAAACAAAGATCTCTCTACATTTTTAACTATAACACCTGGAGCTGGCCTTACACTAAATTTTTTTTGAAAATGTAAACCTATAAAATGTCTTGCAGCTATAACTGAAAATATAGCTAAAAGTATTATTATTAAAAAGATTTTAATTTTTGAAGCAGTTTTCATTTTTATTTAATTCCGTATTCAGCCCAGGAACCGTCGTAGATTACTGGTTTTTTATCATTTATAATAGAATTAGCTAGTCCTAAAATACATGCGGTAATTCCAGAACCACATGTAAATGCAAGGTTTTTATCTAAATTAATTTTATTTTTTTTAAAAACATAGGATAGTTCGCTTTTTTTCTTAAAAGTTTTATTATCATTAATTAATTCTGTGAATGGTAAATTTTTTGAACCTTTGATATTCCCGCTTCTCAATTCTTTCCTTGACTCAGCTACTAAACCCAAAAATCTATCTTTACTTCTTGCGTCAACTAATTCAAAAGTTTTATTTTTTATGTTTTCATTTATTTCATCTTTACTTAAAACCATAAAATTATTTTCTTTTGATTTATAATTACTATAAGAAAATTTTTTAATACTTTTTCCTCGAAAAGTTGGTTTTTTTTCGATTAACCATTTTTTTAACCCACCATCTAAAACTGATACATAATTAGGATCGTGATTAAAATACAAAAAGTTATACCAGACTCTACATGAGCTTATTAAATTTGAATTATCATAGATAATAACATGGTCGGAGTTTTTAA
>MDSZ01048107.1_pt1 | contig 13272 bp, 13 predicted proteins | sample 811201 | NCBI WGS metagenome assembly MDSZ01 (sample SAMN05326647, study PRJNA326480) | marine metagenome | isolation source: seawater | place: Indian Ocean: North | collected 2010
ACGGCTCCGCTACGGCGATGTTTCTGGGCTCAACCCGAATAGTGGATCAATGGCAGTGGGACGGGGTTCGGCTACCCGCATTTCAGGATGAGCTGGTTCTCGAAAGCGAACAAGGCATTCCAGATCTCGATGCGTTCGATCTGGAATGGATTGAAGAAGGGCAGGAATTTTCCGAACGCATTCTGATCCGATGGGGAGCCCCGTCCTCGACGCGGGCCTGGTCCCAATGGAGCAATCGACAACCGAAGGAAATTCTGGAAATCCGATTGACTGCACACGAGCCGCCGTTCCCAGGATTTTCAGGCTTCATGCGCAGGCTGAGTGAGATCGCGTATTTGCCTCAATCCTGGCAAGCCGCATTGGCATCGGTGGGAGGGGTATACCTACTGGTGACTGATGACGGTCACCAATATGTAGGCTCCGCAACCGGCCAGAACGGGTTCATGGCGCGATGGGGCGACTACATTGCGAACGGCCATGGTGGGAATTTGCTTCTGAAGTAACATGGTCACCGGGATTACAACGTCTCGATATTAGAGGTCGCTTCTCCGGATATGTCGTGGATGGAAATTCTTGCCCGAGAAGCTTTTTGGAAAACAAAACTTGGCGCGAAGGCACATGGTCTCAATGCCAATTAGACTCGGAGCGGCCGATTAAGCCGCATCCGGTGTGTTTGCGATCGCAACGGTTAGGTACACCAGCTTCTCTCGCACGGCCCTATCCTCGATCCCCTTGAACGCAACATTCAGTCTCACCGCATCTGTGTCTGCCAAGAATTGCATCAGATCAGTTGTGTCACAGGCGATATCGCTGGAGGCATCCGGAAGCTTCTCCGCCCCGGGCGCTCCTTCGAAAAAGAACGGGATTGGCGCCAGCAGAATGATCGCGATATCGAGCAATCGTCCAGTTCCAACCCTGTTTGCTCCTATTTCATATTTCTGGATTTGTTGGAAGGCCAGGCCAAGACGCGACGCAAGCGTATCCTGCGACATGCGCATCATCATACGACGCATCCGAATTCTTGCCCCAATGTAAACGTCCACTTCGCCAGTTTTCCTTTTGATTTTAGACTTTTGATCTTGCACCTCTGCTCCTTTTGCGTGCCTATATTGTTCTTTTACTTTTCTACAGCAGGAAAAATTTTCGCGATAGCTTCGTGCGCACTACCACGAGAGGTTTCAGCGAACTCGGGTCTCAGGCGACCTTTCTCCAGAAATACATACTTAAGTTGATGAACTTCAGTTCCCCGATCTGGCATTCAGGCGGGTATGGACATGCGCCGCCTGGTCGGAAAAAACCTCACCCGCCTGAGAGATGAGCGGAATATGACGCAAAAGGAAATTGCGGCGATCAGTGGCATCAGTCAGCAATATCTGAGCAGCCTGGAACGCGGAAAACGGAACCCAACCGTTATTACAATCTATCAGATTTCATTGGCGCTAAACGTTGATCCGATGGAGTTTCTTCGACGGATCAAGAAGCCGAAAGTTTAGCACCACGGCTCGCGATGTCCGCGCCACGGCCGGGCAAGGCCTTCGTTGATGAGGATCTGGCTCACGTCCTTGCCGTTGACCAGAACACGGGCAAGGGTCCGGCCGTATTTGTCCTCACCGTTCCGGAGGATCTGAATGCGTTGTCCGTTCGCCAACTCGGCGAGCCGGTGCTTGGCCTTCTTTGCCATCTGGATTTCATAGGAACATTTTCCGTCGATCTCGGCGGTATCCAGGCCGAGAATCCGCACACGCTCCGAGCCGTGCTTCATGCCGATCAGGAAACTGTCACCGTCCCAAACGCGCAATTGCTGCGGCTGGCATGTCGCAGCACAGAGATACACAGCAATAACGATGTGGCTGGTCATTCTCTGTTGAAGTCCCCTATTCCGGACAGATCAACGCCAATGTCCGCCTTGTTTGGATCCTGCGCCCATAGCTGTTGCCGGAGTTCATTCCTGGGGTCCGGACTCGCGTTGTCAGCCTCTGGCGCCGGCGCTCCCTCCGCTGAGGCGGCCGGGTCCGGAGCCGCCAGCTCAACGCTCTCGCCCGGATCTTCCGCCGTGAACACATAGTCTCCGTCGAAATACCCGGTCTGGTATGCCTCGATGGCATCTTCGAACGCCTCTTGAACCGGCGTGCCGTACCATTTCGTCACGACCCGATAGACGCGGGCAAACAGCGCGGTCCCGATCTTGATGTTGTTGCAAGTGTCGAACACTTCCGCTGTGACCTGGGACTTGTCGGTGACGCCAATGCCAACGGGGTATTGCGTGAGCCCGACGCGGACAACGGCTTTGCCGAGGTGATCCTGAACCAGCTTCATGGCCTCTTGCGGAGACTTAGCCTTCGGCACCAGAAACGTCTTCGATCCGGCCCGAACAGTCACGTTCAACGGATCCTCCGATCCTGCAGCCGCGATGAACTCTTCAACGATGGCAGGGGTCAAGGAGGGGTCGGCACACTGTTCTATCAGGGCGGCATCTATCATGGCTTCACTCATTGAATGCGATCACCAGCGGAACCTCGAACAGCTTCGCCCAGGCTGTTACGCTGGCACGCTGAATAGCGGTAATGTTGCTTCCGCCCGTCCACCAGCCGTTGGCGATCGCCACGATGATATCGGCGTTCATAGCCATGGATTGCAGGACGGGCCAGATAATCAACTGCTCGTAGCAGATCAAAGGCGCTGCGCGATAGCCCGCGACCTGCATAACTGGATTGTCGAATATGTAGGCGTTGGCTCCGCCGCCGTCTCCTGTGAGCCGCCTCCAGGGCTGCCACATGGAAACCGGGACCGGCATGCGTTCGCGATATAGGATCCGCGCGCCGCTTCCTGAGATCTCCACCCTCACCGTATCATAGCCGCTCTTTTGAATGGCCGCGGCGCCCCCGATCACGGTCAGGTTCAAACCCGACAAAGCATCCGTCCAGAGCCGTTCCGTCGTCGGCGTCCATAATCCTAAAGCGCTCTCAGGCAGGACCGCGACTTTCACCCCCTGCCCGGCTGCCTTGCGAACCATGGCGATTGTTTCCTGCTGCTGCTCATAACCGGCGTGCTGTCCAGCCCCTTCATAGCGAAAAGTGGTGTTGATGCCGGTCCAGCCCTCAGCTACCTTCGGCTCCGTCCAGAATGCGGCGGACCAGAGAGCACATCCGGCGACAACCGGGACCGCGATCCGCCAAAAGCTTGTGGTCATCATGAGCAACAGGATCGCGGTCGCTGCCAGTCCGAACCAGCTCCACCCCGGAAAGAGCACGCCGGCCGCAGTGATCGGGCTGGCCCAACCCATGATTCCGAAGGGTGGCAAGCTCATCAAAACGCTTGCGATCAGATATCGCAGCGCTCGAGGCCATCCGGATCGGCCCGACCACAACGCAGAATGGACGGCGACAAAGACGAGGGACGCTGCGAACCAAAGTCCTATGCCGATAGCGTATTGGGATCCGAAGAATATGGATGCGCCCTGGGGCAAGCCTCGTGATGCTCCCAGGAAGTGCGCCGCGGCCACCAGCGCCGCCACGGATCGGGATGGGGCATAAGCCCAGAAAGCCGGAAACAGCATTCCGGCCGGCAGCAGAAGCACGTTGCCGGACCAGCCGATTGTGCCGGTCGCTATGCCTCCCAGGACGCAAAGCAGAGCGCGCGCGAATTTAAGGCTGGAAGGTGAGCACTTCTCGCGCCAAGCCGAGAACACCGCTCGCCGGGATGGGTCCAAAATATCTTGAATCATAAGAAGCCACGTAATCGGAATGAACAAAGATATCGCCGGCCGGAACGATGCCCCCGGCATAGGCGGCCAATGGACGCCCCTGCCCGTCCTTCACCTGGATGGAAGAATGCGCAAGACGCTCGCCATCGACGGCAACCTGATCGCCCTCGATGGTGACGGTCTGCCCCGGCAAAGCCACAACGGTTTTGATGAGCGGTGCCATGCCGCCGTCGCACAAGCCCGCAGGAAGATAGAGCCGTTCGCGCGCCAGTTCGATCGCCGGCGAATTGGCCGGTGGACAGATGAACAGAGTGTCCCCTCGGCGAGCTTCCCTGGACAGTTTCTCGATCCGCCAAAGTCCGAGCGGGAAGCTCGGCGTGGTATTGATCCGGTAGCCGCCGAAGAAACCGGCGGCGGCAATGCCTCCAACCGCTAATCCGGCAAGCGACAGGATTGCAAAGGCTTTCCGCCTGCCCCGTCGCCGCGCCTTCTCTATCACCGGGTCATGCCCTGATCTTTGACCTGTTCCTTTTTCAACATCTGCGCTTGAGCTTTCTCCTGGGAACGCTTCTTTGCATCGACTTTCTGCAGCGCGTTGAACTTCGGCCATGCATCCGCAAGCTTCCCCCGGTCTTCATCGGCAACCCGGGCGGCAGCCTTTTCAAAGGCAGGCCCCTCCGGCTTGAGACCGGCCATGAACGTTCTCTCGCCGAACCTCTGGTCCAGCTTCGCGGCGACTTCACCGAGCTCGGCCTCGACCATCTTGTCCGCCAGCAGGAAGGACAGGCCCGCATTCAGGTCGTTGCGGTCGATGGCATCGCGGATCCGCGACAAGACGCCATCGGCCGCCGGCGACAGCGCCGGCACATCGACGCGCGACAGATCCCGCTCCCGTTCCAGCTCCACCGTGCGCAAGTCTCCGATCTCGCCCCTGAGACGGATGTAGTTTTTCACGTCATCACTAAGCTGCGGAACGTTGTTCAACGCCTGTTCGCGATCTTCGCGAGCGGATTTGCCCGCAAGCATCCCCGTCTTGCCGCGTAGCAATCCGAACTGTTCGGGCGCATTCGCCAATTCTTCAGCGAGCTTATCGCGGGCGGACACCTGCTCAGCGCCGCTCGACTTCACAATGTCATCGATCCGCATCGCCTTTACGGCCCCGTCCGGCTGCTCGTAAACGAGGCGGGCGCGGTTCTGGATTTCAACCCAATGGGCTGTCAACGTTGCATCCGACTGCAATTTGGTCTCCACAGTCTGTTTGACGGATAGCGCCCACTCCTCAACGCCTTTGATCCAGGGTTGCAGCGGGGCCGCTTGTTCGCGTGTCCCTCTTTGAGCGGAATTGGTGCCCGTGACAAGCCCCAGGGAACCCGTCTTCAGCTTTGCTCCGAACGCAGCAAGCCGTTCCCCGAGGCTCGTGAGCTTGGCTTTCTGCTCTGAAAGCCAACGGCGCTGGTTCTGGATCATGGCCTTGGCGACCCTGAGGCCATAGAGCCCGCGGTTGTTGGCGTAGGCGAGCGCCTGGGCGTAAAGCTCCGATCTCGCGTAGTCGAGCGTCGTTTCCTTCGCTCCGGACCGGGACAAGAAGAATTTCAACTGATCCGCAATCAGCTCGGCGGAGGTTTTCACCTTCCACTCATTGCGGTGCGCCTTCTGGCCGTTCGATAGCTGGAATTCCAACTTGCCAACGTGATGAAGACCAATCTTGTCTCCAAGCTGGCAACCGGCCTCGCTCAGCGCTCGCTCAAGGTCCACGCTCCAAGTCGTGTGTTGCTCGCCTTTCGAGTTTTGGAGCGTCACAAAATAGCTGTCGCTGTTGCTGGCCATGTTCTCGAACGGCGCCTTTCCATGCGCAACGAGTTCCCCGGAACGGCGGTCGTTAAATTCCTCGTCCGACGCATAGAGCTTCATATCGCTCCGATGGCGGGTCAGCGCTACATAGGCAAGATGCCGGTCCAGGGTGCGCGTTGCCAAAACCTTCACCCTATCGACTGTTGCACCCTGGGATTTGTGGATCGTCGTCGCATAGCCATGATTGACTTGCCGATAGGTTTTCTGATCGACCTCCACGCGCCGGGCTTGATCCGAACCCGGCTCGCCGATCTCGGCGACGAAGCGCCCCTCACCCGCTTCAACGACACGGGCCAGCATGCCGTTCTTGACGTTCAGGTCCCGGTCGTTCTTCAGGAACACGATTTGATCGCCGGCGGCAAAGAACCGCTCACCCTCTTCGGTGTGGAAGCTGTGCCCTTCTTCCAATAGGCCGCGGTCAATCAGCGTTGAACGAGCAAGCTCGTTGAGCTGGGCAACGTCAGCCCGGCGATGTGCAAGCATCAGCATTGACCGGCTGGGGTCGTAGTCGGCCGCCCAATCCTCGATCATCTCGTTGATGGTTTCTTCCTGAAGCGGCTTGCTGACAAGACTTCCGTTTGACTGATAGGCTTTGAGAGCATCTTCGACCTTGCCGCGCGCAAGGTCCATCGACGCATCGCGCATCCACTGCTCACGCTGCCGATAGATCGTGCCGAGTTCCGCGTAACCGGTTCGCGCCGTCAAAGAGCGGAAGGCAGCGCCGGCTTCGATCGGCTGGAGCTGTTCCGCATCGCCGATCAAAACCAACTTGCCGCCGGCCTTCGCAACCGTCTCGACAAAGACGCTCATCTGACGGCTATCGACCATGCCCGCCTCATCGATCACGAAGACGGTCTTTCTGTTCGGCAGGCCCTCTCCCTTCGACCAAGACAGTTGCCAGGACGCCAAAGTGCGAGACGCAATGCCGGCTTCTTTCTCAAGACCCTCTGCCGCTTTACCCGCTAGCGCCGCTCCGACGACATGATAGCCGCCCGCCTCCCAAACCTCGCGCGCTGCTTTCATCATCGTGGTCTTGCCGGCACCTGCCCGGCCGACGACCGACGCGATACGCTCTTTCGCCGTGATGCGCTCAATCGCAACACGCTGCTCATCCGAAAGCTGCGCGACCCCTGACAGCACTTTGGAGCAGATCTTTGGATCGACGCCATGGGAAGATGCGGAAACCATCTTGTCGGCAAAGCGGCCCATCTCAGCTTCAAGCCGCAACAGATCGCGGCTGGTGTACTTAGCTGGCTCCAGCTTCTCCGTGTCCGGATTGATCGCTTCAACAGCGAGCTTTACAGCTTCCGGAGAATTCAGAACGCGGGCAAGCAGGTCCTGGAAAAGATCGGGGTCATCGACATACCTGTGAATGTACTTCGCGATGTCCCGCTGATCGAAAACACTCTTCTCCCGCGTGACGGCATCGAGCACGATTTCCGGACGGCTGGTGATCCGCCGAATGTTCTCACGGCGGCTTTCCTCGTGCCAGGCAGTTCTCTCCAGATCAGCCTCATGCCCCTGCCCCTTCGCCTCTTCCGCGATGTTGCGCGCACTCACTCCGATCTTCGTAGTCGGATGAAGATGGATGCCCTGGGCTTCATAGGAGCGATGATCAATTCGGGCTTCGTGCCCGGATTGCCCAAGGCTCTTGTTTGCATGAACCGCCCAAAGCTCACGCCACTCCTTGAGCGTGGCCTTGTCGCCCGCCCATGCCTTGTACTGGATCTTGCTGCCCTTCCGGACCGGCTCACCTTTCTCGTCGAGAAGGGTTTCCCACTTCGACCCGAAACCCTTTTCCGTGAGCGGTGCCATCGTCAGCATGACGTGGACATGAGGATTGTCTTCTTTGTCGTGATAGACCCAATCCGCGACCATGCCCCGAGACGTGAACGCGTCCGCGACGAAGTTCCGCATCAGAACAATGTTTTCTTCCCGGCTCAATTCGGACGGCAGCGCCAGCACGATTTCACGGGCAAGCTGAGCATTGGTGCGGGTCTCGTGCGCCTCGACCGCATTCCAAAGCGCTTCACTCGCGCCGGCGACACTCCGCCCGTCGATCAGTGTTCGGAACCACTGTGGCGTCTGATCCGGCAGCGCCAGTTCCTCATGAACCAGATCACCGTCCTTGTGGGCGTAGTTGAATTTCTTGTGGTCCAGATCGTTCGATACCGTCATCTGGGTACGATGCCGGTATGCCGCCGCCGCAACACTCGACCGGCCTTCGCTCCGGGAGATCACCTGAACATGGAAATGGTAGATGGCCATGGAGGGCGCTGAACCTGCGGGCGGCGATGATGGGGGCGAACGGTGGCGGGTTTAGGAGAGCGAAGCGAACAGCCAAGCCTTTGAAATTCATTTCAATGGCACGCCGTCAAACTTCGCCACAAGGTTGCGAAGATGCTTGACGGATAGCACGTCAGGATTGTAACGACAATCCTATAAGTGCGCATTGGAAAGTTCTGCTTGAAAGCAGTCCTCTTAATGAGCAGCCGCCATGCGGCGGCTGGGCGCAAGCCCATCTCTTCGGTTTCAACTCGCGAAGCTCATTTTCTGAAAAAGGCATTTCCAAACATGTTTGACTGGCTCATTCGCAGAAAAGTGCAAACACAGGTCACGCCACCCGCCGCCACCTCTGAACGACAAGCTCCAAAAGTCGAGTCCCATCCAAAGGAGGCCTCGACACCGAAGACCGAAACACGCTCTTTTTCACTGGAGAGGGCCAGGCTTCAGAATGCGATGGGCTTTAAGGTCAGCCACGACGATTTGCCGGATAGCTTCCCGCATCACTATTTCACCAAACGTCCTTTGCAGAGTGGATCGATTGCGCTCTTTCCCGGCACGTGGGCTGCGGAAACATTGGAAATCAATCTGCCCATCCGGACGACGGAACAAGCCGATGCCCAGGAGGCGGGAGCGCAGGTAGAGAATGAAAGCGCTCTTATCGATCTGAGGAAGGTCGATAAGATCCCTGCCGAACTGGATCTCTTCTTGCCGCTCTTCGCTAAAAGCGAAATCCAGCCATTCATGATTGACATGATCCCTGAAACCTCCTTCGGCGCATCCCTCGCAAACATCCTTACGCAAGGGAGCTGGAACGCGTTGCGGCTTGAGGCTACCGCGCGAAGCGGCGGCTGTTGTCAGGTCTGCGGTGACAAGCCCCAATCAATCGAGTGTCATGAGCTGTGGGAGTATCACACTCCGAAACGCCGCGACGCTGTATCGGATACGCGCGGCGTTCAAACTCTCGTAGCGTTGCTTTCCTTATGCAAGGCTTGTCACCGGATGTTTCATCCGGGTCGCGCTGATGCGCACGGCCAGTCTGACGAAGTGTGGGAGCGCATTGCCTGGGCAAACCGCTGGACGGGCGAACAGACTGCCGCCTATTCCCGTATCGTTCAAAAGATCTGGCAACGGCGATCTGCGATCACTCGGGATCTTGATCTAAGGCTGGTTCGCAATTGGGAACTTGTAGTCAGAAAGGCGAAAGTCAATATGCTTGATGACGGCCGTCTCCAGGATCTCATATCGGATCGCATCACCGGTCTGCTCGGCGTCAACTGGCGCTTTTCCAAAGAGAGCGAATTTCAAAAATCGTTGCCTCTTCCGGATTGGTTGACTGTCTAACCGACCTCCCGCCCGGATCTGGTTTACCACAGGCTACGGCTTTCTCTTCGGCGCTTGATGGGGAGCGCGTTCAAGCCTCCGCCCGCTCCGTCCGGTTTTCCTCAAAACCGGACTGCGGCCCTTCGGGCTGGAAAACCAGATCCTCAAAACCCGCATTTCGAAACCGATAGGCCCATCTCTTTTTACCTGAGCGGACTCCGCATGGGTTGAACGAACGGCTCCCGCTGCAACCCGTCTCGACACGGAGTCCCCGACCCGTTAAGAGCGAACCATGCCGCACCGGCAACCATTCACTTGAAGAGGATTATTTCATGGCTCCACGCACTGCCAAAACCGCCTCCGAACAGATCGACGACATCGAAGCACAGATTGCGAAACTGCAGCAGCGCAAAAAGGAAGTGCTCAAGAAGCAGTCCGAGCGCGTTGCCAAGCTCGTCATGGAGAGCGGCCTGGCCGATCTCGACATTGACGAGGCAGAGCTCTCCAAAGCTCTGAAAGATGTTGCTGCCCGATTTCAAAACCCGGCCACTCCACAAGCTCACACTCCGGCTCCGCAAAATTGAGGGGCAATTCCGAACTCTCGAAAATCGGATAAAGCGGGCTCGGTTCATGGACCGCAAGAAAGACGCAAGAGAGAAGATCCAGCTCGGCGGCCTCATCGTCAAAGCCGGACTTCGCGAAACCGACAAGGCCATCCTTCTCGGCATCCTCACCGATGCCGCGAAACAGCTTGGCGATACAAATCAGCGCGACAGATGGCGCGCGATCGGAAAGGCGGCGTTCAAGGATGACAGTCAAAAGGGCAATGTTGATGCTGATCCCGATAGCCCTCATGCTGGCGGCGGTGTGGGGCTTGAGCGGGATTGAGACGAAGATGGCCGCGCTCGCCACAAATCAAAAAGCCTACATGATGCTCGGCAGGATCGGGCTCACCCTCCCCTCCCTCGTCGCTGCCGGCCTCGGTCTCATTGTTCTCTTTTCAGCGCGCGGCAGCCTCGACGTTAGCTGGGCTGGCGTGGGCGTACTCATCGGCGGCCTGATGGTGTTCACCATCGCGGCGCTCCATGAGGTGCTGCGGCTGAATTCATTTTCGTCTCAGGTGCAGCCTGGGACAATCCTGCAATATGCCGATCTCTATTCGCTCAGTGGTGCAACCGGCGCGCTCTTCGTCGGCCTGTTCGGATTGAAGGTCGGCCTGAAAGGAAACACGGCGTTCGGCGTCAATCGGCCGAAACGCGTTTCCGGCCGACGGGCCATCCATGGCGAAAGCGACTGGATGGACAACGCGATGGCTGCAAGGATCTTTCCGGAGCAAGGCGGAATTGTCCTGGGTGAGCGCTACCGGGTCGATAAGGATAGCGTGACGGAGGTCAATTTCGATCCGCGCCATAAGGAGACCTGGGGCAAAGGCGGCAAGGCTCCCCTCGTTGCATTCGATCAGGGGTTTGGATCAACCCACGGCATCGTCTTTGCCGGATCGGGCGGCTACAAGACGACATCGGTAGTCATTCCGACCTGCCTTAAATATCCTGGTTCGATGGTCGTCCTCGATCCATCGACAGAGATAGCGCCGATGGTATCTGAGAGCCGCAGCGCGATGGGACAGAAGGTTATCTGTCTCGATCCAAAGGAATCTGACGTCGGTTTCAATGTCCTCGATTGGGTCGGACAGTTCGGCTCGTCAATCGAAGAGGACATTGCGACGGTCGCGGCCTGGCTCATGTCGGAAAAGCCGCGGCTTGCATCCGGCGCCGATGACTTCTTCCGCACCAATGCGGAACAGCTCATTACCAGCGTAATCGCGCATGTGGTCTTTTCCGATCAAGAGAACGCCACGGGAAGTCGGTCGCTGCGCGCCGTGCGGAGCATTCTGACGAAACCGGAGGAGAACCTGAAAGAGTTCCTGGCCGACATCCACGACACGGCTCCGACCGAGTTCGTGAAAGAGCTTGTCGGTCCGTTCATCAACATGACGCCTCAGACCTTCTCGGGCGTCTATGCGACCGCGGCCAAGGAAACGCACTGGCTTTCCTATGACAACTATGCGGCGCTGGTATCCGGCAACACGTTTGGAACGGATACGATTACCAACGGTCGGACGACGATCTTTCTCAACATCGATCTGTCCACTCTGGAAAATCATCCCGGCATGGCCCGTGTGATCATCGGTGCGTTCTTGAAGGCTGTCTATAACCGGGACGGCAACGTCAACGGCCGGGTGCTCTTCATGCTGGATGAGGCTGCGCGCCTCGGCTACATGCGCATCATCGAGACGGCCCGTGATGCCGGTCGCAAATACTGCATCTCGCTCTTGATGCTATTTCAGTCTCTCGGACAGATGCGGGAAGCCTTCGGCGGGAAAGATGCCACGTCCAAGTGGTTCGAATCCGCGTCCTGGGTCTCCTTCTCCGCGATCAACGATCCGGACACGGCCCGGTACATTTCCGACCGCTGCGGCATGACGACAATCGAGGTGGAACAGGTCAGCCGCTCCTCGCGCGGTGGTCATGTCACCCGTAACCGGTCCCGCCAGCTCTCTCAGCGTCCTCTCATCCAGCCGCATGAAGTTCTGCAAATGCGATCCGACGAACAGATCATCTTCACCAGCGGCAACGAACCACTGCGTTGCGGCCGGGCCATGTTCTTCCGACGGAACGACATGACCGAGAAAGTCGGCGCGTCCCGGTTTGGCAACTCAAGCCAGGCGAAGAACTGATGAAAAGCAGGATTATCAAACGTCCTATCGGGGTAGGTCCCTGGGGATAGAAGTTCGGCGATACCCTACCAAGACGGTCTGGCGCGCTCGATGCGCGCCAGGCTGTCACCATGATGAAGACTGCGAGAGGGCTTTCGCCCTCTCGCGATTGAACGTTTCAAAAGCCAATATCGAGAAATGCGGCTGTCCGGCCTGACGCCTCCAGAATGGCAAGGGCGCGCGGGTTGGCCTTCAGTGCCTCTTGAGCGGCGGCTAGACGATCCCACGGTTCAACGTTTTCAAAGACTTCCTGTTCGCCGTAAGCATCGACAAATCCGCAGTACTGCGGTTCCGTTTTAAGAGCGTCTAGTCGAAACTGCACGCTGGCGATCACTTGATAAGCCTCGCGGAGCTCGGCCCAGTAAGCTGCACTGCCGCCGTCGATGGTGTTGACTTGATTGATCATTGATTTGTCCTTTCGTTTTTCTGACGAAAGGTCCCCACTTCTGCACGACGAGGGAGTCAAGGACCGCGCAGCGGCCGGCGGAGCCGGTGAGTGGGGGAGCCGATTTTCTCGTGGACGCGCGCAGCGTGGCCGCGTGAAAATTGGGGGAACCGCTCATCCTTTACTCGTGAGGAGTTGGAGTACGATGGGCTTTCACAGAAGAAGCATAAACCTCCCGGCTGGGTGATGCCTCATCGGCAAGCGGAGCGCGCAGGGCGAAGCCCGGAGATCAATTGGGCCTTTCATCGGCCCGAAGGCCGGGGGATTAACCCCGGCGATCGCTGTTCAGATAGTCATTCGGAATGACGGCCTGAAGTGCATCGTCATCCTGATCCGGATACCGGCCGAGGTTCGCGTAGAACTTCGAGTGGCCCGTGTTGATGGTGAGCGAAAAGTACGGATCGCCGTTGGCGTTGTTTCGCTCCCAGATGCCACCGATATCGATGCGCTTGCCGGCTGGGCTCTTGGCATAGAGCCGGAACTTGGGGGCTTTCTCGTTGTCGCTGTGCAAGGCTTCGCCGGTCACATCGACGTCGAAGGCCAGAGTTGCAATGTTGCCTGTGAGCTTGTCACCGGCGAACTGGATGTAGTTGGTGAGGTTGTCGGTCATCTTCCGGTTCCTTTTGTTCGAATTGCCGATGGACAAAAAGAACGGCCGCCAAGAGCGCGGGCCGCACCCCGAAGGGACCGCAACGCCAGTGCAGGACCGCAGGGCGGGAAGAATTTGGGTAGCGAGGAGCCGGGAACCGGCGGGGAAATTCTTTGCGCCCAAGGTTGAGGACGAGCTCAAGGCCGTATTGTCCAATCGTCGGCATATTCGGATAGCTCCAATGGGAACCGGAAGATGACCGGCCCCCTGCCCTCTCCGCAATCTGTTTCGCCTGGCTAGCG
>MDSZ01099158.1_pt1 | contig 13272 bp, 15 predicted proteins | sample 811201 | NCBI WGS metagenome assembly MDSZ01 (sample SAMN05326647, study PRJNA326480) | marine metagenome | isolation source: seawater | place: Indian Ocean: North | collected 2010
AATGACCAAAGCTCCTGATGCTGCAACACAAAGAATGGTTGATGAAGTTAGAGTTCCTAGCGGAAAAACTATTCTTGGCAGACAGCACTAAACAGTAATTAGCTTAATTATTTAAAGGGGCGATTTATTCGCCCCTTTTTTTTTGCTCTTTTAATGATAATGTATTTCAAGAATGCCTATTTGGATATATATATTGGATTACGCTTTAGGGCTAATAATGTGGACACTTGTCGGTCGCGCGGCAATGAACATCTTTCAAAAAGAAGACTCGAAATTTTTTTTTATGAGAGCATTTGTTAAATTGACTAACCCAGTCATCAAGATTTTTGATAAGGTCACTCCAGAGTTTTTAGCTAGACCGATTGTACCATTATACGTTGCTTTTTATTTTTATATAATAAGATTTTATTTTATGCCTTGGCTACTTGGATATGGAGCGATGGGAATGCTATCTTTTCCTATTGATAGCGATTTTTCACAAGAACTTTACAGACTTTTTAGTCCAAATAAATAATTTTTTTGACAAGAATTATAATTAAAATATAAATAAATTATGTCTTCTTTAATAAAAATATCACCCTCTATTTTGTCTGCAGATTTTAGTAAATTAGGTCAAGAAGTAATCTCATTAGATAAAGCTGGCGCTGATTATATTCATGTTGATGTTATGGATGGTCATTTTGTACCCAATATCACTATAGGACCTGATGTAATTAAAAAAATAAGACCTCTCACAAAAAAGATATTTGATGTTCATTTAATGATTTCTCCAGTTGATAATTATATAAAGCAATTTGCTGATGCAGGTGCAGATATAATTACATTTCACCCAGAAGCCACTCGAAACATACACGAAACTATTAGGCAAATTAAAAAAAATGGAAAAAAAGTTGGCATGTCACTAAAACCTAGGTCTGGTATTGAGCTCATAGAAAAGTTTCTCTCTGAAATTGATTTGGTATTAATAATGAGTGTTGAACCAGGATTTGGTGGTCAAAAATTTATGCCAGAAGTTTTAGACAAAGTAAAAAAAATTAGAAAAATAGTTGATAGTCGTAAATTAGATCTTGAAATTGAGATTGATGGCGGTATTAATTTTGAAAATTGTAAGGCAGCTACAGATGCGGGTGTTAATGTCTTGGTCTCAGGATCTACAATTTTTAAAGAAAATAACGGTAACTTGGAAAAAAATATAGGATTGCTCAGGTCTAAATAAACAATGTTCAAGATAAAAAGTGTATATTTATACTTTTTAGCTCTTAAGGTAAATTTTTATAGATTTATAAAAGAGTCTTACTTTAGAACAACCTATTATAATAAGTCTTTAATAACTACAATTCCAAAAAAATTATTTTTTTTTCCAAATTCTTTTTTACTTTCATCATTGACAAGTTATAAAAATTTTTCAATGAACATTTCTAATTTGGATTTAAACAAGTTAATTAATAATCTGAAAAATAAAAAAGACTTTGATTCATTTAATAATTTTTTATGGCTTAATATAATTAATAGAAAAAATGATGCATCAAATTTAAGAAAGTTAATATCTTTATGGATTGATAAATATCCGAAATATGATCGAAGAGTTTGGAAAAATTCTATCACAAGTAAAAGAATTTTAAGTTGGTTGTTAAATGCTGATATAATTTTTAGCAGTACAAATATAGACTTTAGAAATAAGTTTCTTAATTCTCTTATTGTCCAATCTAATCATTTAAAAAAAAATTATTTTTATGAAAGTAACAAAATCGTTCAGATCGAAATTATAAGTGCCCTTATTGTCACTGGGTTAATTTTCAAAGAATATGATCAAAATTTTGATTTTGGAATAAAAGAACTAGAAAAACTAATTTATAATTATTTTGATGATAATGGATTTCCTGTAAGCAGAAGTCCTGATGAATTACTTAAAACACTTAAATATTTTATTATAATAAGAGAATGTATTAAAGATGGTCAAAGCATTGTACCGGAAAAGCTTGATGAGATAATTGAGAAAAATGTTAGTTGTCTTAAATACATTACTGCTCCTGATAATAGTTTAATTTTATTTAATGGCTCTGTAGAAACTAATCTTGATAATTTCTATGATTATTTAAATCATTTTAATATAAAAATAAAAAATTTAAAAAAAACTGTTGGTGGAATAATCAATTTTAAACATAAAAATGAAAAGGTTTTTTTTGATGTGGGGAAACCGCCAAATAAAAAATTTTCAAAAGATTATCAATCTGGTCCTCTATCTTTTGAATATTTCTTTGATAATCAAAAAATTATAACAAATTGTGGGTTAGGATCTGGAATTTCTAACAAAGCAGTTCTGTTAAGTAAATTAACTCCAGCGCAATCTACACTTTGTGTAAATGACACCTCTGTTATAAAGTTTGAGAGAAATAAGACATTAAATAGAGCTTTTGGAACTTCTTTCGGAAACAGTTTTGAAATAACTGCTTTTGAACAAATTGAAAACGACATAGAAATCGGAGCTAAAGCTAGCCATAATGCTTACATGCAAAAGTTTGGTTTTTTACACGAAAGAAAAATTGTAATAGATAAAAAAGATAGAGGTATAGCGGGAGAAGACAGGATTAAAAAAAAGAAATTTGATAATAAGATTAATTTTTCAATTTTTTTTCATTTAAATCCAGGGCTAGAAGCAGCAAAGACTATCTCTGGTAATAGTATATTAATTAAAGTTGGTAAAAATAAATCTCTAATATTTTTAAGTCAAGGGAATGCGTTAGATATAGAGAATAGTATATATCTAGCAAGAAATAAGATCTTAAATAACCTTTGCATTAAAATTTCTGGTACGTTAGAGAGTGAGGAAAAGTTAATTAAATGGGAAATAAAGAATAATATTTAAATATGTTACAAAAAATCAACAACGCTCTTATATCAGTTTCTGATAAAGATGGATTGTTAAAATTATTAAAGAAACTAAAAAAATTTAAGATAAATATTATAAGTTCTGGTGGAACATATAAAGAAATTAAAAATCTAGGCTTCAGTTGCACGGAGGTATCCAAATACACTGGTTTTAAAGAAATGTTAGATGGTAGAGTTAAAACTTTACATCCTAAGATACATGCGGGAATTTTACATGATAGAAAAAATATTCGCCATATAAGGCAAATGAAAGGAAAAAAATTTCCTCCTATTGATTTAATAATCGTAAATTTTTATCCATTCCAGAAAATTCTTACTCAATCCAAAAACTCAAAGAAGATCATTGAAAACATAGATATTGGTGGACCAACAATGGTAAGAGCTGCTGCAAAAAATTATAAAAACGTTCTTATAATCACAAATAAAAAAGATTATAAAGAACTCGGTTATGAAATAGAGAAATATAAAGGTAAAACCTCCCTTAAATTTAGGGAAATAATGTCTTCAAAGGCTTTTGGATTGACCGCTTATTATGACTCAATCATATCCAATTGGTTTAATGAAAAACTTAAAATTAAATTTCCAGAGAGAATTTCTATATTTGGAAAAAAATTTGAAGATTTGAGATACGGCGAAAATCCACATCAGAAAAGCTCAATTTACATAAACGACTTTAATGATAGGTTGCTCAAAATTAAGAAAATTGCTGGTAAAAGGCTAAGCTACAATAACTACGGAGACATATTTAGTGCTATAGATACACTTCACGCTTTCAAAAAAAACTCAACCGTTATTATTAAACACTCAAATCCTTGTGGGATAGCTTCTGACAGTTCAGCTTTAAACTCTTTTAAAAGAGCTTATTTATGTGATCCTATAAGTGCTTTCGGCGGTGTTGTAGCCTGTAATTTTAAAATTAATGAGAAAATAGCAAAAGAAATATCAAAAAACTTCATAGAAGTATTATGCGCAAAGGGTTTTGATAAAAAATCACTTAAGGTTCTTCAAATAAAAAAAAATTTGAGAATAATCGATATTTCAAAATACAACAAACAAAATGACATAAATTATAAAATGATGAATGGAGCGATAATAACTCAAGAAAACAATAAAATAGTTTTAGATAAAAAGAAGATTAGATTTGTGACAAAAAGTAAACCATCCAAAAAAGAACTTAAAGAGATAGAATTTGCTTTTAATGCTTGCAAGCATGTCAAGTCTAACGCTATTGTGATAACAAATTCAAATTCTACTATTGGAATAGGTGCTGGTCAGCCAAGTAGACTTGATAGTTGCAAGATAGCAATACAAAAAGCGAGAAGGTTTCAAAGGAGTAAAATTAAAAATTCAGTAGCAGCTTCAGATGCTTTCTTTCCTTTCTCGGATAGTATAAAAGCACTATCTAAAGCAGGTGTTAAAATTATAGTTCAGCCTGGTGGATCAATAAAAGATAAAGAGGTTATCGAGGTAGCAAATAAAGCTAAAATCAAAATGATTTTCACTGGTATACGTCATTTTAATCACTAACTAAATTTTATCTATTTTAGCTGCTAAAATAAAATCACTTTCGGCAAGACCTTTTATTGCGTGTGTTGAAATTTTGATATTTGCATACCCCCATCCAAAACAAATATCAGGATGGTGACCCTCTAGCTCAGCTATCTTTCCCACTTCTTTTACAAACTTTTCGCTTTCTAAAAAATTGGAATATGTAAATTTTTTTTCAATAAAATAGTTAGAGTTATTGTCTTTTAACACATTCCATCCATTTATTTTTTTTAGATACCTATGTATCTCATCAATATCGAAAGCTGGAATGTTTCCTTCACAAGGAACACATTTTTTTTTAGAAAGATCCTCCAATATTAATCCTTTAGTATTTTTGCAATCATACCTACCTCGTAGTGCCCTGGAACGTTACAAGCTACCTCTAATTTTGCGGTTGTATTAAATTTCCAAATAATTTCTCCAGTCTGGTTTGGCTCCAATAGAACGCTGTTGGAATGTTTATGTCCCATCTTATGGTCGTTTTTTGACATTTCTTTCATTTTTTTTTTATCAATCCTGTCTGCAAGAAGAATTTCATTTTCCACCATTTTCATCATTTCGGGTTGGTGTTTTATGTGCATCTCTTTTGTTGCGATGTTGTACTCATGAACCAACTGGCCTAAGTTTTTAACTATAAATTTTACCGTTTCCCCTTCTTTCACTCTTATTTCGTTTGGCTCATAATAATTATCAAACATATTTATTTTAATGACTCTTGAAACTTCATTAACTTTTCCTTTTTCACCAATCATTTTAGTTGATGACGCGAAGGAATTGTTGGCTACAAAGAAGATAAGTATTAGTATTATTTTTAACATTCTTAAGTATAACAAATGTTTTTTTTATTTAAATTGCAAAAAGGTCGCTATTGGAGCGGGCAAAGGGACTTGAACCCTCGACCTTCTCGTTGGCAACGAGACGCTCTACCACTGAGCTATGCCCGCAATAAATATTAATTATAATTATAGCATTAATTAATTCAAGGGATAATTCTGTTTGTTGAAATTTAGTCAAATTAATTGTTTAATAAGGTTATGAAAAATAAATTTCCTGAGTTTATACCTGTTTTTCCTCTGAGTGGGGTAATTTTTTTTCCTAAAACTAATTTGCCATTGAACATATTCGAAGAACGTTACATAGAATTAGTAAATGATTGTGTTAAAGGTGATAAACTTATGGGTATGGTTCAGTCTAAAAAAAGTGATAATGATGTTTATAATGTTGGATGTCTTGGAAAAATTAGTGACTTTCAAAAAACTGAGGATGGGAGGATCTTGATAAATTTATCTGGTTTAATAAGGTTTGAAATTAAAAAAGAAGTTCTAAACAATAAAAAATACAGAGAATTTCAAGTTGACTATAAAAAATATAATCAAGATTTATTAGAGCATAACGTTAAACTCATATCATCAGAAAATCTATATAGTGATTTAATAAAATTATCCAAAGGATTTTTCGAAAAAAATGGATTGATGTTAAATTGGAAAGAATTTCAAAAATTAAACTTGGATCAACAAGTAAACACACTCGCAATGATTGCCCCTATGTCTAATGGTGAAAAGCAAAAATTAATCGAAACAATCTCAACTGATGAAAAAATAAAAAATTTGTGTGATATCTTTTATTTCTATAAATATGATAACCAATCAGAAAACAAAAATAATTCAATTAATTAGTTTTATTCATTGAGTTGAAGAAATCAGAATTATTTTTAGTGTCTTTGATTTTAGAGATTAAAAACTCAATACCATCCATTGTTCCCATCGGGCTTATTATTCTTCTAAGGACATTCATTTTTGATAAGTCGTCTTTTGCAAAAAGAAGTTCTTCTCTTCTAGTTCCTGATCTTGTAATATCTAAGGCAGGATAAATTCTTTTATCAGCTACTTTTCTGTCCAGTATTAGTTCTGAATTACCAGTGCCTTTAAATTCTTCGAAAATTACCTCATCCATTCTACTACCAGTATCTATTAATGCTGTGGAAATTATAGTTAATGATCCACCTTGCTCAACATTTCTAGCTGCACCAAAAAATCTTTTTGGTCTTTGCAAAGCGTTAGCATCAACACCTCCTGTTAAAACTTTTCCTGAACTCGGAACTACAGCATTGTAAGCCCTGCCAAGTCTGGTAATAGAGTCTAATAAAATTACTACATCTTTTTTATGCTCTACTAGTCTCTTTGCTTTTTCAATTACCATTTCCGCTACAGCAACGTGTCTAGAAGCTGGTTCATCAAAAGTCGACGAAACTACTTCACCCTTGACTGACCTTTGCATATCAGTTACTTCCTCGGGTCTTTCATCTATAAGTAAAACCATTAAATATATTTCTGGATGATTTGCAGTGATTGACTGAGCTATATTTTGTAGTATCATTGTTTTACCTGCTCTTGGTGGCGATACAATTAGAGATCTCTGTCCTTTTCCAATTGGACTAACCAAATCAATCAATCTAGCTGTGTTGTCTGGCTTTTTCTCAACCTTAGTTGTTTCTATTTCAAGTTTTATTCTTTTGTTTGGGTAAAGAGGTGTTAAATTATCAAATGCGATTTTATTCCTTACTTTCTCTGTCTCATCAAAGTTTATTTTGTTAACTTTTAGGAGGGCAAAATATCTTTCGGCATCTTTAGGAGCTCTAATCTCTCCCTCAACTGAGTCTCCAGTTCTTAAACCAAATCTTCTTATTTGGCTTGGGCTTACATAGATATCATCTGGCCCTGGTAAATAATTCGACTCGATTGCCCTTAGAAAACCAAATCCATCCTGCAAAACTTCCAAAACACCCGATGCACTAATTTGCTCATTATTTTCCGCTAATTTTTTTAATATTGCGAATAAAATTTCTTGCTTTCTTAGAGTGCTTGGATTTTCAATCCCAAGCTTTTCAGCTTCAGATATTAAATCTGCAGGATTTTTTTGTTTTAATTCTTGTAAGTTCATTTTAGAAAATTTTTTTTAGGTAAGTAACTATAATATAAATATTTTTATTTTTTTTTCAAGCCCTATAAGGGTTTAAAAACAACAACAAATATTGTGAGAATAAGCAAAATAGTAGGAATTTCATTGATTATCCTAAAAAATTTACTCGAATGTTTGTTATTGTTCTCAATAAAACGTCTAAGACATAAAAATAAGAAAAAATGGTAAACTGTAAGTAAAATTACTAATAATAATTTGGCTTTTACCCAAAAAAAACTGAAGCTCTCTTGTCCGAGCGCATGTATCAACAACACCCCAAAAATCCAAGAGAGAACCATTGATGGATTCATAATGTAAAGAAAAAGTCTTCTTTCCATAACTTTAAAAGTATTATTTTTGTCTTCGTTATCTTTGGTTTCTGCATGATAAACAAATATTCTTGGTAAATATAATAATCCAGCCATCCACGATATCACTGCAATCAAATGAAGAGATTTGTATAGAAGATAAAAGTTCATGTTATGTAATATTTTCTCACTAGGCGTTCTAATAGTTTTATATGATCTGCATTGTCGTTTAAACAAGGGATTAAACCAAAATTTTTACCTCCATTGTCGATGAAGCTTTTCTTTCCTTGTATTGCAATTTCTTCTAAGGTCTCAACGCAATCTGATGAAAAACCAGGACATATTACTAATATATTTTTTTGATTTTCTTTAGGAAGTTCTTCTAAGGTTTTATCAGTGTAAGGCTCTAACCATTTTTGGGGACCGAATCTAGATTGAAAGGTCGTTTTGATGGGAATTTCTTTGTAGTTTTCGGAAATCAATCTAGTCGTTTTGTGACAGTAACAGTGATAAGGATCTCCTTTATCGAAATATTCTCTAGGTATACCATGATAAGAAGCAATTATAACATCAGGTTTCCAACTTATTTCAGAAACTTTTTTTTTTATACTATTTACAATTGCCTCTATATAAAGTGGTTCTGACTCATAATGAGAAATAATTTGTAGGCTTGGTTGCCATCTCATTTTTATTAGTGACCTGAAAACTTCATCACAAACAGTTGCTGTTGTGGCTGCTGCATACTGAGGGTAAAGAGGTAAAATTATTATATTTTCACAACCTCCTTCTTTTAATTTATTCAATTTTGAATTAATGCTTGGATTGCCGTATCTCATTGCAAAATCAACGATCAATTTTTCCTCTTTTAAACTTTCAATAAGTTTTTTTGTTTGCATTATTGTATAGTACCTAAGTGGAGACATGTTCTCTTTCTTCATCCAAATTTCTTTGTATGCTTTGGCTGTCTTAGATGGTCTTATATTTAATATAATTAAATTCAAAATTACTTGCCATAAAATAGGATTAACTTCTATAACGCGCCTATCTGATAAAAACTCTTTTAAATATTTCCTAATATCAAGCCAGCTTGTCGAGTCGGGTGTACCAAGGTTTACAAGTAAAACTCCTGTCTTACCAAACTTTACATCTGGATGATCACTTGTCATTTTTAAATTCACCAACTCTTTTTACTATTTTATTAACTACAGAGGGTTTAGTCTCTGGTAGCATCCCATGGCCTAAATTAAAAATATAAGGCACATTTGAAAAAACTTTTAAATATTCATTTACTTTCTTTTTTAAAACTTTTTCATTGCCAAGTAAATATTTAGGATGTAGGCCGCCCTGAATACAAACATTTCTAAGATTGTCTCTGGCCCACTTGGGTTTTATATCGTAATCTATATTGATTCCATTTGGTTTTACAGATTGCACGAAATTTTTGTACTTATCTGATAAACCCTTAGGAAAACATATTACTGGTATTCTTTTTTTTTTACAGAAATTAACAATTTCTTTATTCGGTTGATAACATAAATTTTTAATATGCTTTTTAGGGACAAGTCCTGCCCAAGAGTCAAAAACTTGTATAATGTCTGATCCAGACTTATGTTGCTCATTAATATGTAAACAAATATATTTTGAGAGTGTTTTTATAATTTCTTCAAATTTGTTTGAGTACAAGTTAAATTTCTTAATATCTAACTTATTGTGTGTTGTTTTTAAACCTAGCATATAAACCATTAATGTCCATGGTGCACCTACAAATGAAATTAAAGATTTATCTTGTTTTAATTTCTTTCTAGTAATTTTTATGGCATCATAAACAGGTCTTAAGTTTAACAAAAACTCTTTGTTATCTTTGGCCGTAAAACTCTCAAAATTAAAACGTCCAAGTTTAGGCCCATAGTATTTTGAAAAACTTACATCTTGACCAAGAGCATAGGGTATAATTAGTATATCTGAAAATATTATAGCAGCATCCAAGTTGTAACGTTTAATAGGTTGTAGTGTTAACTCTGAGCTCAGCCTGCTATTCAAGCATAACTTAATAAAATTTTTATTATTTCTTCTAATTTTTCTAAATTCTGGTAAATATCTTCCTGCTTGTCTCATAAACCATATAGGTTTACAAGTTATATCTTTTTTTAGTAAACAATTAGTTATTTTACTCATAATAAATAATATATTGATATTTATAGAAGTTGTAATAGGTCATGTTAGTATATACTATAATTACTTATACATTCTTTTTCACATTTTATTCAAAAAAGATTGAAATATTATATAATTTAAAAGCTATTTATTAAAATTACTAACAATAAGTTAATATAATTAACTTTAATTATTAACATGTAATAAAATGTTGAGAAGATGTTAAAAATTGTTAGTTAATTTTAAAAATTAAAAAAAAAGATGTAAAAAATTAAGTTATTAATAAAATATACACACTTTTATGAACGATAAGTACACAGTTTATTTAATATCAGATTCTACAGGTGAAACGCTTGACAGGATCTTCCTGTCATTAAAATCTCAATTCTCTAATTTTAAATATGAGAAAAAAGATTTTGTTTTTATAAGAACTGAAAACCAAATAGATAAGATAATAATAGATTGTCAAAAAAACCCCAGCCCAATAATTTTATACACTATAGTTGAAAATAAATTAGCAAAATATCTTAATAAACATACAGAAAATAATAAAATACCCTGCTTCGGGATTTTAGGAAGTCTAATATTAAATTTATCAAAATTGTTAAATCAAAAAGCCATTCATAAACCAAGTGCACAACATGTATTAGACGACGATTATTATAAAAGAATAGAGGCGATTCAATATACTATGACACATGATGACGGAAAAAAAATTGAAGATTTAAAAAATTCAGATATTATTCTTCTTGGGGTCAGCAGAACAAGTAAAACCCCTACATCAATTTATTTAGCAAATCGAGGCTACAAAACCGTAAACATACCTATTATTACTGGCCAAGAAATCCCCGAAGAAGTCAAAAAGGAGTCTTTCAAATCCTGTATTATTGGTCTTTACGCAGACCCTGAAAGATTATCTGATATAAGAAGAAATAGAGTTGCTTTAATGTCTAAAAACAATTTAAAAAATTACACTGATCTTGATACAATTAAAAAAGAAGTAGAAGAGTCAAAAATACTATTTAAAAAGTTCAATTGGCCCACTATTGATGTCACTAGGAAATCTGTTGAAGAAACCGCAGCTTCAATTATAAAGATTTTGGAGATAAAGAAAAATAAATGAGAATAGTTTTAGCTTCTAAAAGTGGTGTAAGAAAAGATATACTTAAAAAAAACAATATAGAATTTGAAATTGAACACTCTAACGTAGACGAAGACCAAGCAAAAGAATCTTTAATTGATACAGGAGCTGATCCATTTCTTATTTCAAAAAATCTCGCTGAACTGAAATCTGTTAAGGTAAGTCTCAAACGTCCTGATGAAATAGTTTTAGGAGCTGATAGCGTAGTATCACTTAACAATAAGCTGATTAATAAGCCAAAGTCTAGAGAAGAGGCCTTAAAAATTCTTAAGATGTTAAATAATTCTACCCATCACTTAATAAGCTCAATTTGTATTTCCAAAAACGGTTCAATGATTTGGAACCACACTGACAAATCAACTTTGAAAATGAAAAAATTAAATGAACAACAATTAAAAGAATATTTATCAAAAATAAAAACCGAGACATTGCTTGCATATGGGGTATATCAGATAGAGGCTGATGGATTAGAACTATTTGAGGAAATATGTGGAGATATGAATTCAATAATGGGGTTGCCAATCAAACCACTTATGGAGTATTTAAAAAATCTGAAATAAAATGAAAAAATTTTATATTATAGGAAAACCTTTATCTCACTCTTTGTCTCCCATTCTACATAACTACTGGTTTAAAAAATACAAAGTAGATGCTCAATACGAAGCGCTTGAAATTGAAGAAAATGAAATTAAGGAAGTAATGAGCAAGATTACCGAAGGTAAAATAAGTGGAGTTAATATCACACTACCTTACAAACAAAAAGTAATACCGCATTTATCTATGATGGTTAATGACGCCAAAGAAAGCAACTCGGTTAATACAATCTACTATGATGATAGCAAAGGACTTATAGGGGAAAATACTGATGTTTATGGTTTTCAAGCAGGATATTTAAAAAGCTTGTTATCAATGAACCAGAAGAATAAAAAAACAATTATATTAGGTGCAGGGGGTGTTTGTCCTTCAATAATTTTAGCGCTGCTAAAATCGGGGATCAAGAATATATCCTTGACTAACAGAACATATGATAAATCTATTTTTTTAAAAAAACAGTTTCCAATTCTAGAAATTATAAAATGGGACAATCATAATAAATTCATTCAAGAATTTGATTTAATTATTAATGCAACAAGCTTGGGCTTAAAAAATGGAAGTGAATTTGAAAATTTTTACTCAAATTTGCAGCCAGGCTCAATTTTTGTTGATACAATATATAATCCACTTCAAACGAAAATGATAAAACACATGAAAAACAAAAATATAAAGACTTTCAATGGCCTTGATATGCTCATTTACCAAGGCCAAAAATCTTTTTACATATGGAATAAAATTAATCCTGAAATAGACGAGGATTTACTGAATATATTAGAGACAAAATTAAAAGGTTAAATTAAGATGATAGTAGGTATAACAGGATCAATATCCTCAGGAAAATCAACAGCGATAAAAATTTTGGCGAAAAAGAAGTATCCAATTTTCAGTGCTGATAAAGAAGTCAAAAAATTATATAGATTAAATTCTTTTAAAAATAAAATTGGTAAAAAACTTAAGTTTAAACACAATAATAATTTAAAAAATAAGATTAAGTTAGCAATTATAAAAAAGCCCATCTTAATTAAAAAAATTGAAAAAGTAGTTCACCCGATAATAAGATTAAAAATGAGAAAATTTATAAAAAAAAATAAAAAAAAAAAACTTGTTTTTTTGGAAATTCCACTGCTTTTAGAAAGTAAACTCAGTAAGCATTTTGATATAATAATTTGTATTTTATCTTCTAGATTATTAAGATTAAATAGATATATAAAATCAGGAAAAGATGTAAAGTTATTTAAGATTCTCGACTCAAAACAGATTAAAAAAAATAAAAAAATTAAGCTCTGTGATATTAACATTGTTAATAACGGAAATATTAATATGTTCAAAAAAAAACTTAATGATGTATTAATTAAGTATCAATGAATGAAATATTTTTAGATACTGAAACAACAGGCCTTTCTGTCAAAGATAATCATAGAATTGTAGAAATTGCCTGTATCGAAACACGAGACTTAATACCTACAAAAAATTTCTTTCACAAACTTATAAACCCTAATAGAGATGTGCCTGAGGAAGCATTTAAAATTCATGGTTTCTCTCAAGAGTTTTTAGCAAAAAAAGATACTTTTGATAAAATTGCTGAAGAATTTTTAAAGTTTATTAAAGGAAAAAAACTAATTATACATAATGCCTCTTTTGACCTTAGTTTTTTAAATTACGAACTTAGAATTTTAAAAA
>MDSZ01083135.1_pt1 | contig 13271 bp, 5 predicted proteins | sample 811201 | NCBI WGS metagenome assembly MDSZ01 (sample SAMN05326647, study PRJNA326480) | marine metagenome | isolation source: seawater | place: Indian Ocean: North | collected 2010
AATGAAGTGTTAAATTGACATTTATTTAACCTAAACATTATAGATTCATTATTAATAGCATCCCAAACACCAGAATTGTGAGAAGAGAATAAACTTCCAACTAATGGTTGCTTAGATATTTTTGGATTTAGTATATCTGAACTTCCATCTGTATTCAGTGTAGAATTCCCTACAACACCACTCCAAATTTGATATTGACTGCTATTCGTCTTTACAACTATTGCATATTCACCTGGAATCAGATAAACTGGAGCATCAAAAGTGAATCTTGTGTTCTTATTCGAATCTTCTGACGCATCTGGTCCTTCTGAGACAACAACCTGAGAAGGATTTAATATAACTTCCGAGAAAGGGATTACAGTAGATGTAGAAGGATAACCATTAATAGTTGGTCTAATCTCAACCATAACTGGTAAAGTATCATCCTTAGACTTAAAAAACAAATCAACAGACTTCAGAAAAACCCCATTTCTGTTGGATGCAGGATCAACTATAAACGTTTGTGATAGAGGGTCTTTCCAATCTAGACATCTGTTAATCGATGTCAACTCTCTGGAAAATACATCTTTCGAAACAGAAAGTTCATCACATATATTAGACCTTTTGATTAATGGTAATCTGGTTGAAACAACATAATTTTCTGGGTCATCCATTAATCCCTGAGAAGTGTAACTACTCTCAGCTACTGATTCTGAATTACTCAAATCATTACCTTGATTATCAATTAATCTCAAAAGTCTTTGACCAGTTCTAAACTTACTAGTCTCTGAACTTGGGATATTTAAAACCCCACACAATAAACCCGAAGCATCAGATTTTAATTCTGTTGGAGTTGTTATCGTACTTATTTTTGCTTGAACTAGAGAAGTTCCACCATTAATAGTTTCATCATTAGAAAGTGTACCTGTTAATAATTGAACATATATCAACCCACTGCCATCATTTGCATTTTTAACCACTCTAGCAGTTCCACCATCAACACCAGTTATAATTTCACCGTCATACAAACCATCATTAAAAACTTTAGAAGGGTTTGTAACAACTATCTTAGAACAAGGTTCAATGTCAGGTGAACTTAAAGCAGTATCATCAAAGAACCCATAAAATGTGGTCTTTGGTTTTAAGTTGGTTGCTATGAAAATAACCTCATCAGGTCTCATGAAAGGTACAATACTGGTGTCTATTTTTTTACTTGTTAAATCTCTTTCAATTCTATTTGGTAATCCAGAACCTACAACATTGATCTTGTCAACAGCATCAAATAAATAATTTTGAGTCTCTCTATTTTGCAATCTAACAACATTTGATTCGACCAGTGAAGATGGGTCTGCTTCTTGATTCGAAACAAAGTTTTCTCTACCAGTCCATAAGTCTTCCCAATCATTCCATTGAGTTCCAAAACCTTGCGCCAACTCTGAAGAAACACTTGTTGATAAATTTTCCCAAGCATCATTTTCACCAGAATCATTAACGTTGACTCTGGGTTTTAAATCTTGACTGAACCACATATCAGAAGAAGGGTTCATTTTAATTTCACCAAACCAGTAGGTCATGTTGTGTGGGTTTAAGTTTATAGGTTTACTTGCAGCAGGTTGTGATTGATGTAAAACTTCTGTATGCTCCAACAATAATAAAGGACCAACCTTAACCATGTTGATATTATTTGAATCCGAAGAATCAAAAGAAATTTCGTGTGAATCACTATAGAATGAAGGTCTCAATTCATTTGTTTCAAAATCTATTGAACATCTATAATCTGAAGAATTTGTATCACCAATACTGTGTCCAGAAAAATCATCAATGAGTATACCATTCTTGAATATATCAACACCATTATTATTTCTAATCTGGACACTCTTAGATTTTTCCTGTAAAAGTCTTAAATTAGACCTTGCCTGTAGTTCCTCAATTCTTCTATCCAAAATACCAATATCTCTCATTGTATATCTTCTGTTATGGATAGGAATAACTTTTAAATCATTGTCATTATAAGTATATGGAGGAACCGTAATAATATATAGAGACATAGCATTAGGATCATCAGGTGGTGTTACTGGAAAATCAGAAGATGTCCCTTTTATAACTCTAAACTCTTTATCTTTCGTCACAACAACTTTATCAATTCTTGGTAAGAAATATTTGTAAGTAATTTCCAAGAAATCTGTTACTGATCCATAAGGTATTAAACTACCTACAATATTATCATTAGCATCTCTTGTAGGTCTAAAGTCAATAACATCTGTTAAACTATAAGATTTACCAGTATTTTTCGAAAAATAATTTGGAATGTCTTCATAATCTACATCAGAATAAGAATCTTTCGAGAAAAATCCCTCACCAGATGGAGGATGCTCAAAATATTCTAATTCTATAGTAAAACTATTGGAATCGGGTACAACCACACCTGATTTTAATTTTAATGAGGCATAGTCATAGAAAGAATCTCTTTGTCCATTATCAAATTCATACCGATCTTTTATATCAACATTATCACTACCCTTTATTGAAACTATTTTGATAACATCAGGATAACCACTAAGAGGAACTATCTTACCAACTATTTTCATACCATCTAATCTGGTTTGGCCAGTATCATCATCAATTACAATTTGGTCAGTATTATCAATTACAATCGTGGCAGCAGTTTTTGTTTTTGTTTTTGAATTCTGAATTGTTGTTTGAACTTTATATAATACTCTCAATTCCCGACCACCCAAATTCTTATTAGGAATTGTTATATTGGCTTGACCATCGGAAGCAAAATTTACACTAAAGGTGTCGTAATTTTCACCAGTAAGCTTATCAATAATAATAAAGTTACTTCTATTAAATTCTAGTTCCACTGGAGAACTATAACTAAAAGTACCTGTCCCTAAAAATTGAACAGGGTCATTTACACTTATTGATAATAATGAATTATTATTTCCATCGTTTGATGCATTTACAATAACAGATTTATTATATAAAAGAGAAACATTTTCCACATCAGATAAAGAAGATTTTGAAATAGGGAATAACAAAGTGCTTCTTGATTGTTGTGAAACTACTGTACCACCTGCAACTTCACTTTTATCTGAAACCTCCAAAACAACCTCAGTAGAGGTGTCCGAAATTCTAAAAGATTTAATATCTTTCGATGAACCAGATGTTAAATTTAAGTCAAAAAATGATAATTTATATCCATCAGAATCATAACTTAATTGTTTTATTCTGCAAGATCCTATATGTTGTTCACCTCTGTTAAAGACTTCCAATTTTTCATTTGAGTTGATAGTTGGGAATTCTTCACCAGTCAACAATTGTGCTGGAAAATCAACATAAACATAATTACCGATAAAAGTACTTATATTTTCCGATTCAACCCTAGATTCATCTCTACCTCTATCTACTGGAAGAGTTACTGTCGAAATTGTTTCAATCTCTCTACCATGAACATATGCTTTTCCAGGGTCTAATGTAAGTTTTAACTTTTCAGTTAAATCCACAGGAGGGTTTAATAAGGCAGCAGCATCAACTTCTGATTGACTATATTCATCAATATCTAGTGTGAAGTTTCTAACAACAAAATCACCATTAGCATCATATGTCCTACGAGCCATTTCTTCTGCCAAGTAAGCATATTGAGCATTTTTTATCTGATCTACTTTTTGACCATTTCTAACTCTAACAAATTCGTAAAAGTCACAAGAATTATTATCTATTAAATTTGAACTATCCTGTAATTCTTTTTTAGTTAAATTTAATGAAATTTTAAATCTATCTGCCCCTGGAGCTGAAAAGTTTGAAGACCCTTGAGCATTATCATAAAGTGAAGCATCATCCGCAGGAGTTACAATACTTTCATCAACTTCCAACCCAATTCTATAAGTTGGGGTGTTTCCATACTTATCTAATACAATAGTTTGAGGTTTCACTCTATGAAAAAACCCTGATATATAGAATATTGCCGAGTGTTCTGGGTCATTAGGATCATAACTGTCTATAAATTTGGAAGCATCTCCAACTACAGACGCCAAGGAGGATGGTCCTGTTATTTCAGCATCTAATGCTATACCATCTTCACCCCTCTTAACAACTTCAACAGTTCTATTTAATTTACCTTGAACTGATTGAGTCATCAGTGGGGTTTCCTCTCCTGCAATTTCAACACTTCCAGATTTATAAGAACCTATGATAGTATTTGGTTCAGTTGCAGTTTTTGGGATAGCTTTCTTAACTTCAAATATGATTGGTTCAGAACCTTCATTATTAACCAAAATTCTACCTTCAAGTTCACTAATAAAAGAAGATACATCCACACCAGCAGATTGATCTTTTAATTTTATATATTTTACATTTACATCAACGTTGAAAGTACCATTTCTGATTGGTGAGCCGTCTTGAAATATATGATTACCGAATCTATGGATTTGTTCACTTAGGATTGTTTGGAGTTGTGTAATCTCTCTTGCTTGTAGTGCAGTTCCAGGTTTGAAAAGAACTTTAAGGAAATTTTTGTCTACATCAAAATCATCATAGTACGGTCTAGTATTAAAATCTGTTAATAATTTTCTAGTTTCATATTTAGCCATATATAAACCTCTTACTTTATATTATAATACTATTTATACTAGAATTCAAGTACTATTTTTATGTCTTCAATTTGATTTTCATCCCTCTGAATGTTAGTTCTTTGCTCAACAAACATAACATCCCCAGAATTTTTCAATAACTCTTCGTCAACTATACTAGAAATTGAATTTGCTGAAGCTGATGGTGAACTTATTTGATTTGTTAAATCAAAAGTTCCTGTTACATTTACTATTCTAATTTCTTTTGTGCTATTGTCACCATCTAAAACATCCACAATTATTCCAGTTGCACCTGTTACAGATTGGGTTATAGTTTCGTCAATAACAAAAGTCTCATTCAAACCTATATCGGTAGTATTTACAACTAATGTTTTACACTGTATATATAAGTCGGATGACGCATCTAGATAATCTGGACCTTCATTGAGTTTTGGTTGCCTAATTAAACTAATTTGTCTATAATCATTTGCAACAGGTAAATTCTTACCAGTCCCTGATTCATTGTATTCAAATTTAGTATTAATCATAACAAAGAAACCACCAAGTTCTTCAACAGCATCCCTACCATGACCCCCTACTGGAGGTATGATAACATCAAACTTTGCATCTACTGTTACAGCAGAACTGGCATTTACAAAACTTACAGTTGCCGTAGTGTATCCAGAACCACCATTTAATACCAAAACACTATCAATTTGGTTCTCATCAGAAGCATTGTCAGAAGCACCCATAACTGGAACTGCTTGAACACCTGTTCCGTCACCATCAACAACAACTGTTGGGAGTATTTGAATAGTTCCAGTTAAACCTGTGGCATCACCATAAACTTCTATTTGGTCTCCGCCAGTTGCTTGTGTAAAACCCTTTATCACGAAAGCTTTACTACCAGATGGACTGAAAACTGTCATACCATCATAGTAACCATTAGGTACACCCAGAGAAGTTGTAATAGTGATTGTTGTCAAATCACCGTCAGTTGGATCATTGGTAACATTGGATATTGATGATATAACCGCAGATGCAAAAACATAACCATCACCAGAACTATCAGCAGAATCATATCTTCTTGATATTACATCAATTCTACCATCACCATAAAGTCTAGCATCTTCTTGAACATTCCATTGTAAATTTGTAGATGAACAAGCACTAGCACCAACTGGTTGTTCTGTTAAGGTTTGAATTGGGATAAAATTTTCTGTCATAAACTTAAATGCAGAACTAGCAGAAACAGTATACATATATTGCCAAATATACCCATCTGGATATGGTTGTGGTGTTGAACTGGTATGTACAGGTTTATCATATGATTCTATATTGTTATTAAATAAACATTTATATACATTAAATTCATCAGTTACAACATAAAAAGGTTTGGGTGTGTCACTATTAGTTACATCATATAATAAAGTTTCATCCAAATCACCATATTGTGTATATATTTTACCAGATTCCCAATTAACCTTTGGTATAACATGTGTTATATCAGTAGATTTAATTTTTTTGGCAGCAAACATATTTCTCCAAACTTCATATTCGTTTTGAACATGATCTAATGGAGTCGGTGGATTTAAATCACCAGTTGTTTCAGTAGCACCAGAGTATAAATCATCACTAGTCCAAGGAGAAATTTTTCCTATGGCAGTATAAATATTAGTTGGTTCCACTTCACTAAAACCTTCTACAAAAGATTTAGCATTATGTATTCTGAATTTATTTGTTAAAACACTAGACATTTTATCCTCACTAATGTATTTAGTCGCCTATTAATTCTCTTTTTAAGAACTCTGAACCAGAAATAGCAGGTTTCTCAGAATCTGAACGAGTATTTAATATCAATTCCGTATCACTATTTATACTGACCACTTTGAATAATTGATCACCAGCAGATATTACATCACCTTCACTCAACTGTGTAAACTGTGTACCCACCCCAGTTAATGTAAAAAATTGGAGAGTTCCATCACAATTAGTGTCATGAGGAATTGACACAGTTCCATTCAATTTATTCCACTTGTAAAAGTCATTGTTCTTTGGTGTTCCTGGTCTTAAATTCTTATATTTTATTTTAAATCTATAATTTTGATGTGTATTTTCATTGTACAAGTAATCACAAGCATATGAACCATGATAATATATTTGTGGAATCAGGACACCAGAATCACTACCATCAACTTCTGTTTCAATAAAACTCAATTCAGTTTCACTAGCAATTGTAGCTTTTGGTGAATTCCAATTACCCACTTCATCTTCCTGTATAATGTCAGTATTAATCATGAAATCACCATTAATATCTTCTAAAACTAATTGCCCACTTACATTATCCCAAGATTTGACTGTTGCTTCTGCTCCAACTTTAAGTATTCTCATATTAACGTTTGATGTGTCAAACGCAGTCCCCCCTGTGTACTGAGGAGTAAAGGATAAAAGTTGATCATTTATTATATTTGTAACTTTGAATATAGTTTGTGACCCGCCACCACCATATGGATACAATGGATGAATTATTCTAAATAAATCCCCAACCTCTAATTCAGTTGTATATGAAGTTCCTGACCCTATAAGCGTTGAAAGATTATATTGAGTAAGAGATATTAATGAATCACCGGAAAGTTCTGTTGAAAAATTCAAAACTTTATTACCAATTTCAAAATCACCATAAGGATTGCTCATTTGTAATTCTAAATTATAAGGGGAACTATCATCACCATCCAGAATCAACAAACTATATAAAAAATCAAAATCCCTAATAAGTTTATTAGAGTGTTTTCCAATATAATCCCATATAACCATTGAAACATTTGTCTTTATTTGAGAAAAGGACATTTTGACTTGTTTGACGGTTTCAGTTGAGATTCTACCAAACATTTTCATACCAGCTGGATGAATAAGTCTTTTCAGTAAATCTCTATACTTTCTAACCTCAACAGAGGATTCCAATAAGTAAGAGTAAACTTGATAGTAGAAAGAATCTTGTATGTATTTTACATCTGAAATAAAACTATTATTATTTAAGAATTTACCACCATCATCAAATATAGAACCAAAATTTAATTCAATATCATCAGTTCCACTGGAATTCAAATCTAAACTTATACTATAAGGTTGGTTTAATATACTATCATACCAAGATGCTACTGAATAATTTAGATCTGCCCAAACATCAGCCCCATTTCCAATTTTAAATTTGGTTTTATTATATGACGCAGTACCGACAGTTCCTGTTTCAGTTGAACTGACACCTTCAATAATGTCATCATCATCACTAATAAAAACACCACTATACTCTCTTAAAACTAGAATACCAGTTCCAGAGTCCCAAGATACAACTTTACCAGTCCCATCAAGAGTTTGGTGGTTTACTATTTCACCTACTGTAAAATTTCCACTTGGGTTTGTGATATCTAAAGTTAGGTAAGGTAATTCAATACCTATTTCAGTTTTCTTTAGGACTTTTGATGCATATATTCCAGAACCAGTCCAGTCTTCATCATACCCTTCAACTTTTGTTCTTTTGTACCCAATACCTGTTTTTCTGATTTTAACTTGTTTTAGAGTTCCAACATCATTCCCAATTAAATTAAAAGATTCGGAAGTTATATTATGATCACCTATTTGCGTTAAAGTTGGGTATTTGATATACCCTTTACCATCACAATGAACATTTACTTTACTTATTACCCCAACACCATTTTCAATAGCAATACCATTAGGAGCAACTATTCTAACATCATCTATATAAATAGGTTTATATGATAAATCTTCTATAGGTGGTTGACCACCCCAAGATATTTTGATAGATGAATTAATTAAAAAATTGTTAGATTGACTTGGTTCAAATTCAACTTCATACTCACCAACTCTGTCAACAAGAAAAGATTGAACACCAACCCAAGATGACGTTGAATCATCATATACCCCAATTTTAAGATATCTTGATCCAGAATAAGATTTTACATTAACTCTTAATTTTAATTTAAAACCTTCCAAATCCGAAAAATCATAATTAATTGGTTGAGATACCCCAGAATAGAAAGGTGGAAATGAATTTAATTTTAAAGTTCCCCCAGAATAATTTGACCATTGAACTTGGGTTGCATATCCAGTAACTTCCTCTTGCCAATCATCTATATTACTATCAAAATTTGGATTATCAATAGAATAACCAAATTCAGTTATCTCAGAAACAACTGCTTCTATTGGTCTACTTGGACCAGTTGGGGAAAGACATTTTGTATTATCAAATATCAACTTATCACCAACACTGTACCCAATACCACCATTAACAACTTCAATGTCAGTTATCTTACCAGAATTTACACTACAAACATCCAATTCTATAAGGGCTCCCCTATCTATATTTTGAATATCCGTGTAATCTATAACTTCACCAGATCTGTCTATATAAAAAATATCACCTACTGTGAAGGATTCTTCAACATCATTAATTGAAACACTTGAAACCCCATAATAAATTGTACCTATAATTGTTGAAGGGTCACTTTCCAAATATATATTTTCACCTTCTAAGAAATCACCAGAGATACCATATTCATTTAGGACAATCTCATATACAAAATATCCACCTCTTTTGGTGCTTGATATGGTTTCAACGTAAGCATTTACACCAGAACTTTGGCCAACTATTTTTTGAGAAGCAATTTCTGGGATAGTTGTTATATCGTTCGGATTCACTGTTATTGTTTTTGACTTTGAAAAGGTATTATCAGATGGTTTTAAAACATTATCTTTTGGATAACTTACTCTTACATCTTCATTGAAAATTGTTCTAAAAAAGTATTTAAAGGAATCCTCTGTCCCTTTTGACTGATAGAATTCTCTGGAATGTTTGACTAAAAACTTTTTGAATTCAGCAACATCAATATCAGTACTCTGAAATTGGTTAGGAAATGATAACGGAAACCCTTCTAGGTATTCCTTCATAAAGAAATCAACATATTCATCAAGAGTTCTGTCAATGTCTTGTAAGTTCCAGAGATTTTTTGATGACAAAGTTGCATTCTGAATGTAATCAACAACTTTTAATTCACCAGTATATCCATTATCACCTGTAAGGATATCAACTGAATCACCAGATAAAAAACCCCTTGTTGATGTAGAGTCTTGAGATTTAACATCAAATATTGGAATTGAATTTGTCCCATTTTCTAAATTTAAAGTATTATTCCCTGTATTGGTTACATCAAAAATACCAAAATACTCTTTCTCATTTTGAGACGTAACATTATTCAATACAACTATTTTATCAATGAAAGTGTAATCAACATCAACTTCTTTACCATTAACAATCTCTTTTACAGTGACTGTTTTATTTGATATATGTAATATCTTACCCTTAACAATCTTACCATCAGGTTGTTCTTGGGATACATCGTCCCCAACATTAAAATGTCCAACATTTGGGTTTAATGAAGGGTGGACATCTGAATCGGAAACACCCAAAACTTGGATTTGCTGGTTATTCTCTTTTATATAGAAAACATAATTACCATTTTCTAAAAGATAAGAGTTGAGAACTTCAGCATAAACATGTTTGGTGTGTTCAGATCCATCTATTTGTTGACTTGCTCTTATTTTAACACTTGGTGTACTGGAAGAAAAAATTAAATTCAACTCCTCAGTAGAAGAGACTTCTAATTTTGAAGTCTCCATAAATTCATAATATTTCTCTACAAATTTGACAAATTTCGGACCTTCCTCCTGTAAAAAATTAGGAAGTTGTTCCTCTATTAGTTCAGATATTTTATTATTTTGATATGTCATTTTTAAAATTCATTTTGAGTCAGGAATTGTTCTGATATATTATTCATACTAATATTTATAGAACCCAAATCTATTTCCAATATTTGATTTCTTAGAGGTGAAAGATCAGAACTCTTAGGTGTTAGTATCAAATCTATGTAGTCATCACCACTTGTTATTTCTGTTGGTGAAAATCCATTTAATGATATAGAACCTTTGTTATAATCGACTGTACCGATATTAGATTTAACTGATAATTTCACATCACCAGAAAAACTAACTACATTGATATTTCCACTTGAGTCATCTTCCAATAGACAGTTACTAACACCATCATAAGTGAAATTTGAACTAGTTAAAGTCCCAGAATTTACTTCTGCATTAAATTTGCTGACATAAGATGATGATACACCCAAATTTGGAACCAGTCTATTTTTTATTTTGACAGTTGATATGTTTGATTTTATTGCATCAGATGCACTATCAATCTTAGCAACCAATTTTGAGAATCTAAAATATGAATCAAACTTACCAAGATTATCTTGATTGAAACTTTGTATTGAACTTAACACCAAATTTTTAACATATTCTTCACCTTGAGGAACTTCTCTGAGGTTATATTTAACTTCTGACCTAAGTTCTATGAAGGTGTATTCTGGTTCTACTATTTCTGCATCAATAGTAACAACGTTATAATCTTTTACAATATCATTTATGATACTTTGTTTAGCAGTGTCAGTTATAAAGAATCCAGTTTTTGGTTTTAGAGAAATAAACACCCTACCATAATAAACTGGATCATTATCTTCCCCACCCCAAGTTTTAATACTTTCGATGTTCTGATATTTCTTTTGTACTAGGTACTTGTAATCTAGTGCTGTAACAGTCCTATTTTGCATTTCATAGTACTTGGGTGATGTAAACCTTATTTCCTCCAAGGATTCCTTCTCTGCCCCTCCAAATGATGCCGAGGTTCTTGATATAGAACTAAGTTCATAACTTGAAGTGTCTGTAGTGATTACATCAGAGAAAGTAAAACCAGTATCTATATTATTACCTATAGAACCAGAAGTTGTCAAGTACTGAATTTTTATAAGTGTACCATCTGTCAACTTTTTACCAATTCTACCATTACCAAAAAATAATTCATACTTACCAGATTCATTTTCATTCACCCAGTAAACATTATCATTTGGTCCAAGTTCAACAACATTTTCAGCCAAAGATGATACAGCATAAGTGGCATTAACATCTTGAGGATTCTGTTTAACACTGACAATTAAAGTTGAGATGTCAACATTGAGGTTGTCTAGAATAAATCTCTGATTTGGATCTTCTTGAAACTTAACCTCAAAGTTTTGTTCAACCATAATACCTTGCCTGATTGTAAAAGTATCTGTATATATTTTCCTACCACCACTATCAACTTCCCCAGAATCAGATAAATTGTGACCTTCTGTATTCTGAAAAATATAAGTCACTCCATCTTTTGAAGCAGAGAAATTTGAGAATGCTGGTAAAGCAACACTTGCTGGTTGCTCTAGATAAGGGTCTTTTTCAACAACATTTAAAGTGACTTCAACTTGTGCAGATTTAATTGAACTTGGTGTATACCCTAATGCTTTTGACCTAGAAACTACACTCTCTCTTAAAACAGCAGAGTCTAAGAACATCTCATTTGCAACCATATTTTGATAAATTGCATTGTAGTGTGTGTTTGCTGAAAGTATGTCAAGCAGTATTTGTAATCCACTCCCATCAAAATCATAATCTTGAAACTCTTCTTGACCTCTTAAAAAATCTTTTAAATTCTCTTTTAAGATATCAAAATCTAAATCTGTTACTTTAATATTTGACATTATAACCTCAAACTTATCTCACTCTAGAAACAAACAATTCTACTTCTAATGGTTCTAAAGTATTTATCATGGAAAAAATAATTTTTATTATATATCTATTTTCATCTGGTATTGGTTGAACAAGAACATCAATCAAGTTTGCTCTTGGTTCTCTATTTGTAATCACATCTGTAATTTCTTTCTTTAGTAAATCAGCACCATCATCTGTAATTAAGTCAAACAATATTTGCCTAACTCTGGTCCCTTTACCTTTTTGAAAAGGTGGTTCAAAGAATTCTGTCAAAACTAATGTCTTGATTGATTGTTTAACAGCAATATCGTTTTTTACTTTTACTACATCATTTGTTACTGGGTTTTTTTCAAAGGACAATGATATATCACTAAATTCTCTTTTTCCACTCATAAGTAGGTTCCACCTTTTCCTGCAAGGAAATATACTAAAGTATTATATATAAATAAATATAATATATAAATATATAATAATATATATTAATAAGATCTTAATATAATATTATTTATAATAAATATTAATAATAATACTTAGTATATTTTTTTTCTTTTCTATTGACATTCTATCTTTTATGTGGTATAAATAAACTACGAGGTGTTAAAATGAGTAAATTACAAAGACAAATGGCGATATGGATCGTCGGTATATTTTTATTATCCATGGCAGTTAAATATTTTGGATACATTGCAATGTGGGGATTGACTATTCTTTTGGTTTGGTCTTTAATTGATGCAAAGTTTGCTGCAAAACTAGAAACCAAATATGAAAAAGTAAAAGATGAATTAGACAAATTTGAAGACAACTTGAAATGAAATACTCCATCAAAACTTTTGTAGAAAAAAATCATGTTCAAGAAGCTATTGAGTTTCATATTGAAAATGAGGTTCCATTCACAGAAAATATTTTCAGAATGGGTTCAGAAGAATATTTCAACTTCTTTATTGAAGCAAGAAGGATGATGTTCAATGGTGAATTAACTGAATTATCATATTTCGATAAAGAAATTCTTGAAGGTGATTTAGGTAAGTTTGCAATGTTTGATGGTGAAGAGATACCTTTAGATTTCCC
>MDSZ01123195.1_pt1 | contig 13270 bp, 12 predicted proteins | sample 811201 | NCBI WGS metagenome assembly MDSZ01 (sample SAMN05326647, study PRJNA326480) | marine metagenome | isolation source: seawater | place: Indian Ocean: North | collected 2010
ACGACGTTAAATTTTATAAAATTAACTTGTTTAAGAAATTCATTTATAAAGTACTTTTGATTTTGTTCACTTACAAGACCAGTGCTTGGCAAGAAAATAGTAATATTTTTTTTTCCTCTTTTAACTTTTGAATTAAATTTAAAGTAAGAGTCAAATTGTAAAATTCCTAATGTGAATATTTTATTTGAAGGAATATTATTTAAATATTCCATTTCTTTTTTTATTTCGTTATTCCATGTGTAATATTTGTCTGATTTTATGGAAAGGGCAAGTTTAGTTGTTGGATTATCCCAACTATGAACAAGACTTTCGCTTTTTATATTTAATATTTTTGCAGCAAAAAGTAATAGTTTATCATGATTAGAGTGTGCATGTAAAAATAAGATTTTTTTTGGATTAATTTTTAATAGTTTAAAAATATATCCTAAAGAAAGAATAAATAAAAAAAAAAGAATTACTAATCTAAAAAAGTAATAAACTATATCAAGACTTAAAAATTTTGAAATCGGATTGAATGTAAATTTAAAATCATTAGCAATTATTTTATCTAAATATTTATTATTTTTAATTTCATGTTCAATGAGCGACATGGTTTTCCATTTTTTTTTTTTAATGACTCTCGCAGTATCTACGCTAGATAGTAAGAAGTATAATCCTCTAGATATTTTTGAAAATATACTATAACTATAAATTTTTTTAAATTTAAGTCCAAAGTTGCTCAGTAAATTGGTTTTAACTTTAATGTCTGTAAACAAAAAAACATTTTCATTATTTATTTTAAAACTACTTTGAATTAAATTTCTTAAGCACATATTCATTGGTGCAGATATAATAAAATTTTTATCTTTCATTCGTAGTTATTAAAGAATTTTAAATTAGTTTATAGAATTACTTTGATTGTCCATAATATTTATTTGATGAATTCTTTCTGTCAAAATGAAAATTTTTTAAATTTTTTGATATTATTTTTCTTACTCCAATAGTTTTAGTAAGATAATATAGTTTACAAATAAATTCTATTGCAACGGCGTTATTTATCGTTTTTTCTAGAGTATCACCCCAGGCATATAGACCATGATTTCTTGCTAGAATACCTGGTGGGTTTTTAATTTTTTTTTTCTTAAGAGTTTCAACTATTGTTTCACCAATTTGTAGTTCATAATTTTTTTTTAATTTCGTTATTTTTTTTGATAGAGGTATAGAATTTTTAAAATAATCTGCGTGAGTTGTTCCAAGGCATTCAGGTTCAATTTCAGCTTGAGCAAGAACTGTAGAATAAGTTGGGTGTGAGTGAATAATATAATTGACATTCTTTATATTTTTATAAATATAATAATGCGTCCAAGTATCAACACTAGGCTTAACATTTTCAGTTAAATTTTGAAATTTATTATTATTAATTTTACAAATAGAAATTTTCTTTTCATCTAGTTTGGAGGTATCAAAACCAGAACCTTTAATAAAAATTTTTTGAGTTTTTTTACAACGGTAGCTCGCGTTACCAAAATTTAATATAGTTAAATTATTTGTTGATATGAGTTTATTTAATCTTATTACAGATTTAATTTCTTTTTTGAATTTTTTTAATATCATCTAAAAACTGATTTATTGAATTTGTAGTACCCTTATTTTCAAACAATTCTGTGTATATTTTTGGAGGTACTGTAATTATATGGGCTCCAGATGAAATGCCATCTTCTACATCTTGTCTACTCCTAATGCTTCCAACAATGATTTTACTCTTTAAGTTATTATTATCTATATATTTTCGTAAATTTTTAATTATCTTGATTGGATCTTCACCAAGATCTTTTGTTCTATTATAAAAAATTGATATGTAATCCCCAAAAGAGTCAGCCGACAGATAAGCCTGAGCAAGTGTAAATACACAGGTGACATTCACTTTTATTTTATTTTTATGCATATTAGAAATTAAAGATAAATTATCATGAGAGACTGGTATTTTGACATGAAGTTTCCCAAAGTTATATTTTTTTTTTATTTTTATTGCTTCTTTTAGGATTTTTCTTTTATCATTTGTAGTAACTTCAATACTTAAAGATTTGTTATATTTTTTACAAAGCTGCTTAATTTTTTTTAAATGAGCAAAATAGTCTAGGTTATTAATTTTGCTTAAAATAGACGGATTAGTTGTTATTCCTCCACAAAAATTCTTATCTATATTTTCTGCAATTATTTCTAAATCTGCTGTATCTAAGTAAATTGTCATTATTTTTAATTTATTTCTTTAAATTTAAAATTAAGACCATCATGTACTATAATTGAGTCGTTATCGCTATCTTTATTTGATAATTCAATTATTTGACTTTCTTTACTTGCCATCCTCATATGCATGGTACCAGGTTTCATTAAGAAGCAATCATTATTTTTAAGGTTTATAATTTTTTGTTTTGCTCTTCCAAATCTAATTCCAAGTTTTATATGCCCTTTTGAAATATAATAAGACTCAATTTTTTTAATATGAAATTCCATACTACTTTGACTGCCCTTATTCATATTAATAATTTTAGCAGCACCTTTACTATTAGAAAAAAGCGTTATTATTTCCCCCCAATATTTTTTTAATCCATAGATTTTTTTATAAGAAATATAATTTTTCTGAGTAAATTTATTTGTATTACTAATTTTTAATTTAGACTTATTTTGGAACATAATATAGCAAAATGAATTATCAATTGCTTTAAATGTTAAAGGTTTTAAAGATTTTACTAAATTTGATTTATGGACATGAAACTTATTAGAAAAAATAATATTTTTACAATTATAAATAAAAAAATTTGAGTTACTTACTTTATAAAATAAATTTTTTTTTAAATTTAACTTGTATAAAGAGTAGTTTTTTTCATAAAAAATTTTTGAAAAATTTTTTTGAAGGTTGGGCTTATATTTCGTATTTAATTCCTTAAAATCTTTACCGTACATAGCTTTTTCTTTCTGTTATAACCCTATAAGCTTCTTTATTAGATTTTTTTAATACCAAATTTATATTTTTTTTTTCAATTAAATGGGAAAAAAAAGCCAATAATGTATCTCCAGCCCCAGCTTCGTCAATTACTTTTTTTCCTTTTAGACCTCCAATATGGAATTGATTGTTTCCTAGCATAGTTACTCCCAATTTTCCTTTTTTCAAAATAATATTTTTTATATTTTTTAAATGAATTAATTCTTTTATATTCTTTATATTATATTTTTTTTTATATAATGCAGCTTCTTGGGTGTTCATGAAAAAATAATCCACGTATTTAAAATTTTTAATTTCCTTTACACTTCTAATTTGAGTATCAACAAATAAAATTACATTATTTTCTTTACAATAATTACAAATAAAATTCACTAATTTTGGTGTTACTACCCCATGATTATAATCTGAAACTATAATTTTATTAAAATTATTTTTTTTTAAAACTAATTTTAATTTATTTAAAATGTTTTTTCCAAATTTGGTTTTTTTTAAGTTATCTTCATTAAATTGAAATATTTTTTTATTTTTATACCAATATCTATTTTTAATAATATTATTTTCGTTATTATTGATTGTAATAATATTTTCTTCTAAGTTTAAATATTGATTTTTATTATTTTTTGTTAAAAAAAATAAATTTTTTTTATTAATTTTATTTAAGATTTTGTATACAAATCCAGCACCGCCTAAGTTTAAAGTTTTACTTACAATTTGATACTTTGGAGTGTTTGTCTCTAAACTTTTGCCTATTTTTTTTAAAACATAGTGATTATCAAAAATTAATTCTCCTATAATGAGAGTTTTATTCATTTATTTCTTTTAGCAGAGGAAATTATTTTTGTTGTTGAGTATCCTGGCTTTTTTTTGAATATTTTTATATCAATATTTTTATTTATCTTATCTCTTTGTCTTACTTGTTTTTCATCAAAATCATCCCCTCTAATAATTACATTTGGTTTGATTTTATTAATTATTTTTGTTGGTGATATTTCGTTAAATATTAATACCTCATCAACTTTTGCAAAACTCATAAGAGTATTTTTTCGGTCGTTTTCGTTATTCATAGGCCTATTTTTACCTTTAATTTTTTTTGTTGAGATATCTGAATTAATAGCAATTACCAATCTATCGCAAATATTTGTTGCAAAGTTTATTAAATCAATATGTCCCGGATGAATAATATCAAATACTCCATTTAAAAAGCCAAGCTTGTATTTTTTATTAAATTGGGACTCTATTTTAGCTATTCTTTTAACATGTCTATCTTCACCAAATTTTGTTCCAAGCCAAGAAGATAAAATTTTTATATTCTCTTCAACTCCATTTACCCAAGAACCAAGGCAGATTACATTTGAGTCATTGTGTTCTCTACTTTTTGATGCAACTAATTTAGAATGTGCTAAAACCGATCTAATTCCATCACATTTATTTGCAACTATATTTACACCCACACCTGTTCCACAAATTAAAATGCCTCTATTTTTTTTTAAATCTTGATTAACTATATTTCCTAATTGTTGAGCCACATCATTATAGTCTGTCTTTATTTTTTCATTATAATTACCAAGATCTATGACTGTAAAACTTTTTTTCTTTAAATGTTTTATAATCTCATATTTTTGTTGAGTACCATTATGATCACTACCAATTACAATAATTTTTCCCATTTTCTATTTATTAAGAAATATATTAAATTTTAATATCATACAAACAAAATAAAAATCATTTAACAAAAAAATTTTTTGTAAATAATTAAAAAAGTTCCATAGGCTGATCCAATTAGTGCCACACTAAAAATTAAAGGATAATAAAATAATCCAATTAATAACAAATTTATTTTATTTATTTTGACTAACATTGTGTACAATCTTATATGTGTGAAATAAAATAATAATAAAAATAATAAAAATATTTTAAAGTCAATTACTATTGTGAAAACACCAACTAGCGGAAAAAATTTAAATAATATATTAATTAACTTAAATCTTTCATCTCTCACCACTTTACTTTCATAAAATAGTTGAGACCAAATCTTTGATCTTTCAAATACTTCCCTTATTGTTGATAAATAATTTTTGTAATAATGATATGGACCAATTTTAAAGTTTGTAAAAATCTTTGTTTTCTTCAAAATTCTCTTTGAATATTCCTCATGTTCACATATAGATTTTTCTATACTTTCGTCCCATCCGTTAGTTTTATTGAAAATATTTCTATCTATAATAACACATTGGCCATGGATAAGTTGATCTTGAAAAAAATTTTTATTTTTATGATTTAAATAAATATCTAGTATAGCTTTAAGTTTAGCAGCATATGAAGAATTTTTTTCATAGGATTTAATATTATAATAAAAAGATAGTACATTAATTTTTTTAGATTTAATTATATATAAAACCTGACTTAAAAAGTTTGGCGTTATCTCAAGATCACTATCAAAAAAAAATAAAAAATTGCCTTTAGCAAATTTTGCACCATGATTTCTTGCAGAGGCAGCGCCACCATTTCTTTTTTTAAAGTATTTAAATTTAAATAATTTTTTTAGATTATATATATTTTCTTTAGAGCCATCATCTACAACTATAACTTCAAATAAATTTTTTAATAATGGATATTTATTAATGTTCTGTCGGATAGATCTTAGCAATCTTGTCAAATGAATTTTATTATTATATGAAGGGATTATAATAGAGATAAATGGTTTCATTTTTACAACCGAAAAATTACAAAAAAATATTTATTTTATTTTTAATTGTATCTATATCACCTCTCCTTTTTTCTAAAATAAATTTAATTGGTAATCACGAAATACCTAATTATTTAACTAATTTTTTAAATTTTAAAGATTTTTTGATTAACCACGAAGAAATTAATTTTATGATATCTTCTGAAAATCAGAGATATAGACCAATATTTTATACTATAAAAGGTTTGGAATATTTTTTATTTGAAGACAATCATTTTAATTATTTTGCATTTAAGTTTTTACTAATAATTCTTAGTGCTTATTTTATTTATGAAGCGAATAAAGTTATCTTCAAAAAAGAGGATTTAATTTTTTTTTCTACATCAGCTATAATTTTTTTTCCTACAAATTATGATATTTTTGCTAGATTGGATGTTCAGGAATTTTATTTTTTAATTTTTTTTTCAATTCTAACTTTTTTAATTATTAAAAAAAATTTAGTTAAAAACTTGAAATATAAATTAAATGATTTTTTTGTATTTATTCTTTTAATTTTAATAAGTGGCGTTAAAGAAATTTTTGTTTTTCATATTTGCCTCTTCATAATTGTAAATTATTTATTCAATTTAAAAATAATTATCTTTAATAATAAATTTTATTATGTTTTTCTTATATGCTTGCAATTATTATTTTTAACCAAGTTTTTATCAATCTTTGCAAATGTAGGATCTGGTGCTTATGATTTGGAACATAATTTCAACAAGCTATTTTTTCTGATTAAAAACTTTCCATTTCAAAATCCAATAAATTTTGCACTTATTTTCGGTTGGATTGTTTGTATATTTTTAAATTCTCAAATTAGGATAAGTTTATATGATTTTAAAATATTATTATTATTATCTTCTCATATCATTTTAGATTATTTTTTCTATCAAGGTTTAGGATCTTATAGGCATTATTTAATTGGAATAATTTGTTTAGTTTATTTTTTTTCAATAATTTATAAAAAATATTTTTTTGAAATAACCTTATTTAAAAAAAAAGCATATATAATTAAAAATTTATCTTTTTTGATAATTCTAATTTTTTTTATCATGCTTTTTTCTTTAAACTTAAAAATGACGGTTCAAAATATCCAAGAACATAAAATACTCTCGAAGATTTATAATTCTGATCAAGATTTGATTATTAAAAGCCAAACTCCTAATGAAAGATTTATTTCTTTAGCATATTTCTCGAATTTTTATAAACCACAAAAACAAATAATTTATAGTGATGGAAAAAAATCATTTTTAATATCACCAGAGAACTTGACATTTAGATTTTCGATGCCAAAGAATAATGATATTTTTTCAAAGAATAAATTTGATTGTTTAATTTTTGATGAAGGTTTGGATATTGAAGAGTGCAAAGTCCTTTATTTTTTTCCAAAAGAAATAGACTTATTTTGAATTATTCTATAATCTCAATTTCATCGATAATATACCTGGGTCTATTTTTTACCTCCATATGTATCCTTCCAATATATTCTCCAATTAAAGAAAGTATTAAAAAGTTTAGTGATGAAACAAACATTATTGCTAAGAAAATACTTTTCCAACCAGGCACCTCAAATCCATTTTTGTAATTAATATATGAATCTATTCCAAAGAAAATAAATACTAAAAAACACATCGCAGATAACATCAAAATTATTCTAAGCGGGAAATTTGAAAAACTTAGTATTCCATCAAAACTAAACTTAATTAATTTTCTAATCGTCCATCCTGATTTACCACTAATTCTCTCATTTCTATTAAATTTATATGCTACTTGTTTAAATCCTGCGGTAGTTATTAGCCCTCTTAAGAAAATATCTTTTTCTTTAGTGTTTTTAACAAAATTTAAAATCTTTTTATCTATTAATTTAAAATCACCTACATTTTTTTTAATTGTATTATTTGATAGAAAATTAATCACACTATAAAATATTGATGATGATAGTTTTTTTAAAAAACTATCTTTTCTTGAAATCCTTTCACCATAAACACAATTTGCTTTTGTTGAGGTTAAAATATCAAACATTTCTTTTATTTTTTCCGGTGGATCTTGAAAATCTGCATCAATTAATAAAGCGTAGTCAGACTCTACCTTATCTATGCCAGCTAATAACGCATATTGTTGTCCAAAGTTTCTTGATAATTTTATCCCAATAACTTTTATTTTTGTATCTTTGATCTCTTTTATCTTATTCCAGGTATTGTCAGTAGATCCATCATTTACCAATATAATATTAACAATATCCAATTTTTCTTCTTTTTTAATCTCGTTAAATTTTCTTACAATATATTCAATGTTGTCTTGTTCATTGTAGCAGGGAATTACTATGTCAATACTCATGGTTTTTTAAAAAATTTATAATTATTAGTATACCAATTGATAATACTCGGAAGCTCATCTAAAAGTTTTTTCTTTGGCCTCCATCCATATTTTTTTATTTTTTTTGTTGATACTGCGTATCTTTGATCATTAAAAGGTCTATTTTGAGTATAGATGATACTTTTATCAGGATCTTTTCCCATTAATTTACAAATTTTTTTAGCAACTTCTTTATTTTGATATCTTTCATTTGATCCTAAGTTCACTGTTCCTAGTATTTTTTGTTTCATAATTAATATTATAGCTTTACCAAAATCTTTTACTGATAAATAAGTTCTTACATGTTTTCCATTACCATGTATTTTTATTCTATTATTTTTAATTAAGTTTAAAATACAAGAAGGTATAAGTTTTTCAGGATATTGTCTTATTCCAAATATATTATTGCTTCTAACTATTGTCGTTTGATTATTAATAAATTTTTTGTAAGTATTTAAAATTATCTCAGCTGCAGCTTTAGATGCAGAATATGGATTAGTTGGATTTAGCTGATCATTTTCATAGTTCATACCTTTTAATTTTTCACCATACACTTCATCAGTACTCACATGAATTATATGATCTACTTTTTTCTCAAGACAAAATTGATAAAAACAATGAGCACCTAATGTATTCGTTTTAGTGAATATTATTGAGCTTTTAAAGGATCTATCAACATGACTTTCTGCAGCAATATTTATAGCCACAGATATATTTTTAATTTTAGATTTCAATTTATTTATATTAATAATATCATTTTTAAAAAAAAATACTCTTTTACTTTTAAGAATTTCTCTCAAAAATATTTTGTTTCCTGAATAAGTAAGTTTATCAATTATATATAAATTAGAGTGTTTAAAATTTTTAAATATTTGATGACAAACTTCAACACCTATAAATCCAGCACCACCAGCAATTAATATATTCTTAATTTTTTTTTTCACTGTTTATTATTATTTAAAATTTCTTTTTACTTCAAATTATTTAATTTTTTTATTGTTTAATTTTTTTAATATTTTTACTAATTGTTGAAATGAAATAGAGCAAAGTCCAAAAACCAAATGAATTAAAATTATTAAAAAAACTACCAAATGACTTTATAGGAAAATAATTTATTACTAAATATAAAGTTAATCCAATAAGAAAATATAAATTAAATGATTTTGAATTAAAATTATAAAAAATATATAATAAGCTTTTATAAATCACATTGATTAATAGCAAAATAAATAAAGATAATCCTATCAGACCTAATTCAGATAATAATTCTAAATAAATATTATGAGGATGTGAGGCACAAGCATTTTTTTTTATTTCTTGAAATTTCTTACATTCTATTCGAAAAGATCTTACTCCATTGCCAATTATTTTTTTTTCTTCCCATGATTTTTTTGCTGCATAAAAATGATGAGCCCAGATTGAATTTTCAAAATTTCTTACATCTTTCTTGAAAGAAAAAATTCTTTTTTCAATGTATTTTATTCTTGAATAATCATACTGGCTTAAGAATGATGTTATGACAACAGTTGAAATTAATATTAAAAGAAATATTTTTTTTTCCTTAAGTAAAGTAAAAAAAACAATTATGGTAAGTAATACCAATGATGAAATTCTTTCCCCGCTAATTAAACATCCAGTTAGAATTATTAAAATTGAAAAAACAGTTGTATATACATTTATTTTTTTGGACGAATAATTCCATAATATGTAAGAGAAAATATACGCAGAAAAGTAAGTTATAAAACTTCCGCTTATTGGTTCTAGCCTTATTGGAAGAGTGGTCCTTTGATCATCAAGATTATAACCTGTGATAACTTGGAATAGATTAAATGAAATTAATACGGCAATGACCATTAGTGCAGATCTACAAAATTTCTTTAAATCTTTTTCATTAAACTTAATTACTAATTCTAAAACAAAAAAATAGATTAAAAATCTAAGATAAGATAAACCTTTAAAAAAAGATATTTCATGATCACTAAATATACTCGAGAATAAAATAGATGTGAAAAATAGTATTAATGTAATTTTAAAGTAATTAATTTCAATTAATTTTAAACTAAAGTTTTTTATATTAAGTAAAAACAATAAAAAAAAATATATTTCTAAAAACAGAGGCCCAAGTAAAAAAACAAAAGGAAGAAATTGTAAAAATTTTGAGTTAACTACTTTCTGCATTTTGTAAGTAAATAATGCAGATAACATATATGTACAACCATAATAAGATAAGAATAAATTTATTTATTTCAAAAAATAAACTACTTAATAACGGCATAAAATAAAACAAATTCATTATTAAGATTGAAATTTCCTTACTGTATTTTGATATTACTAAGTGATGGAAATGACTACGATCAGCATTTAATGGTGATTTACCTTTCAAAATTCTAAAAATAAAAAGCCTTACCATATCCACTCCTGGTAAAAGCATTAATAAAAATATATTTTCCGCATATAAAAAATTATTTATAAAATTTTCGCTTAGACCATGATTATGATTATCAATAATTAAATAGGATAACAGTATTGAGGATAGATATATCCCGCTATCACCTAAAAAAATTTTTTGATTTAAATTTAAAAAAAGTAAAAGTACATAAGTTATTAACAAACAAATTAATAAATCCTTATTTTCCAAAGTATAATTTAATAATAGAAATATGATTATTGAAATAAAGTAAGTTATTGCAGCACCATCTATCCCATCAATCATATTACTTGAATTGATAAAAACCAGAATACATAAAATTATAAAAAATTGATTTAAATAATCTGTAATTTTTACTACTCCAAATTCATAAAAATATATTTTTTCAAAATTAAAGTACTCTTTAAAAATAAAAATTAAAAGTATTAGTATGAATAATTTTAAATATGCATTTAAGTTAAAGATATCATCTAAAAATCCGACTATAAAAAAAAGAAATAAAAATAAAAAAAATTTAAAGTTAAAGATTAAGTTTGATTCAAAAAAATAATTAAATAGGATTAAACCAATAAATATTATCATTCCTCCTAAGAGAGGAGTAGGTGCCGAATGAAACTTTCTTTTATTATCAGGTTTATCGTAAATAAATTTAAATATATTATTTTTAGAAATTTTTAGCAGTATGAGTGATATCAAACAGATTACTATAGTAAAATTAAAGTATATAATCATTCAGGCGCAAATATTATAATTTTATTTTGTCAAATAAAACTTATATCCTTTTATGGTTTTTATATCTTTTATAAAGTCTATATTATCTTTTACACAAGGAGATAAATTTGGATAGTAGCATATTTCAAAATTTTTATAGAAGTATATTGCGTTACTATTGATAATCTTGGAATCAATTTGTTCATTTTTAAACGTTTGTGGAAGCAGGGGATTAGAATCTTCTTTAATTATTCTGTGAATATTTTTGAAGCTAAGAATTATCAATGGAACTATTAAAAAAAACTTAAGAATAAATGAAATTTTATAATCTTTTGTTTTAAATATTTTTACAAATAATCCAGAAGCTAATAGAATTGCGAAGGTTATAAGGAAACCTGCTCCATATCTATATAAAGGAAAATTCATAAACCAAAATATTATTGATCCAGTAAAAAAGATTACCAAACAAACATACTCTCTATTAAATGAAATATTTTTTTCAATTATTTTTTTTTTAGGTAAGTAAAAATTAAAAAAAAGAAAAATTAAAGAAATTAAAATTAAAAATGGTAAAATTTTTTCAATAATTTTTAAAAAATGCACACTCAACCATGCATTTAACCAGTTGAAATTTTTTACATAGATTTCTTCACTTAAGTTTCCAGTACTATCAGGGAAGCCCATCGACCAAGCCTTACTTTGAAAATAAATTTGTTTATAATTAAGATGTTTAATTAATTCAGAGCTCCAATCAGTTTCAATACAGGTTATATAAAAGGGGTATAATAAACAACTTGTATTAATAAAATTTTTTAAAACATATAAAGAAACAAGAATAGAAAAACATATAATTGGTTTTAATTGAAATAATTCTTTTATATTAATTTTATTTAAAATTAGAATTAAAAAGGGAAACAGTATTAAAAAGGAATAGGTAGTTCTATTAAAAATTATAAACAAAACAATTAAACCTGTATAAAAATATAAAAATCTAAAATTAGAAACTGAAATTTTTGTTTTTGAAAGATAAATAATTAGTGAACTCAAATATACAGTTAGTAATGCAGGATTTAAGTCAATACCCCAGTCTGAATGTTTGGAAAATTTTAGTGTGAAAAATATTAAAGCTAGGGCATTAAAAGATGACAAAAAATAGTACTTTTTTAAAAGACCAATTTTAAAATATTTATAAAAAATACTTAAAACCAGACAATAAAAAAAGTTATTTTGAATAATAATCAAGTATTCAGAAATTTTTGGAATATAGCTCAAAGCAGATAGATATTGAATAAAGGCTGTATGACCAAATCTAAAATGTAAATTTGAAATTCCAAAACTTATTTTGTCATTATTTATAAGCGCTATATAGGAATTATGGTAAAGGTTACTATCTTCAGGGTTTCTTGAAAAAGTTATTACTAAAATTAAAATTAAAATATAAAGAAAACTTTTCTTTAATATTTTAATTAAATTTTTTTTATCTAAAAAAATAAATAGAAATAAATTAAATATCAAAATGGCAATATTTAAAATTTCATTCAGTGAAAAAATAAAATTTAAAATAAACCCAAATATAGAAAGTGAAATTAAAGATATTAATGTTGTTTCGTTTAATGATATATGATTAATTTTATTTATTATTTTTTTATGTAATATTGAACCTAAAATAAAATAATTAGTGTAAATTATAAATGATCCAATTAGAAAATAACTATACTCTTGCATGAAACCTTTATTATCAATTGTAATTCCTTGTTACAATGAAAAATCAACAATCATAAAAATTATTAAAAAAATTAATAAACAAAAAATAAATAAAGAAATCATTATCGTAGATGATGCATCAAATGATGGAACAAGGGAATTACTAAAAAGGATTAACAAAAGAAAATACAAAATTAATAAAATTTTGTACAATAGGAAAAATTCTGGAAAGGGAGCGTCGATCCGAAAAGCTCAAAAATATGTAAATGGGGAATATATAATTATCCAAGACGCTGATTTAGAATATGATCCTCAAGATTACAAAAAAATTATTAGAAAATTCAATTCTGATTCTAGAATA
>MDSZ01108535.1_pt1 | contig 13269 bp, 11 predicted proteins | sample 811201 | NCBI WGS metagenome assembly MDSZ01 (sample SAMN05326647, study PRJNA326480) | marine metagenome | isolation source: seawater | place: Indian Ocean: North | collected 2010
TAAAAAATTAACATGTTTAATGACAATGAAAAATGTGGGTCATACTTTAACTCAAATCAAGCACAATTAAGAGAACAAAAGGCTAAAGAGAAACTTGCTATTGAAAAACCTTTAGTTGCAAAAAAAGCTAGAGAAAGTATTGAAAAAATTGCTAACAATATAGCAGTTCCACAAATAACATTGAATTACAACTATCTTTGTAATTTTCAATGTGAGCATTGTTGTTCAGATTTATTTATGAATAAAACTTCAAAAGCTGAGAAAGCTGACATTCGAAGAAAAATGACTCCGGAAGATGTCAAAATGCTCGCGGATCAAGCTGATGAAATTGGTTCTTACTCAGTTACTTTATCAGGAGGAGAACCATTAGTTTGGAAAGATTTGAAAAATGTCATTACAGCTATTGGTCCCGAAAGATTTCATATAGGAATAGATACAAACGCTTGGTTTTTAAGTGAAGATAAAGCAAAAGAATTGAAATCATTGGGTCTAGATAAATTTCAGATTAGCTTAGATAGTTTTGTTGAAGAAGAACATGATGAATTTAGAAAAAAAAAAGGTTCCTATCAAAAAGTAATTAAAGGTGTTGAAAATGCAGTCAATGCAGGGTTGAGAGTGATGGTAATGACGTGCATTACAAAATCAAGAGCATATTCACAAGAGTTTAAAGATATGCTTGAATGGGGAAAAAAAACAAATGTTCCAATTTATGTAACTTTAGCAAAACCAATAGGAGCATGGGCAGGACATACAGAAGAATTGTGTGGAAACAAAGAAATTGATTATATTCAAAAACTTTCTAATGACTATGATATTCAAACAAGATCTGCACATGTTAATGGAGTAGATCTTGGGTGTATTGCAGTAAAAAGAAGTATAACGGTTACAAGATATGGAGACGTGATGCCATGTCCTTACATACATGTCCCGATGGGTAATATATTTAAAAAAAGTCTTAATGATATAATTAATCACGGTTTGAAATTAAAACATTTCAGCTTTGGGGAAAAGAGAACATGTTTAGCTGGAAATAAGGATGAATATTTCGTCAAAGAATATATGCCAAAATTATGGGGTCATAAAGACATTGCACCTTTCGAAAAAGTTTTTGATGAAAAAGATTACATTGAACTCTAGTAAGAAAATCACCCTCAATAAATTAATATTAAAAATTAAATCAGCAAAATTTAATGAAAAAAATCATTTTTCCCAAATTGTCGGTAACAATAGATTTATAGTATGGGGACAAGGCGAAGCTTATAATGCATTTCAAAGATCGGTTATTAGTGTTTTAAAAAAAAAACCTGATTTTGTTATAGATAAAAAAAAAATTAAAAAAAAAAATTTCTTATTAAAAAGTAAACTTTATTATTGGAGCAAAAAGAAAAAAAATTCTTTTTTTTATATTTTATGCACAGGATTAAGTAAAAATTTTAGGCAAATAAAATCTGAATTACTTAAAATGGGTATAGATAGAAAAAAAATTATATGGGTTACTAAAATTTATGAATTTAATATTCACACATGGCAAAAAAAATTTGAGAATAGGAGGGAATTTATAAAACAAATACCAAAAATAAGAAAAGCTTATTATCTTTTATCAGACGCTGACAGTAAAAAAATATACTTAAAATTATTAGATATATATATTACGCATTTAGTCAAAAAAATTCCCCAAACAAGACAAGTTCAATATTTTCCTAAAAATTTATTTAAGCAAGAAGATTATAAAAATATCATAAATTGTGGAGCCTATGATGGAGATACTTTAGAAGCTTATTTTCAAAAATATAAATTAATAGCTGAAAATGGAAAAATGTACGAACCAGATAAAAAAAATTTTATAAAACTTGTATCAAAATCAAATGATATAAAGAAAATAAGAAAGTTGTTTAATTTAGATTGTCTTAACTATGCGTTGTCTAATAAAGATGGTTATTTGAAATTTATTATCAATAAAGGTCTTTCGTCAGAAGTTGCTAAAACAAACAATTTAGGAATTAAAATAAAATGTTCAAAACTTGATACTGAGTTAAAAAATATATATATTAAAAATTGGTATTTAATATTAGATTGTGAGGGACATGAGATAAAAGTCCTACAAGGGGCAAAAAATAATATTGAAAATAATAATTTAAATATTGCTGTAAGTATTTATCACAAAATATCTGATTTATGGGATATAATTTTACTTCTAAACACATACAATATAAAGTTTAAATTTTTTATTAAAAACTATTCTGGTTTCACGTACGAAACAGTTTTATATGCAAAGAAATAAACTAAATTTGGATATTAAGAATTGCCGGTTATGTTATTCTAAAATTCTTCTTAAAAAAGGAGATTTTTTAAGTTTGGGCAATTCACCCTCAAGAAGCCAAAATTTGGCAAAAGATAAAAAAGTTGCCAAAAAACAACTGGTGGAATTAAAATTATATAAATGTAATAGCTGTGGATTAGTACAACTTTTAAATAAGCACTCAGAATATTATAAATCATCAATAAGATCTTCAATAATTACAAATAATAGAAAAAAGGAAATAAATTCGATGCTCTCTTATATTAAAAAAAAATTTCCTAAAAGTAAAAATATAATAGAAATTGGAGCAGGTAGAGGTGAATATTTAAACCTTAGTAGTAAATTTTTCAGCAAAGTAATAGGTTTTGAATTTGATAACAATTTAATAAAAAATAAAATTACTAAACAAAAATTAATCAAATTTTATCCTGATGGAGTTAACAAAATCTTAAAAAATAAGAAATTTGATGGAATTTATTGCCTTAATTTTTTGGAGCATGCAATAAATGTAAATCAATTTTTTAAAAATATTTTATCAATATTAAAACCAGGTGGTTTTTTATTCATAGAAGTTCCCAATTTTAAACATATGTATAAAAATAAAATTTTTTATGACTTTACTATTGAGCATCTTTCTTATTTTGATGATAAAACATTGACTAATCTTTTTTATCTGAATGATATAAAAATAATTAAAAAAAATTTTACTAGAAGTAATCATAATTTATCTTTTTTAGGGATAAAATATAATAATAATTATAATTTTGACTATTTGATAAATGAAAACTTAAAAATTAAAAAAACAATAGAAAAATTTTTAAGTAATATTAAGAATGAATTAGTAATTTGGGGTGCATGTCATCATACATTTGAACTCTTAATTAAAACTGAATTAAAAAATAAGGTCAAATATTTAGTCGATTCATCTCAAAATAAACAAAATAAATTTGCTCCAGGAACCAATATTAAAATTCTTAATCCTAAAAAATTGTTCACTGATAAACCAAAATACATATTAATTTCAGCAAGTTCTTACACAGATGAAGTTATAGAATTAGTTAAAGAAAAATTTTCTTTTATAAAAAATGTTTATATTGTAAAGGATAATAAAATCAAAAAGGCTTGAATTGAAAATTCTTTTTTTTGGTGGAACTGGTATAATTGGAAAGAATTTTTACCATTATTGTAAAAATAAAAATATCAAGTTTAATATTATTTCTAGAAATAAACCTGATTTTAAACTTCGAAGAGAAGATAAGTGGATCTCCTTTGATATTTTAAAAAATACAAAAATGAATTTATCAAAAACCTATGATATAATTATAATTGGAACCACGCTGACTTCCTCTGAGAAATTAAAAATTAAAAAAGGTGATTATCATAAGATTAATAATTTTGGTATACAGAATATATTAAATCAAATTGATAATATAAATTTTAAAAAACTAATCTTTCTTTCCAGTGGAATAGTTTATGGCCGTTACACTAAGAGAAAACCAACTGAAGTTTCAAAAATTAAATTTTTTAAAAAAGATAAATTAAATGAATATGCAATTTCAAAAATTAATGCAGAGAAAAAAATACTCTCATTTTGTAATAAGAAAAATAAAAATTATTTGATATTGAGAATTTTTTCAATAATAGATTTTACTATAAGTGATAATAATTTTACATATGTAATGAATATTTTTTTAAAATCTGCTCTAAAAAGTAATACTATTAATATTCTAAGTAATCCAAATAATATGATAAGTTATTTAGATATTAATACTTTTAATAATATACTTTTTAAATTATTTAATAAAAAACATAAAAATTTTATTTTAAACATTGGTTCAGATAAAGAATTTTCTATTATAAATCTTGCCCAAATAATTTCAAAAATTCTTAAAAAAAAAATTGAAATTAAAGTACCTAAAAAACATTTCAATCAATCATTTTATGTTCCAAACACAAAAAAACTTAAGAAAAAAATAAAAAATTTAAATCCCCTTTCTGTTGAAAAGATTTGTAAAAGAATTTTAGTTAAATTAAGATTATCACTCGAGCAATAATTTTTTAATTACTAACTCCTTGGTAATAACCTATTAATTTTTTAGAGTTTTCGGATAATTTTGAAATTTGACTTTTAGATATCAATCTAAGATGATTGTCTTCGGAGGATATATATTTTAAAACTGAACTAGAGAAACAACACAATATAGCTTTTCTAATTTTTTTAGAATTATTTGCTGATGATCTATGCCACAAATTTCCACTCCAAATTATTAGTGATCCTTTTTTGCATAAAATTTTCTTTTTTTTTCTTGGTTCTTTATTTAATGGGTGTTTTGGTTTTATGTGGGTATTAATGCCAAGTTCTGTCGACCCATTAATACTAGTAAAATTATCTATCGCAATTGCCACTTGGACTCTGGTTAGCCATTTGGGTATTGGTTCAGGTAAATTTGAGTCGATGTGCCAATGCTGTTTTTCTGCACCTGGATATAATAAATTTGACTGTAAAGAGCTCAGATAAAATTTGTCATGGTATGTGTTTCTATTAAATAGTCTAAACATCAGATTATTTATAAAATGATTATCTAAAATTAATTTAGAGAATAGAATATTTTTTCCTATTAAATTGTAACTTCTTCTAGATTTATTATTTTTTCCATAAAAATAAGCTGTATTATTTTTTAATTCTTTATATTCTATTTTTGAAAGTGCACTTGAAATTTTATCTATATCACTTTTTTTAAAAAAATTCTTAATAACTAAATATCCATTTTTTTTAAATTTTTTTTCATATCCATTTAAATTTTTTAAAATTCCATAAAACTCTGGTAAATTGGTGATCTTGCTATTTTTTTTACTAATAATTTTTTCAAGAAGAATTATTATATATTTATCTAGCGCTTCTATTAATGAATGTTCAAAACTTGAATTTTCATAAAATTTTTTTTTTGAATTTTTGAGTTTATAATAAATTTTATTAATTAATTTGTTCTTTTTTATTTTAGAAAATTCTCTGTTTATATCTTTTTTATAAATAATTTTTTTTAAATTATCTTTTGATTTATTTAAAAAAAAATCTATGTCATCTACATTCTTAATTTTAAGAGTTTTAGAAAGGAAATTATTTCTAAAATGTTTTTCTATAGAATTCATAGTTGTGTTTTTTAAAATTCTTATAGAAATCAACAATCTTAGATTTTTTCCAATTAATTTATTGTCAGGTATTTCACCAATAATTTTTTGTAAAGAACTAAAGTTTTCTATCATCGTTTTTATTTAAAATTTATTCGCTCTTCTTCAACTACGTTTGGTAAATTTTTAGCATATGAAACTAGTATTATTACATATTGACCTAAAACACCAATCATTGTTATCATTAAGGAAAGGATGAAAAATAAACCAATAATTAAAGGAGCTATACCAACTGAAAATGTACTCCAATAAATTAATTTATAAAATAAATAAAATATAGCTGTTAAAAAAGAAAAAAAACTCATAATAAATCCAATCATAATAATTAGTCTTAATGGTTTTAAGCTCATTTTAAATATAGTTTCAGTGCCATATGAAAATAAATAATTTAAATTACTCTTAGAATATCCTTTTTTTCTTACTTCTTTTTTAAATTTCACTAAATCATATTTATGAAAAAGTTCGAAAGTAGTACCTCTTAAAAAAGCATTAGGATCATATATATTTACTAATTCATTTTTCACTGATTTATCAAACATAAATCCCTCGGTATTTATTGGCATATTTTCATCTGAAAGAAATATTAAAATTTTCCAATAGTATTTTTTTAATATTTTAAGAAATCTACTTTCATCAGATGTTATTTTTTGTCCAAATACTATTTTACTACCACCTTCCCACTTTTTTAGAAAATCGTGTATAAGTGAGGTTGGCTGTTCAAGATCTGAGCTCAAATGAATTATTACATCACCTGTTGCTTGTTTAAGTGCATGTTTTACAGTTCTTTCAGATCTAAAATTTTTTGTACAAATTATAACTTTAAAAGCTTTATTTTTTTTGGCTATTTCTCTTAATCTTTCTATTGTACCATCGTTTGAATTATTATCTATTACAATAATTTCATATTCATATTTATTATCGTAAACTTTTAATTCATTTATTACTTGAGCACTAAATTCATCAATTAATTCAACTTCATTATAGCAACATGAGACTATTGATATTTTTTTCATGATAAATAACTAATAAAATTTAGCGTTTAACAAATTTTCTCGGTTAGGTAAATTGCAAAATTATCATTTTCATCAAAAAGACAATAATTTGACAAGTTAACTTTTGTTATATCAAAAAAATCATCATTTTTATCTAATATTAAAATTTCAGGATTAAGTTTAGTGTCAACTTTATCGAAATTATTAACTAAATTAATAATTTCAAACTTTGGTATTGCAAAAGAGTGAGAAATAGATGGTTTTATATTTTTGATAAATTTAATATCTTTAAAATCATCGCTTTCATTAAATGTTGATAATTTATTTGCCAAATATTTTCTTCCAAGAAAACTAATAGCTATATGATTATACATTCTTTGCCCATAAATACGATTTTGTAAAATACTATTGTAATCATCAATGTCGTATCTAAAAAATTTAATAACTTTAATAAAATCATCTTGTAAATTTTTATTTGATCTTGTTGTCCACACATTTGTAGAGATATATGAAAAATTTTTATAATCATTCATTAAAAGCCATGCTGAAATTTTTAAATCTGTAACTAAAATTTTTTTATTCTCTAATTTTAAATTCTCTATTTTGTTAATTGTTTTATTTATATCTGCTCTATAATCAAAATTTGATTTCAAAACATCTTCACTTATTAAATAATAATTTATTGAAAATAATGATATGAAAATAAAAAAAACACTTGATACATTTAAAACCTTTTTATTTATAAATAAATTTATTAAATACAAAGAAAAAATTATAATATTAATTGTTCCAGATATTAATATAAAATTAAAAAAATGATAAATATCAATTGCTTGATTTGATACGATAAAAAAAAATAATGGACTTAATATTGTTGAGATAAATAGAATTATCAAAAATTTAAAAATTTTTTTAGATGAAAAAAAAATTACAGCATTGAATAAAAAAATAATTATAAATAAAGGATTTTTTATAAATCCAAAATAATAATCAAGTAATATAATTTTTTTAGCTATATTCAATTTTACTATACCCATTCTCGATGAATAATCAGAATCGGCAAATGAAATATTTAGTAAGTATAAAATTAAAAAAATAAGTATTACTGAAAAATATAGAAATAATAATTTTTTATATCTAATAATATTTTGAATTAAGTTTTTTTGATACTTGTAAATAAAAAATAATACTAGAAAAATATTTTGAATTATAAAAAAATAATAAAAAGAGTGTAACGATAATCCCGAAACCAAACCAAGTAAAAGATAAATCTTTTTTTTATTTTTATCTAAAATAAAAATTTCGTGACAAAGGTAAATATAGTAAAACAAAAAAAGATTACTTATTAATGGTCTAGGAAACCTTAAATTATAAAATGATGTAAAATTAGCTTCTATTAATTTTACAAATTGATAATCGAATGTTCCTAGTATTCTAATATAAAATGTTAATGAAAATAATAATAATGGAAAAAAAGTTATGATATAAATATTATTCGTGTAATTAATAATTAAACTTTGAAAAATTTTAAAAAATAAGTAAACGCATAAAAATTCTAGAATTATAAAACTTATGGGGCCAAATATTTTCCAAAAAATTGAAGGTATTATAAAGTTTAAGATAGGAAATGAGAAAATACCAGAAAATTGAAAATTAGAATTATCATTTTCATTATATAATGGACTTAAATTTAAATCAGATAAATTATTTATTAATGGATAATAATGGATATCACCTGTTTCGTGAATAATTTTTAGTAAAAGATCCTCGACTGGAAATATCATAATAGAAAAAAACCATTTTGGGAGAACTAGAAAAATTGCGAAAAAAAGAGGAAGAATTAGGTATTTATTATTTCTTAAATATGTAATTTTACTTAAATTCATTAATAGAAATATACAATATTTTAAATAAGAAATTGATTTAAATTTAAAATATTATAAATATTCCTTTTTTGCCCTTGTAGCTCAGCTGGTAGAGCAATTGATTTGTAATCAATAGGTCCGCGGTTCGAATCCGTGCGGGGGCACCATTACAAAAAAAATTTACCTGAATTATTGATAATATAAATTTAAAGAAATCAAAAAAATTGAATAATAAAAGTAAATAATTTTTAAAGAAATCATTTTATTTAATATCAAATTATCTATTTTTTTTGTCTGAAACAAACTAAATAAAAGAATATACATTAAGGGATCAAAATATTTTTGATATATAAAAATGAAAGGAAAACTTAAGATCAAAATAACACAAATTAGATAATTTTCAACTTTATGATCATTTAATTCAATTAAAAGAAATAAACCTAAAAAAGAAAAGAAATATAAAAAATTTAGATTAATTAAACTAGATATTTTGTAGAAAATACCTCCTCCATATTCAACTATGGGTATTTCATAAAAAATAGATAAGACTAAGAAAGAAACTAATAATAAAAAAATCATCCATTTTTTTTTTATTATATATTTATAATAATTATAATTCTTAAAATAATTGACGATTATAGGAAAGGCATAAAAAAAGAATAAAGAAGTAATAATCAAAATTGAAAATATTATATCAAATTGAATTGCTCCGCTTAAATATGATGTATCAGTTTTTTCTTTTGAAAAGAAAAAATATACATAAATTAATGCTGGTAATGAAATCAGGGTATTGAAAAAAAGTAATAAAAAAAACTTTATAAAACTTAGATTCTTAAAAAATACATATATATATATCAGACTAAAAAGAAAATATGATTGTCTCATATAACAAGATAAAATTAAAAATAAAAAAGAAAGTAAGGGATATTTCAAATCTTTTTTATTTTCATATTTAAAACAAAAAAAATAAAATAAAGATATCAAAAAAAATAGTAAAGCAATGTTATCATTAGTTACCCACACTGCCGATGACCTAAAGTAAGGTGAAAGAAATATAATCATCGATAAAAAGAAAAGATAATTTTTATCAATATCGATATATTTTTTTTTTAAAATCTTATAGAAAAATAAAGGAATTAAGCTTGATATAATTAAATATAAAATTGAAATAATTAATGGTGAAAAAACCATAAGTAATTTTGATTTTAATAAGTAAAAAAAAGGTAGATGAATTCTATCCTCTTGGATAAAAACCTTAAATCCATTTAATATTTCATTTTGAAATACAGATAAATATTTTTGAGTACTTAAGAAATCTTTATAGGCACCACCACTTGAATTTTCACCAAAATATAATGATAGTAACAAAGATAAGAAACATAATATAAAAAAATTTTCTCTTTTTAAGACGAAATTCATTTAATAACCTTTTTATATCTAAGATAACTCAAAGTTATTTTTATACAGGGGTACACTAAAAATCCAGAAGCTGTCATAACAAGTCTGTCCATTGTTGTTCTAATAGATTGGATTATTTCCATGTCTCTCAAAATATAGGCTGAATATATAAATATAATTATGTAAAAAAGATAAATGTAAATCAACTTGAAGTACTTAAAATTATTTTCATCTTTTTTGATATATAATTTATTTAAGAATATCATAAAAAGAAACAAGGGATAAAAAATATTTGTTAAAAAATAATAAATTAACCAAATTGTGATATGGCTTATTTTTTCTAATATAATCTTTAAGTCTAAATTTGTAAAATAATCAAAATTATAATAAGTGGCTTGAGAATTAATATTTAAATTCGAAATATCATAAATAATAACTTTAATTATGTATAAAAATAATAAAGTAAAAGGTATATAAATTTTATGTTTTATTGAATTTTGACTTATAAATAAAACTATCAAAAGTGGTAATAAAAAATAAATAACTCCCTCTGATTTAATCCAAATAAATAAATTACTAAATAAGATAATTAAAATAGCATAGGTATGATCTTGTTTACAAATAAATTCATAAAAAAATTTTGAAATTAATACTAAAAGTGAAAAGATCAAAATTTCTTGTAAACCAGAAAAAAATTTATACTCATAAAAAATGATAATTAGTACAAAAAAAATACATATATTAATTTTTTGATTTTTTTCTATTTGTGAAACTAAATAAAAAGAGTAACAGAACAAAAAAAGATAAAACAATCTTCCAAAATATTCTGTTTCAGTTAGACTTATTGTCCAAAAGAAACTCCATAAGTATGATCCAAAATGAGGATGCCAATGATTTTGTGAGAAATTATTTAAATCAAAAATACTTTTATTTTCAAAAAAAAATAATGATTTTATGTAATAAAAAAATTTAGCATCCCAGCCCAAAAAAAGCTCTTCGCTTATATCTATTGATAAAATTAAAAAAACTAGAAAAAGAGGTATAATTAAAATAATGAAATTTTTAAATAAGCCAAAATCTCTATAATAATTAATAAAAAAATATATCAAATAGATCAATAATAAAATTGGTTGGATTGATTTAACTGAATAATCTAAAAAAGAAATAAGTAATAAAATATTTAAATTAAATGCTAAGTTTAAAGAGCTTTTTTCAATTATACTTAAATTTTTTAATAATGGTCGATTTTGGAAAAGATTTATTGGTACAAATAAAATAAATGCAAATATAATAAAAAAAAGAGGTATTTGTATAATTTCAATCATTTCTTAATAAAAAATAACAATCTTTATGATTATGTATAATCTTGAAATTATCTAAATTAACTTTATCACTAATCTTTTTATAATTGATTACTATTAAATAGTCTGATCTTTCGCTCTCATGATAATTTGTGTTATATATGGCCCAATTTCCTGAGTTACTACTATTTCTCTTTAATGAATTAATTAAATCAATTTTTTTATTAAATTTAAATTTTTCTTTTATAAAATTCACATAACCAATTCCTTCTCTTTCACAAAACCCATAAACATTACTTATTCTTTCATTATACTTAACGGTTAATACTTGGGAAATATCCTTAAAAAAATTTATTTTGAGAAATAAAATTATTAATGAAATTATTAATATAGTATCTAATTTTTTTTTTAACATATATTATATTAGGATAATTTATTTTTTAAATCATCTGCTAGTTTTAATGATAGTTGTACAATTGAAAAAGTTGGATTTTTGTATGTCCCTCTGTTAAAAGTTGAACTCCCAGATATATAAAGATTATCTATCCCGTGAACTTTTAGATTATGATCAACAACAGAATTTTTATGATTATTTCCTATTCGAGTACCACCTAAATGATGATAATTTCCTAAATTTTCAAATTCTTTTAGCTGATGTAACTCATCTGCTAGCGCAACTCTTCCTAAATCATTTTCTCTAAAAAGAATCGCAAGTTTTTCAACTAAATTTTTTGCACTTTTTTTTGAGTCAATTGAAGATTTATAATTTATTTTTGGGATAGGAATACCGTTGTCATCTTTATTATCCAAATCTAGAACTATTTCATTTTCCTCTATCGGTGCTTCTTCTACATGCATAAAAATATTTCCGCATTTTAAAGATTTTTTCAAAATTAATTCTGAAATTTTTTTTCCATATTCAGGAGCAATACAAAGAATACTTTTGACCATCTCTTTTATAAAATTTTGATCTTCATTAGTAGTTAAATATAAAGATGATTGAAGGTCTCCTTTAAGACTATTTTCATTCGATGAAATATGTATTGGACCATCTTTATCAATAAAACGATTTTTCATATAAAACTTAAATTTGTTTAAATCTATAAAACCTATACCACCAAGAATCCAATAGTGTGTCATCCAAAATTTTCCAATCTTTAAATCTTTATCAAATAAATTTTTGTTTTGAAATCTAGACCATAATAAAATTCTTGAATTTTCTATTCCACCACAACAAAGAATGAATTCTTTAACTTTTATTTTTGATAATTTTTTATTAGAAATACAAATTGCATTTTCAATTCTGTTATTTTTACCAACAAAATGAGATAGTTGTGTATTAAGAATTAATTTTATATTCTTTGATTTTTTAATTTGATTAAAATATTTATTATAAAATCTAACATTTGAATATTGAAATTCTATTTGATTGAAATCATCATTAATAACAGACTCTCGAAATGAATCTTCAATATTGAGTACTTCACAAGTTTTTTTTTGATATTTATTTATATTTTTTGAATTTAAACCAAAATTTTCAAAATCTAAATCAGTTAAGGGTTTACACCAACCACCCCAAATTGCACTAGTGCCACCAAATTGTCGAAGTCTACTATTTGTTATATCTTGAAGAGCAACACCTTCAGTATTAACTTTATAAAATGATTGAGATTTATTGTTGTATTCTTCGCCACCTGCCTCGATAATCACTGTTTTAATATTTTTTTTTTCAAGTTCGAGTGCTAAAGTTAGCCCAGCAGGTCCGCTACCAATAATTAATACTGGATAATTATTTTCTTTAAGTTCATCAATATTTTGTAAAATCATTTATCAGATTTATTCAAATACCATACGTATTTTTTATTTTTAATTCTTAAATTCAATAGATTAATTAAAAAAAAAGATGTTAGTAGATAGATTGATTTCAAAAATTTTCTTCTGGAAATAAACATAAATATTACTTTATATATTCTAAAGATTTAATCCAAACTTTTTTAGCTAGATCTTTATCATAACTTTCTTTCGAACTGTTTACTTTATTAAGTTTATGAAAATATTTACCATTTACTCCATATAAATCTTTATCTAATGATAAATATAAAGGTGACAAAGAAGCTTTGTTAACATTTATTGCAAAAAGGTGTTTTAATATATTAACTAAAAATCTATAAAAATTTTTGTTATTATTTCCAAAATTTGAATTTACAAAACCTGGATGTAAACAA